>OOBP01000665.1_pt1 | contig 22564 bp, 20 predicted proteins | sample 1671681 | NCBI WGS metagenome assembly OOBP01 (sample SAMN06348181, study PRJEB24527) | human gut metagenome
GGGCGGCCCTTCGGGCCGCTGGAATCAGCCGCCGCCCCCGGGGTGAGGAAGCACAAAGGCTCCTGACCGTAAAGGGCTTCCACGGCCCGCTGGGCCGTGTCGTGAATCATTTTCGTGTATCCACGAAAATGACCCTTGACGGCCCGGAACATTTGTGCTACTATCATGTTGCCGGGTCTGCTATGCAGACGCCGCCCAGCGGGCAGAAATGCCCCCCTGTCGTGTACCAGGGTCCATGCTGGGCGGTTTTTTTATGCCTTGATACGGATTCGCCCCCAACCCCCCGCCCTTCCCCCATCCGGGGGAAGGGTGCGCCGGGTCTGCGCACCCCTTCGGGGTGCAGACCCCCGCCACGGGCGGGGACGAAAAAAACTGGACGGAGTCTCCCCCGTCCAGGTCAACAAAACCTCTATTTATTTTGTTGACTAATCTGTATGACCGTTTTTGCCCTCTCTTCTCCTCCTTTGGAACCATTTTCATAAAACCGCCCTGGGCGGGACAAACTGAGGAAAATGCAAAAGGTGTGATGATCGTGAGTCTCATCCTGTGCACCTGTCCCTGTGTCTATCAGCAGGACGGCGTGTGTACCCTGGTGCGGGCAGTCTCTCTGGGCGGCGGTCCGGGCGGCTGCGTCAACTGCGTGCCCACCACCGCGCCAAAATCACAGCAGCGCGGCCAGGGCCTCCCGGATGTTGGCCACCTGGATGAGTTCCAGGCCCTCCGGGACCTGTAGCTTCCCCTGCACCCGCTTGGGCGCCAGACACTTGGAAAAGCCCAGCCGACGGATCTCCGACAGCCGCTGCCCCAAATTGTTCACCGAGCGCAGCTCCCCTGTCAGGCCCACCTCGCCGATGGCGGCCAGGTCACTGGGCACCGGCTTGTCCCGGAAGCTGGAGGCCACCGCCAGCATGGCGGCCAGGTCGGCCGCGGGCTCGTCCAGGGACAGGCCGCCGATGACGTTGAAATAGGCGTCACAGCCCCCCAAAATCAGGCCGCCCCGCTTCTCCAGCACGGCCAGCAGCAGCATGGCCCGGTTGTAGTCAAAGCCGTTGCTCACCCTTCGGGGATTGCCCAGGCTGCTGGGCACCACCAGGGCCTGGATCTCGGCCAGCACGGGGCGCACGCCCTCCATGACGCAGGTGACGCAGGTGCCGGGAGCCCCCTCCGGACGCCCGGCCAGCAGGGTCTCCGAGGGGTTTGGCACCTCGGCCAGTCCCCCGTCCTCCATTTCAAAGACACCAATTTCATTGGTGGCGCCAAAGCGGTTTTTGGCCGCCCGGAGGATGCGGTAGGCCATGTGGCGCTCTCCTTCAAAGTAGAGCACACAGTCCACCATGTGCTCCAGCACCTTGGGGCCTGCAATGGAGCCCTCTTTATTCACGTGGCCGATGACAAAAACGGTGATCCCCTCCCCTTTTGCCAGCTGCATCAGGGCCATGGTGCACTCCTTCACCTGGCTGACGCTGCCCGGCGAGGCGGTGATATCCCCGTGGTACAGGGTCTGGATGGAGTCCACGATGAGCACGTCGGGCTGCAGGGTGTGCACGGCGTCCAGCACGTTGCCCAGGTCGGTCTCGGAGAGCAGGTGCATCCCCTCTCCCTTCACCTTCAGCCGCTCGGCCCGCAGCTTGATCTGGCGCTCAGACTCCTCGCCCGATACATACAGCACCTTGGCCACCCGGCACAGGTGGTCGCAGATCTGCAGCATCAGGGTGGATTTTCCGATGCCGGGGGCGCCGCCCACCAGCACCAGGGAGCCCTTTACCGCTCCCCCGCCCAACACCCGGTCCAACTCCCCCATGCCGGTGAGGAAGCGCAGCTCGTCGGTGGTCTCCACCTCGGACATGGCCTTGGCCCGGTGGACCGCCACGCCCAAGGCGCTCCCTGTCTGGCGCACGAGGCCCTTTTTCACGGCCTTTTCGGCGGGCCGCTCCACAATGGTATTCCAAGCACCGCAGGCGGGACACTTCCCCTGCCATTTGGGGGTCTCGTTGCCGCACTCGGTGCAGTAAAACAGGATCTTGCTCTTCATGGCTCCCCTCCTTCTTGGGTCTGCCTGTTGATTGTAGCAAACTTTTGCCCCCTTGTAAACGGGACAAAAAGGGGGAGGACCAATGGTCCTCCCCCCTGCGGGTTCAGTAAAATCAGACAGCCTCGCCGGCCAGGAACTTCTCCAGACGGTTGAGACCCTCGGTGATGTTCTCCATGGAGGTGGCGTAAGACCAGCGGATGAACTCGGGGGCGCCGAAGCTGGTGCCGGGCACCACGGCCACCTTGCCGTACTTCAGGAACATCTGGCCGAAGTCATCGGCGTCCTTGATGACGTGGCCGAACAGCTCCTTGCCGAACACCTTGCTGATGTTCATCATCACGTAGAAAGCGCCCTCAGGCTTGATGCAGCTGACGCCCTCGATCTGGTTCATGCGGTCCACCATGTAGTTGCGGCGCTCCTCAAAGGCCTCGCGCATCTTCTCCACGGTCTCCTGAGAGGCGGAGAGGGCCTCGGCGGCGGCAGCCTGAGAGATGGAGCTGGGAGAACCGGTGCAGTGGCCCAGGTAGTTGCCGATGACCTTGGCAATGTTGGCGGGAGCGGCCACGTAGCCGATACGCCAGCCGGTCATGGCGTAGGACTTGGAGACGCCGTTAACCAGCAGAGTGCGGGCCTTCACGTCCTCGCCCAGAGCGGCGAAGCTGACAAACTCCTCGTTGTCATAGGCCAGGCGGTAGTAGATCTCGTCGGAGATGACGTAGATGTCCTTCTCCACGCAGACCTTGGCGATCTCCTCCAGCTCCTTGCGGCTGTACATCATGCCGGTGGGGTTGGAGGGGTTGTTGAGGATCATGCACTTGGTCTTGGGGGTGATGGCAGCAGAGAGCTTCTCAGGCGTGATCTTGAAGTGCTCGGCCTCGGTAGCCTCCACCACCACGGGCACGCCGCCCACCATGCGGATGAGCTCAATGTAGCTGACCCAGTAAGGAGCGGGCAGGATGACCTCGTCGCCGGGATTCACCAGGGCGCGCAGGGCCACGTAGACGCAGGGCTTGGCGCCGTTGGACACGGCCACCTCGGCGGGGGCGTACTCCACGCCGCAGTCCTCCTTCAGGCGCTGGCAGATGGCTTTGCGCAGGGCCACGGTACCCACGGAAGGCGTATACTTAGTGTCGTTATTCTGAATGGCCCGGATACCCACCTCTTTGATGTAATCGGGAGTGGGGAAATCGGGCTCGCCGGCGCCGAAGCCGATGACGTCCAGGCCGTCGGCCTTCATCTGCTTGAACATGCTGTCAATGGCCATCGTGGCGGAAGGCTCGATAGCCAGGGCGATCTGAGATAACTCTTTCATAGAAAACGCCTCCATCATATAGTATTGCAAGATCGCTTTCAAAATCATGCACACGAGGTCATGTTTTGCAAAACGTCCTGCAAAACAAGCTGTGTCTTACAATAGCAGAGCCGGAACAGGCCCGGAATCTGCCGCTTACGATCCGCGACAGGAAATATTATATGCCCAGAAATGCAAAAAAGCAACCCCCGTCCTGCATTTTTCCGGGATTTTTGAAGGCTCCGGCAAAAGATGATGCAAAAAGGCGCCTTCCAGGGTTTCTGGACGGCGCCTTTTGTCAGTCTTGCACAGATTTTAGATGCGCTCCCGGATGAGGCGGCCCATCTCCACGGTGCCGATGGCCTTCTCCCCTGCCTTGGCAATGTCGGCGGTGCGGTAGCCGTCCGCCAGAACGGCGTCCACGGCCCGCTCCACAGCGTCAGCCTCAGCGGCCAGGTGGAAGGAATAGCGCAGCATCATGGCCACAGAGAGGATGGTAGCGATGGGATTGGCCTTGTCCTGCCCGGCAATGTCGGGGGCGGAGCCGTGAATAGGCTCGTACAGGCCAGGGGCGGTGTCCCCGATGGAGGCGGAGGGCAGCAGACCGATGGAGCCGGTGATCATGCTGGCCTCGTCGGAGAGGATATCGCCGAACATGTTCTCAGTGACCACCACGTCAAACTGGCTGGGGTCCCGGACCAGCTGCATGGCGGCGTTGTCCACCAGCACGTCCTCGTACTCTACGTCGGAGTATTCCTCCGCCAGACGGTGCATCACCTGCCGCCACAGACGGCTGGTCTCCAGCACGTTGGCCTTGTCCACGGAGGCAACCTTCTTGCGGCGTAGGCGGGCCAGCTCAAAGGCCCGGCGGCCGATGCGCTCGATCTCCTTCTCGGAGTAAGCCATGCGGTCGGAGGCCTCCTCTCCCCGGTTCTCGGTCTGATAGCGCTCCTTCTGACCGAAGTAGATGCCGCCGGTGAGCTCCCGGACCATCATCAGGTCAATGCCCTTGTCCGCCGTCTCCTTCTTCAGGGGACAGGCATCGGCCAGAGCGGGACGGAGAGCAGCGGGACGCAGGTTGGCGTACAGGCCCAGGTCCTTGCGGATGGAGAGCAGCGCGGTCTCAGGGCGCTTCTCAGGGTCGGTGGAGTGGCCCCACTTGGGACCGCCTACCGCGCCCAGCAGAACGGCGTCGCAGGCCTTGCAGGCCTCGGCGGTGCCGTCGGGATAGCTCTTGCCCACGGCGTCGATGGCGCAGCCGCCCATGAGCACGTCGGTGTAGGTGAAGCTGTGACCGAACTTCTCCCCTACCTGGTCCAGAACCTTGACGGCCTCCCCCACTACTTCGGGGCCGATGCCGTCGCCGCGGATGAGGGCGATCTTGTAATTCATTTCGCCACCCCCCGTGCCTTCAGAGAGTTGAGCAGACCGCCGCTCTCGATGATGCCCTTGATGAACTCAGGGAAGGGCGCGGCCTGATAGGTCTTTCCGGTGGTCTGGTCGGTAATGACTCCGGTGGTAAAGTCCACATCCACCTGGTCGCCGGGCTGGATCTCCTCGGCGGCCTGGGCACACTCCACGATGGGGAAGCCGATGTTGATGGCGTTGCGGTAGAAGATGCGGGCAAAGGAGGGAGCGATGACGCACTTCACGCCGCAGGACTTGATGGCCAGGGGGGCGTGCTCACGGGAGGAGCCGCAGCCGAAGTTGGGGCCGGCCACAATGATGTCGCCGGGCTCTACGGTGGAAGCAAACTCCGCGTCAATGTCCTCCATGCAGTGGGAGGCCAGGGCGGCGGGAGAGGGATCGTTCAAGTGGCGGGCGGGGATGATGACGTCGGTATCCACGTTGGCGCCGTATTTATAAACCTTCATCAGGTCTCAATCCTTTCTATGCTAATCTAGAAGTTGGGGAACGGTGGAAGAACAGAGAACCAAAATATTCTCCTTCTCCCCTTCCGAATCCCCCAGAAGCGAAACGTAGTTTCGCGCAAAGTTCTTTGCTAAGCTTTCTTTCAAGAAAGCGTGCGGGGGTCGGCCACACAGCCGGCAATGGCGGAGGCGGCAGCCACGGCGGGAGAAGCCAGGATCACCTCGCTAGTCACATGTCCCATGCGGCCCACGAAGTTGCGGTTGGTGGTGGAGACGGTGCGCTCCCCTTCCGCCATAACACCCATGTGTCCGCCCAGGCAGGGGCCGCAGGTGGGGGTGGAGACAGCCGCGCCCGCCTGGATGAAGATCTCAATGAGCCCCTCCTTCATGGCCTGGAGCACGATCTCCTGGGTGGCGGGGATGACGATACAGCGCACGTTGTCGGCCACCTTCTTACCCTTCATCACAGCGGCGGCAGCACGCAGGTCGCTGATGCGGCCGTTGGTGCAGGAGCCGATGACCACCTGGTTGATGGGCAGACCGGCCACCTCGCTGACCACCTTGGTGTTCTCAGGCAGGTGAGGCATAGCCACGGTGGGCTCCAGCTTGTCCAGGTCGATGACCACTTCCCGGACGTACTCCGCGTCCTCGTCGGCCTCGAAGGCCTCGCAGGGGCGGTTCACCCGGCCGCTGATGTACTCCATGGTCTTTTCGTCCACGGGGAAAATACCGTTCTTGCCGCCCGCCTCAATGGCCATGTTGGAGATGGTGAAGCGGTCGTCCATGGACAGAGAGGAGACGCCCTCCCCGGTGAACTCCAGGGACTGATAGAGCGCGCCGTCCACGCCGATCTGACCGATGAGGTGGAGGATCACGTCCTTGCCGGAGACCATGGGCTGGAGAGAACCCTTCAGAGTGACCTTGATGGCGGCAGGCACCTTGAACCACAGAAGGCCGGTGGCCATGGCGGCGGCCATGTCGGTGGAGCCGATGCCGGTGGAGAAGGCGCCCAGGGCACCGTAGGTGCAGGTGTGGGAGTCGGCGCCCACGATGATCTCGCCGGGAGCGCACAGGCCCTTTTCGGGCAGCAGGGCGTGCTCTACGCCCATCTGGCCCACGTCAAAGAAATTGGTGATGCTGTGCTTGTGGGCGAAGTTGCGGGCCTTCAGGCACAGCTCGGCGGACTTGATGTCCTTGCAGGGAGTGTAGTGGTCCAGGACGATGGAGATCTTGTCCTTGTCAAAGACCTGGCTGAACCCAGCCTTCTCAAACTCGGTGATGGCCACGGGGGTGGTGATGTCGTTGCCCAGAACCATATCCACCTTGGCCTCGATGAGCTGACCCACCTCTACGTGGTCCAGCCCGGCGTGCTTGGCCAGGATTTTCTGTGTCATTGTCATACCCATATGTAACTTCCTCCTTCGGGAATGTTCTTTCCCCGTTATCATACCAGTCCCCTTGCCAAAAGAATGTAAACTATGTTACAATTCAGAAAATGTTAGGAGGAAACTTCTTATGGACCAGCTCCACCACATGGAATTGAATCTGCCCCCCGACATCTGGCGGCCCTTCGTTCAGGAGCGGTGGGCCATCCGGTGTCCGGCGGGCTATCTCATCTACCAGCAAAACACCGAGGCCACCTGTTTTTACTACCTGCGCTCGGGCCAGGTGAAAAGTTTTATTCAGGCGGAAAACGGCGCGGAGCGGGTGCTGAACCTGTACCAGGCGGGCAGTCTCTTTGGGGAGGCCTCCTTCTTTGACGAGCTGCCCCGGGTGTCCTCCGCCGTGGCCATGACTCCCTGCGAGCTGGTGCCCATCGACCGCAGCCTGGTGGCCCGGGAGTTTGCCCGGGACCCCCAGCTGGCTCTGGCTATGATGAAGTACCTGGCCCGAACGGTGCGCCTGCTGTCCGACCAGCTGGACGCCATGGCCTTCCGCCCTGCCCAGTGGCGGCTGGCCCGATTTCTCTTGTCCGCCGCCGGGCCGGATGGCCGGGTGACCAGCAGCCAGGAGGAGATGGCCGCCTCCATTTCGGTCAGCCGGGTGACGGTGAGCCGCCTGCTGGGGGAACTGGCCAAGAAGGGACTGATCGCGGCGGGCTACCGGTCGGTGACCATTCTGGACCAAGTCGGACTGGAGCAGCTGTGCGCCCAAGACACATAAAAAAGCACCCCGGACAATTTCGTCCGGGGCGCTTCTCTTTATGTCGTTTCTTTTTTCAGGCCGTCCAGCAGTTCCCGGACCATGTCCAGCTCCTGCCGGGCCCCGTAGTTGTCCATCTGGTCGGCGTAGTGGTCCTCGTCCAGGTCGGCCCCCTGGCGCAGGGCTTCGGGCACATCCTGCTTTACTCCCAGCCCCAGGGCCAGGCACCGCACCAGGCGGCACTTGCAGTTCAGGTTTCCGTCCTCAGCCCCCTGCCGGTATAGGTCGTAGGCCTTCTCCAGGTCCCGCTCCAAACTGGCGCTGCCTTCCTCATAAAAGCAGCCCAGTGCCCACAGGGCGCTGGTCATGCCGCCCTCCTTGGCCTTTTCATAGCAGCCCAGGGCTTTCTCTTCGTTGCCCGCCTGCTGCAAATACCAGCCCAGGTTATACTGAGCGCAGGCGTTGCCCAGGTCGGCCGCCTTGCGGTACCACTCCAAAGCCTGACCCAGGTCCCGCTCCACACCGCGGCCCTTGGCCAGCAGCTCGGCCAGGTTGTTCATGCCGGCGGTACTGCCCTCCTGGGCGGCACGGAGATACCACTGAGCCGCCTGAGTGTAGTCCTGCTCGGTGCCCAGGCCAAACTCGTGGCAGTAGCCCAGGGAAAACATGGCTTCCTTCTCCCCTTCGGCCGCGCCCTTTTCGTAGCAGCGCACCGCCAGATCGGGGACGCAGGCCGTGCCGATGCCCTCCAGCAGACAGTCCCCCAGCTGGGTCATGGCTCGGGAGGAGCCCAGCTCCGCCGCATCCCGGTAAAGGGTCACCGCGGCCTCCGGGTCCCGCTCCACCCATTTGCCCGTCTGGAGCAGCCACCCCAGGCAGCACATGGCCTCGGGCTCCTTCTGCTGGGCCGCCTTCTCGTACCAGCGCACACAGAGCTTTGGGTCCATCTGGGTTCCAATGCCGAACTCATAGTGCTTGGCCAGGGCGGTCTGGCTGGGGGCGTCCCCCTGAAGGGCGGCGGTGCGCAGCCAGTCCACCGCCTTGGCGGCGTCCTTCTCACAGCCGATGCCCTCCTCATAGCAGTGGGCCAGTAACCGCTGTCCCCGCAGGGAACCGTGCTCCGAGGCCAGCTGGTAGATCTGCATGGCCGCATCCGGGTCGGCCACGCAGCCGATGCCCTGTTCCATGCAGACGCCAAGGTTACATAAGGCCGCCACGCTTCCCATCTCCGAGGCCTGCTGGTACAGCCAAACCGCCTGGCGGGGGTCTGCTTCACAGCCCACCCCCTGCTCCATACACAGACCCAGGTTGCAGGCGCCCCAGCTGCTGCCCATACGGGCGGAGCGGCGGAAGCATTCCAGGGCCCGCCGGCTGCCCTTTTTCTTTCCCTGGTCGGCCCAGAACACCCCCAGGGCGGACCAGTCGTCCCCCGTCAGGGTGTCCTCTGCCCGCTCCTCCATGGGTGCGCCGCACTTGGGGCAGCGCTCCGGAAGGGTATCTCCCTCTCCCCAGAAGCGGCACTGGGCGTCGCAGCAGCAATAGATCATGATGGTTCCCCCTTAGCCCAAGCCCTGCTCCAGGACTTGATAGATTCTTGTTAAATCCAAACTCTCCCGCAAACCCTGGGCCAGCTTGTCATACTGGCGCTGCTTGTAGGTCCAGTGGTCCTCCAGCCCCTGGGTGGGCGGAAGGGCGATGCCCTTCTTTTCGGCCAGCAGGGCGGTGAGTCCGTTCAGGAACTCCACGGAGTCAAACAGGCCGTGGAGATAGGTGCCCAGCACCCAGCCCTGGGCGGTAAAGCGGGACCCGCTTTGGCCCATGTGGATCTCGTACCCCTCCAGCGGCAGGTTCTCCAGCGCGGAGAAGGGCCCCTCCACCTGGGGGAAGGCACACTGTACCCGGGTACGGGTCTTTTCCAGGTCAAAGACGGTGTCGATGGGCAGCAGACCCAAGCCCTCCCGGCTGCCGCCCCCCTCTGCCCCCACGGGGTCGGAGACGGTGCGCCCCAGCATCTGATAGCCGCCGCAGATGCCAACCACGGGCACCTGTTCCGCTACCAGCTCCCGGATGGCCCGGGCCAGGCCGTTTTCCTTCAGCCAGTCCAGATCGTGGAGGGTGCTTTTGGTACCGGGCAGGATGACCAGGTCGGGCCGTCCCAGCTCGAAGGGATTGCTTACATACCGAAGCCCCACCGCCGGGTGGCGGCCTAGGGCGTTAAAGTCGGTGAAGTTGGAAATGCGGGGCAGGCGGACCACCGCCACGTCCAGGGGCGCGTCGCCTCCGGTCCGGCGCAGCTGGTCGGACAGGCTGTCCTCATCATCCAGGTCCACGTCCATCATGGGGACCACCCCCAGCACGGGCACGTGGGTCAGCTCCTCCAGCATGTCCAGCCCCGGCTTCAGGATATCCACGTCTCCCCGGAACTTATTGATGATGGTCCCCTTCACCATGGCCCGCTCCTCCGGCTCCAGCAGGGCTATGGTCCCGTAGAGGGAGGCAAAGACGCCCCCCCGGTCGATGTCCCCCGCCAGCAGGATCGGGGCCTTGGCCATGCGGGCCATGCCCATGTTGACGATGTCCTCCGCCTTCAGGTTGATCTCCGCCGGGCTGCCCGCCCCTTCCAGAACAATGATGTCGTACTGCTCTTCCAGCTTGCGGTAGGCCTCCATAATCTGGGGCACCAGCTGACGCTTCATGCGGAAGTAGTCCCCCGCCTTGTAGTTGCCCAGAGGGACGCCGTTAACAATGACCTGGCTGCCCATGTCACTGGTGGGTTTTAGGAGGATGGGGTTCATCTCCACGGTGGGCTCCACCCCCGCCGCCTCCGCCTGGACCACCTGGGCCCGGCCCATCTCCAGGCCGTCCCGGGTGATGTAGCTGTTGAGGGCCATATTCTGGCTTTTAAAGGGGGCCACCGAGTAGCCATCCTGACGGAAGATGCGGCAAAGCCCCGCCGCCAGCAGGCTCTTGCCTGCGTTGGACATGGTCCCCTGGATCATAATGGATTTGGCAGCCACGATTTCATTCTCCTTTCCAGCAGCGGCTCATAGCCGCCAGCAGCGCCCGGTTCTCCTCCTGACTGCGCAGGCCAAGACGGAACCACCCGGGACCAAGGCCGCTGAAATTGGCGCAGTCCCGCAGCAGGAACCCCTGCTCCAGCAGTCGCGCCCCCTGCCAGTCCGGACCCTGGAACAGCAGGTAGCAGCTCTCCCCGGGGCACACCCACAGGCCCAGTTTCTTCAACTCTCGGGCCATCTCCTCCCGCAGAGGAGCAAACTTTCGAGCGGACTCCAAAGGCCAGCGGGGAAAGTCCTGTAAAGCACATTCCCCTGCCAGCTGTGCCGGGTAGGACACGGGCCAGGGCTGTCCCATAGCCACGATCTTTTCCCGCAAACTTTTGTCTCCGCACAGGCAGTAGCCCAGGCGCAGCCCGGCCAGGGCGTAGCTCTTGGTGAGAGCCCGCAGGAGGATCAGCCTTCCGCCCGCCACCTCTCCGGCCAGCCGCCGGGGGTCGGCTGTAGTCAGCTCCAGAAAGCACTGGTCCACCACCAAGACCGCTCCCACTTCCCGGCAGCGCGCCAGCACCCGCAGAAGAAGCCCTTCCTCCATGAGCCGCCCCGTGGGGTTGTTGGGGTCGCAGAGCACGACCATCTCTATTCCTGGCTGGATGGCCTCCAGCAGGCCCTCGTCCGGCTGAAAATTCCGTTCCCGCTCCAGGAAATACTCCGTCACCTGGCAGCCCGCACCCTCTAAAGCCCGACGGTATTCGGAAAAGGTAGGTGCAAGGATCAACGCTTTACAGGATTTGATGCCAAAGGCAATGCGGTAAATGAGGTCGGCAGCCCCGTTGCCCCACAGGATGGTCTCCTCGGCCACACCGTCCCGCTGTGCAGTCAGGCGGGTGAGGGCGCGGCAATGGGGGTCGGGGTAGCGTCCGCAGGCGGCGGCGCCCCGGGCGGCAGCCTCCAGCACAGGCGCGGGGGCCCCGAAGGGGTTGAGACAGATGGAGAAATCCTGCACCGATTCCAATGCGTAGGTGTCTCCTCCGTGGTCATACCGGGACATGGGCCCCCTCCTTTCAAAACAGTAAATTCACCCCTGCCAGCAGCCCCAGCACCACCAGGGCATCAGCGTACATCAGGCGGCAGGCCCGGGGAATATCCTGGGGCTCCACGGGACGCAGGGAGTCGCCCAAGGTGGGCTTTTTTACCAGCTTCCCGCCGTAGCTGGCGTCCCCCGCCAGCTGGATGCCCAGGGCTCCGGCGCAGGCCGCCTCGGTGTGGGCCGAGTTGGGGGACTTGTGCTGCTTCCGGTCCCGGAGAAAGACCCGCAGGGCTCCCCGGCCCGAGTACCCGGGCAGCACCGCCGCGGCCAGACACATGGAAAGCCCGGCCAGCCGGGCGGGGATCAGGTTGAACAGGTCATCCAGCCGGGCGCCCGCCCAGCCAAAGAATTGATAACGCGCATTGCGGTAGCCCACCATGGAGTCCATGGTGCTCACCGCCTTATAGAGCATGCCCAGGGGCAGGCCGCCCAGCCACAAAAAGATCAGGGGGGCCACCACCCCGTCGCAGGTGTTCTCCGCTACCGTCTCCACGGCGGCCTTGGCCACCCCCGCCTCGTCCAGGCTCTGGGTGTCCCGGCCCACGATGCGGGATACAGCGGTACGGGCGGCGGGCAGGTCCCCGCTGACAAGACAGGGGTACACCGCCATGCTCTCCCGCTCCAGGGCCCGGGCGGCCAGCAGCTGATAGGTCAGCCACACCTCCACCCCCCAGGCAAGCCAGGGCGAAATCAGGGCCAGGGCCCACAACAGCAAAGCACTGCCCCCGCAGAAGGCGCCGCCCACCAGCAGAGCCATGAGAATACCCCCCAGGCGCTCGCCCCCGGGGGTTTTGGGCAGCAGGTCCCGCAGCATGTTCTCCAGTCCGGCGATCATGGCTCCCATCCACCGCACGGGATGGGGCATCCAGTGGGGGTCGCCCAGGATCAGGTCCAGCAGAATGGCGGGCAGCAGTACGGTCCAGTGTCCGATCATTTGGGGTACTCCTCCAGCACTTCCAGGGCGAAGGGTTCCTCCTGGACCCGGACCCGGAATCCCCCGCAGTTTTTCACCCGCCACTGGTAAAGGTCCCGCTTGGGCAGGCCGAAGGCGGCCAGCACGGCCATCCAGGTGCCCCCATGGGCCACCGCCGCGCCCAGCTCCACCCCCTGGTCCAGCCCTTCCCGGACCACGGAGCGGATCCCCCGCTGGCAGCGCTCCAAAAAGGCGGGCATGGACTCCCCATTGGGAAAGGTAATGGTCATATCGCCCCCGATCCACTGGCGGTACAGGGGGATGTCCTTCAGTTCCTCCCAGGTGCGGCCCTCAAAGTCCCCGAAATCGCACTCCCGCAGGTCGGGGACCTGCTGCTGTGCCATGCCGGGAAAGAGCAGCGCCGCCGTCTGGCGGCACCGGGTCATGGGAGACACCCACAGCTTCTGGGGCCGGGGAAAGTTCCCCCGCATCTCCTCCGCCAGGGCAATGCCCTGAGGGGTCAGGGGCTGATCGGTGGCCCCTACATACTGTCCTTTTAAGTTGCCCGGCGTCATGCTGTGCCGGATGAGAAGCAATTCCATGTGTTGAAACTCCTATTTGATTTGCTGGGCCATGCCGCAGAAGATGCGGTAGACCTGGTCGGCCTCCCGGGCCAGGGCGCAGCACAGCCGTCCCACCGCCTCCCGGCGGTCCCGCTCTGAGCGCTCCATGGGCACCACGCCGCAGCCGATCTCATCGCAGATCACCGCCTGCTTATTTAGCAGTTCCTCCAGCGGCGGCAGTGGTTCCCAGTCCTGAAGGTTACAGAGGACGGTCCCGCCCGGACGGCAGGCTGTCTCCATCTCCTCCGGGGTCAGCCCCAGATGCCGGGCCGTCCAGGCCCGTTTTCCGGACCCACGGCCTCCAATCACCAAGATCATCAAAATCCCTCCAGATGCCGCCCCAGGACCAGCCCGGCCACGGCGGCCAGCTCGCACAGCTGGTAGCTCCAGCCCGCCACGTCTCCCGTCACGCCGCCAAACTCCCGCCGGGCTTTTCTCATGCACCACAGCAGAGCCGCGGCGGCAAAGAGCACCGGCAGCAGGCTCTCCCGCCAGGAACACAGCAGCATCCCTCCGGCGCAGGCTGCAGCCAGCAGCATCAGCACCCAGGGGCGGTTTTCCGGGGCGGTGACCTGGGAGAGCATCCCGCTGCCCCGGGCGTTGGGCAGCTTCATGCCCAGGTAGCCCACCAGAGCCCGCACGTAGACGGGCAGCAGCACCAGCACCCAAGAAAACTCCCCGCCATCCTGGACCCACTGGCACCACAGGGCAAAGGAGCCCAGGCACAGGCACACACAGCCCAGCACCCCGAAGGCCCCGGTGTTGGAGTCCTTCATGATCTCCAGCTTGCGCTCCCGGCTCTGGTGGGAGGCCAGGGCGTCGCACACATCGCAAAAGCCGTCCATGTGGATGCCTCCGGTGACAAAAATGGGCAGAAGAGTACACCCCGCCGCCGTGAAGATGGGTCCCATCTGTCCCAGGGCGCACAGCCACAGCCACAGGCACCAGGCCGCGCCCACCGCTGTCCCCACCAGGGGAAAGGTGTAGAGCACCAGCTTACGGCTGTCGCTCTCCCAGTTCATGTGGGGCATGGGCACCCGGGAATAGAGCACGAAGGCCATTCCGATCCCCCGCAGCAGATTCACAGCCCTTCCCCCTTCCAAATCACCGGCAGCCCGCACACCAACTCCACCACCGTGTCGCTGCGCCGGGCCAGTTCTCCCTGGACCCGGGCCAGAGTTTCCAAATACAGTTCCGTCTCCCGGGGGTAGACCTGTCCGTCCCGGAACAGGTCGTTCCCGATGACCACCAGGTGCTCCGCTCGGGCCTGGAGGTGGTCCAGGGCCCGGATCATGCGCGCTTGGGCTGGTTCTCGGCTGTCAGAGGCAAACACCTCGTTTGCCGTCCAGTTGCCCAGATCCTCCAGCAGCAGGGTGGAACCCTCCGAGATGGGACAGTGCTCCAAGTCACGGAACCACTCCACCGTGCGAAAGCCCATGCCTGCCCGCTGGCGGCGGTGCTTTTCAATGCGCTCTGCCGCCTCTCGGCCGAAGGGCTCCATGGTAGCCAGGTAGAGAAGCTCTCCCCGGGTGCACAGGGTCCGGGCCAGCTTCTCCCCGTACCCGCTCTTTCCGCAGGCGGAGCCCCCAAAGACCAGGGCGGTCAACCGGGGACCTCCTCCGGGGCGGCAGGGCCGGACACTGCTTCTCCGTCCTCCCGATAGGCGGACAGGCCCATGCCGGAAAAGCTGGACATCTCCCGGTAAATGGCCAGCGCCATATCCAGCAGGGGCATGGCGGCTACCGCTCCCGTACCCTCGCCCAGGTGGAGCTGTGCATCCAGCACGGGCTCCAGCCCCAGGGCCTTCAGCAGCAGGCGGCCGCTGGGTTCCAGGGGCCAGTGGCCGGGGAGCAGCACCTTCTCCGCCTGGGGGCACAGCCGCACCGCCAGCAGGGCGGCGGCGCAGGAGATGGCTCCATCCAGGAGCACGGGCACCTGGGCCTTGGCGCAGCCCAGATAAAATCCTGTCATAGCCGCAATGTCAAGTCCACCAACTTTACAGATAATATCCATGGGGTCCTGGCGATCCGGGGCGTTCACCTCCAGGGCTCGGGCCACGGCCCAGCGCTTGCGGGCTAACCCCTGGTCGGAGAGCCCCGCCCCGCGGCCTACCGTCTCCTCCGGGGACAACCCCAGCAGGGCGGCGGTCACGGCGGCGGTGGTGGTGGTGTTGCCAATGCCCATCTCCCCCGCCGCCAGCAGGTTATATCCCTGCCCGGCCAGCTCCAGAGCGGTCTCCACGCCCACGGACACCGCCTGCACGGCGGTCTCTCGGGTCATAGCGGGTCCCTGGGAGATATCCCAGGTCCCGGGCATCAGGCTGCGGTCCCGCACCCCGGGCAGGGGCGGATGAGGAATCATGCCCACATCCACAGGCACCACCTGGGCCCCCGCCGCCCGGGCCATGTGGCACACGGAGGAGCGGTTCCGGCCCAGGGCCTTGGCCACCTCCAGGGTGACGCCCGGCCCCGCCTGGGTGACCCCCTGGGCCACCACACCGTTGTCGGCGCAGAACACCGCTACGGCCTTTTTGTCCAGGGTCAGGTTCCAGGTCCCCGCGCCTCCGGCGGCCCGGACGATCAGGTCCTCCAGCCGCCCAAGGCCGTGAAGGGGCTTTGCGATGCTGTTCCAGTGGGCCGACGCCTGGGCCATGCTCTCCTGGTCTGCCGGGGTGATCCCGGCCACAAGCTCTTGTTCTGTCATGGGTGTTCCTCCTGATACTGTGCGCAGGCCTGGGCAAACCGGGCCGGAAGCTGGGGAATGGCGGGATAATAGAGATGAGGAAATCCCGCAAGGATATTTCCTTTACAAGTCATGCAATTCCAGGACGTCTCCCCGTCGGGACGCAGGGCCCGGCACTGGGCGCCGTTCTCGGTACAGTCCCAGCGGTGAAACTCATGGGCTGGGAACTGCTCGCCCCGGCGCAGGAAGGTGTTCTCCTCCTCCGCCCGCAATGTCACATAGCCAAAGCGCTGTAAGCGGCCCGTTTTGTACCCCCGGCCCTCCAGCACACCGGCCATGGGCCAGGGGTTTCCCTCCGGGTCTTCCAGGGACTGCTGCAGGTACAAAAACCCGCCGCACTCCCCCAGCATGGGCATTCCGGATGCCGCCGCGGCCCGCAACTGGGCCAGCAGAGAGCGGTTTTCACTGAGCTGCCGGGCATATAGCTCCGGATAGCCCCCGCCTAAATAGACGCCACAGGTCCCCTCGGGAAGGTTCTGGTCCCGCAGGGGGCTGAACTCCCGTAAGGAAAGTCCATTTTGCTCCAGCAGCTCCAAATTGTCCGGATAATAAAAGCAGAAGGCCTCGTCCCGAGCCACCGCAACGACAGTGGCATGGGGGCCGGGTTGGGATGTTTCCCGTTTCCCTTCCCATTCCAGTGGGTGCGCGGAGGCGGCCAGAGTAAACAGGCCGTCCAGGTCCACCGTCTCCTCCATCTGCCGGGCCACCCGGCCCAGGATGGCACTCAGGTCCTGGATCTCCCCGGGAGTATACAGCCCCAGATGGCGGCTTGGCAGGGCGCAGCCCTCCAGTTTCGGGAGAAAGCCAAACACCTTTACCCCCGTCTCCTGCTCGATGATTGGGGTCAGTTTAGATGCCAGTTTCTCTCCGCATTGGTTGAGGATGACTCCCTCAATAGAGTTTTCCGCCCGAAAGCGGCACACCCCCTGGATCATGGCCGCCAGGGTGGTGCTGGAGCCGCCGGGGCGCACCACCAGCACCATGGGGGTAGCGGTGGCCACAGCCAGGTGCCAGCTGCTGGCCCGGGTGGTCCCGGCCACGCCGTCAAAGCAGCCCATGACCCCCTCCATCACGGCCAAATCATGGCCGAAGGAGGCCGAAGCCAAACTTTGGCATACGGCCTCCTCCCGGCTGAAAAACAGGTCCAGATTGCGGCTGGGCACCCCCAGCACACTGCGGTGAAACATGGGGTCGATATAGTCCGGCCCGCACTTGAAGGCGCAGGGGCGCAGCCCCCGGTCCAAAGCGGCCCGCAGCAGGCCGCAGGTGACCGTGGTCTTGCCGCTTCCGCTGGACAGGGCGGAAACCATCAGTCTTGGGGTCCTCTGCTCCACGCTCGCTCCTCCCATCTGATCAAAGGGTCTCTTCCTCCGCCCGGTCCAGGGGCTCGTCCACCTCAAAGGGGGGCATATCCTCCTGGGGCACCGGCGCGGACATGGGGTTCTCTTCCACGGGAGCGGGCTGCTCCTCGGGGGGCTGGGAGACGATGCCCTGGCGGTACTGCATCTCCTGCCACTGCTCCTTGGTAATGAGCAGCTGACGGGCCTTGGAGCCCTCAAAGGGTCCCACGATGCCCTTCTCCTCCATCTGGTCCACCAGACGGGCGGCCCGGGCATAGCCCAGCTTCAGCCGCCGCTGGAGCATGGAGACCGAGGCCTGGCCCGTCTCCAGCACCACCTCGATGGCGGCATTGATGAGCTCGTCGTACTCCTCCTCCCCGTGGTCCACGGGGCTGGAGCCGCCCACGCCCTTGGCGCCCTTCTCCTTCTCGGCGGCGTGCTGCTCGATCTCCTGCATGACCTGGTCGTCATACTGGGCGCTGCCGCTGTTCTGCTTGACGTAGTCCACCACAGCGGCCACCTCCTGGTCGGAGATGAGACAGCCCTGCACGCGGGTGGGCTTGCCGGAGCCCAGGGGGAAGTACAGCATGTCGCCACGGCCCACCAGCTTTTCCGCGCCCTGGGTATCCAGGATGATGCGGGATTCCATAGCGGAGGCCACGGCAAAGGCGATTCGGCTGGGGATGTTGGCCTTCATCAGGCCGGTGATGACGTCGGCGGAAGGACGCTGGGTGGCGATGATCAGGTGCATGCCGCTGGCACGGCCCATCTGGGCCACACGGCAGATGGACTCTTCCACCTCTTTGGCGGCCACCAGCATCAGGTCGGCCAGCTCGTCGATGACCACCACCACCTGGGGCATGGTGTCCATGCCCTCGGTCTTGGCCGCCTTGGCGTTGTAGGAGGCCAGATCGCGCACCCCCATCTCGGCAAAGGTGCGGTAGCGCTTCATCATCTCGGTCACCGCCCACTGCAGGGCGCCGGCCGCCTTCTTGGGGTCGGTGACCACGGGGATGAGCAGATGGGGAATGCCGTTGTAGATTCCCAGCTCCACCATTTTGGGGTCCACCATGATGAGACGGACCTCTTCGGGGCTGGCCTTGTACAGCAGAGAAATAATCAAGGAGTTGGTACACACCGACTTACCGGAACCGGTGGTACCGGCGATGAGCAGGTGGGGCAGCTTTGCGATGTTGCCCACGATGCAGTTGCCGCCGATGTCCTTACCCACGGCGAAGGACACCTTGGAGGTGCTGTGCTGGAACTCGTCAGAGCTGAGCACCGTGCGGATGTTTACGGGCGAGACCAGCTTATTGGGCACCTCGATGCCCACCATGGAGATCTTGTTGGGAATGGGGGCGATACGTACGCCGGTGGCGCCCAGGGACAGGGCGATGTCGTCGGCCAGGTTGGTCAGCTTGTTCAGCCGGACGCCCTGGTCCAGCTCCAGCTCATACCGGGTCACCGAGGGGCCGCGGGTCACGTCCACGATGTTGGCGTCGATACCGAAGGAGTGGATGGTGTCGCTGAGCCGCTGCTTGTTGGCGTTGAGCTCCACCAGGGCTTCGCCGCCCAGCTCGCCCTTCCCTTCGGTCAGCAGGGACAGGGGCGGATAGTCGTAAGGGGGAACTACTTGCTCCATCCCGGTTTGAATGTGCTGGGCCATCTCCTGGGCCGCCTGGACGGTCTCCTCCCGGCTGGCCTTGGGGGCAGCGGGTTCCGAGGGCGCAGGCTGGGGCGCACACTCCTGGAAGGCTGCGGGGGCGGGCGCGGGGGTGGGCGCCGCCCCGAAGGGGGGCATCACCTTAGGCTGCATCGGCGGGGGCGCAAAGACAGGCTCCTCCTCCACCGGAGCGGGAGCGGGCTCCTCCTGGGGCTTGGGCGCGGGAGCCGCAACAGGCTCCTGCCGCACTGGCTCTTCCTTCACGGGCTCCTCCCGCACAGGCTGGACCGGCTGCACCGGAGCGGGGGCGGGCTCCTCCGCCGGGGCGGCGGCAGCGGCCGCCGTCAGCAGCTGATCGGGGGCAGGCACCCGGGACTTGCGGTTGAAGAAGCTCCCCTTCCGCTTGGGCTCGGGCTCCTCCGCCTTGGGCTGCTGGCCCACCAAGGGGCCATCGTCCACAGGAATATCAATGGCCGCACGCTGGCTGGCCTGGGCCACAGCCTGAGCGCGACCGACAGGCTCTTTCACTTTACGTTCTCTGTGGGGCAGCTCTTCCAGCTCATACTCGTACCGGGGACGGCTGAAGATCCAGTCGGCCACATCCACAATGGTGCGGTTGAAGGCACCCAGGCACAGCAGCAGGAACAGCAGCACGAAAATCACCGTGGCGCCCACGCTGCTGAAGATCTGAACAAAGCCCTGGGCAATGACGCCGGAGATGACGCCGCCGCCGTGCATGGCCTGGCCGTTCTTCCAAAGGGTAGAGACCAGGGCGCCGTTCCAGGGCAGGGTCCCTCCCACCAATCCGTGGATCACACAGGACAGCATCCCGGGCAGCATCAGGGCGCAGGTCAGGCGCAGGCGCACCGGCCGGCCTCGATGGAAGGCCAGGATGTAGCTGGCCAGCAGCAGGGCCGGAGGCACCAGCCAGAAGCCGTAGCCAAACAGTCCCTTCAGCACCGCGCAGAAGAAGTCGATGAAAATGGCCTTGACGTGGAAGTAGCCAAAGGCGGAAAACACGGCCAGCAGGAAGCAGACCACCGCCCCCACCTCTCTGCGGAAGGGTTTCCTTTGGGGCTGCTGGACCCGCTTTTTCCCGGAAGAAGAGGAAGCAGAACTGCTCTTTCTCCGGGTCTGGGTCGAGGCGGGAGCCTTTCGCTTCCCAGCGGTAGATTTGGAGCGGCTGGAGCCGCTTTTCTTTTGTGCCATAATCGCGCCATCCTTTCCAGGAAAAGTGGGACGGTCCGGGGCGCACCCAAACCATCCCTTATCACCAGCACGGGCCCGGCAGGGCCCATGGAAAACGCAAACCATTCTATGGGTAAAAATGTGCGCTGTCTTTATAATAGCACACCCACTCCAACATTGCCACCCTTTTCTTCTCCCCTGCTGCCCGGGCATAAAAAACCGCGGGGAACGGCATAATACCGTTCCCCGCGGAATGGGGTACAGACAGAAGGAAAATTAGGCCTTACCGTCGCAGCCCAGCACGTAGACCAGCTTGTGCTTGACCAGCTCCTTGATGTTGGCGCGGGCGGGCTTCAGATACTCGCGGGGGTCGAACTTGTCGGGATGCTCGTTGAAGAACTTGCGGATGGTACCAGTCATGGCCAGACGCAGGTCGGAGTCGATGTTGATCTTACAAACAGCGCCCCGAGCGGCCTGACGCAGCTGCTCCTCGGGGATACCCACGGCGTCGGGCATCTTGCCGCCGTTCTCGTTGATCATCTTCACGTACTCCTGAGGCACGGAAGAAGAACCGTGGAGAACAATGGGGAAGCCGGGCAGACGCTTGACGACCTCGTCCAGGATGTCGAAGCGCAGGGGCGGGGGAACCAGCTCGCCCTTCTCATTGCGGGTGCACTGAGCGGCGGTGAACTTGTAGGCGCCGTGGCTGGTGCCGATGGCAATGGCCAGGGAGTCACAACCGGTCTTGGTCACGAACTCCTCGACCTCCTCGGGACGGGTGTAGTGAGAGTCCTCAGCGGACACATTGACCTCGTCCTCCACGCCGGCCAGAGCGCCCAGCTCGGCCTCGACCACCACGCCGTGGTCGTGAGCGTACTCAACCACCTTCTTGGTGATCTCGATGTTCTCAGCGAAGGGCTTGGAAGAGGCGTCGATCATGACGGAGGTGAAGCCGCCGTCGATGCAGCTCTTGCAGGTCTCGAAGCTGTCGCCGTGGTCCAGGTGCAGACAGATGGGCAGACCAGTCTCGATGATGGCAGCCTCAACCAGCTTGACCAGGTAGGTGTGGTTGGCGTAGGCGCGGGCACCCTTGGAGACCTGGAGGATCAGGGGGGCGTTGACCTCTTTGGCAGCCTCGGTGATACCCTGGACGATCTCCATATTGTTCACGTTGAAAGCGCCGATGGCGTAACCGCCGTCGTAAGCCTTCTTAAACATTTCAGTAGTGGTGACCAATGGCATATTGACCATCTCCTTAAATATTTTTACGGTCCTTATTGTACCATTAACAATTGAAAAATACAAGGGTGCGTGTTATTATTTAGTAGAGAATTTTCCGCTAAAACTCTTTTGAAGTCTATTAAAGTTGTTTAGGAGGAAGCAAACATGAATCAACTTACCGGAGCTTGTATTATTGGCCAGTCTGGTGGCCCCACTGCTGTGATTAACGCCAGCGCTCAGGGTGTTATCCAGACCGCTTTGAAGGCTGACTGCATCACCCGCGTTCTGGGCGCCGCCCACGGCATCAAGGGTGTTCTGGAGGACAAGCTGTACGACATGGGCCAGGAGGATCCCGCCGAGCTGGACCTGCTGCAGTACACCCCCTCCTCTGCCCTGGGCTCCTGCCGCTACAAGCTGGCTGATCCCGACGTGGATGACACCGACTATCAGCGCATCCTGGAGATTTTCAAGAAGTACAACGTGCGTTACTTCTTCTACAACGGCGGCAACGACTCCATGGACACCTGCAACAAGATCTCCAAGTATATGCAGAAGGTGGGCTATGAGTGCCGCATCATGGGCGTGCCCAAGACCATCGACAACGACCTGAACGGCACCGACCACTGCCCCGGCTTTGCTTCCGCTGCCAAGTATATCGCCACCTCCTGCGCCGAGGTTTGGCAGGACGCTCACGTGTATGACACCGGCATGATCACCGTGGTGGAGATCATGGGCCGTCACGCTGGCTGGCTGGCCGGCTCCGCTGCCCTGGCTTCCCTCACCGGCTGCGGCCCCGACCTGGTGTACCTGCCCGAGACCGACTTCGACATGGACAAGTTCCTGGCTGACGTGAAGGCCATCTACGAGAAGACCGGCAAGTGCATGGTGGCCGTGTCCGAGGGTATCCACTACGCCGACGGCACCTTCGTGTCCGAGGCCAAGACCTCCGCTACCGACGGCTTCGGTCACGCTCAGCTGGGCGGCCTGGCTGCTCTGCTGGCTGAGACCGTGAAGAACGCCACCGGCGCCAAGGTCCGCGGCATCGAGCTGAGCCTGCTGCAGCGCTGCGGCTCTCACGTTGCTTCCCGCACCGACGTCACCGAGGCTTGGCAGGCTGGCGCTGCCGCTGTTGAGGCCGCTGTGTCCGGCACCACCGACAAGATGGTTGCCTTCCAGTGCACCCGCGAGGGCGGCTACAAGTGCGAGACCGTGCTGCAGCCCCTGGACATCGTGGCCAACTTCGAGAAGAAGGTTCCCCGCGAGTGGATCAACGAGGCTGGCAACGGCGTGACCCAGGAGTTCATCGACTACGTCCTGCCCCTCATCCAGGGCGAGGCCAACACTCCCAAGGAGAACTCCCTGCCCCGCTTCGCTCACCTGAAGAAGGTCCTGACCACCGCTATGTAATGTGAAAGGAGGTCCGGCATTTGCCGG
>OOBP01000667.1_pt1 | contig 22552 bp, 27 predicted proteins | sample 1671681 | NCBI WGS metagenome assembly OOBP01 (sample SAMN06348181, study PRJEB24527) | human gut metagenome
ACGAGGTGGTAGGTGCCAAGGGCATCTGCAAGCTGGGCGTCCGGGAGTACACCAAGCAGAGCGGCCCCCACGCAGGCGAGACCGGCCAGAGCAACGAGGTGACCCGCTTCCTGCCGCCGCCGGAGCCCACGGCCGCGCCTGCGCACGGCTGGACACAGGGGGCGTTTTAAATGGCAAAGACGCAAGCCCTGCGCCCCTACCAGCAGGCAGCACGGGATGCCATCCACACCGAGTGGGAGAACGGCCATGCCCGCACCCTGCTGGTGCTGCCTACCGGCACCGGCAAGACCATCGTGTTCGCGTCGGTGGCCGCCGATCAGGTGCGTGCCGGAGACCGGGTGCTGATCCTCGCCCACCGGGGCGAACTGCTGGAACAGGCCGCCGACAAGCTCCGCCGTGCCACCGGCCTTGGCAGCGCGGTGGAAAAGGCGGGTTCCACCTGTCTGGGCAGCTGGTTCAACGTCGTGGTGGGCAGCGTGCAGACCCAGCAGCGCACTGCCCGGCTGGAACGCTTCCCGCACGACTACTTCGGCACCATCATCATCGACGAGGCCCACCACGCCATCACCGACGGTTACCGCCGCATCCTGGACTACTTCAGCGGGGCCAAGGTGCTTGGCGTCACCGCCACGCCGGACCGCGGCGACATGCGCAATCTGGGCGAGGTGTTCGACAGCCTGGCCTTTGAGTACAAGCTGACCGACGCCATCAAGGAGGGCTATCTGTGCAAGATCATGGCCCAGACCGTCCCGCTCCAGCTGGACATCTCGTCCGTGACCATGAGCGGCGGCGACTACGCCGTGGGCGACCTGGGCACAGCCCTTGATCCGTATTTGGAGCAGATCGCCGCCGAAATGGCTCGGCGCTGCAAGAGCCGCAAAACGGTGGTGTTCCTGCCGCTGATCAAGACCAGCCAGAAGTTCCGGGACCTGCTGAACACCTACGGCTTCCGGGCTGCCGAGGTCAACGGCCAGAGCGACGACCGCAGGCAGGTGCTGGCCGACTTCGACGCCGGCAAATACAATGTGCTGTGCAACTCCATGCTGCTCACCGAGGGCTGGGACTGCCCCTCCGTGGACTGCGTGGTGGTGCTGCGGCCCACCAAGGTGCGCAGCCTGTACAGCCAGATGGTGGGGCGCGGCACCCGCCTTTCCCCGGGCAAGACCGACCTGCTGTTGCTAGATTTCCTGTGGATGACCGACAAGCACGAGCTGTGCCGCCCGGCAGACCTGGTCTGTGAGGACCGCACTGTGGCCCGCCAGATGACCGAGCATCTGGCCGAGACCGGCTGCCCGGAGGACATTGAAGAAGCTGCCGCACAGGCCGGCGAGGACGTGGTGGCCCAGCGGGAAGAAGCCCTTGCAAAGCAATTGGCCGAGCAGCGCCGCAAAAAGGCAAAGCTGGTGGACCCGCTGCAGTACGAGATGAGCATCCAGGCCGAAGATCTCTCCGGCTATGTGCCCGCTTTCGGGTGGGAAGCCGGGCCGCCCAGCGACAAGCAGACCGCCGCGCTGGAAAAGCTGGGCATCCTGCCGGATGCGGTGGAATCGGCGGGCAAGGCGGCCCTGCTGCTGGACCGGCTGCACAAGCGCCAGACCGAGGGCCTGACCACGCCCAAGCAGATCCGCCTGCTGGAACGCTACGGCTTCCGGCATGTGGGCAGCTGGAGCTTTGACGCGGCCAGCCGCATGATCAACCGCATTGCAGCCGGCGGCTGGCGCGGCGTGCCCAAGGGCGTGGACCCCAAAACCTTCACGCCTGACGCACAGCCCGCCGTGCCGACGGACTTTGGATGGTAACGCACATGGAACATGAAAACGATCTCAAAGAAGCGCTGGAATTTCTCAGCCCGTCCGCCCTGACCTATGACGAGTGGGTGGCGGTGGGCATGGCCCTCAAGGACGGCGGCCTGCCGGTCACCGTCTGGGAGCAGTGGAGCACCCGGGACGCCGGCCGCTACCACAAGGGCGAGTGCGTCAAAAAATGGGAGAGCTTCCACGGCGGCGGGGGCAGCCCCGTCACGGTGAGCAGCATCTTCCAGATGGCCTACTCCCACGGGTGGAGCGGCCCGGCGGGCCATGCGCTGGACTGGAACGACGACATTGCCGCAGGCCCCGGCGCACAGCCGGAGGGCCGCGTGGTGGACCCGCGCTGGGTGGAAGCCCACGAGCTGGCCTTGCCGGAACAGTGGGACCCCGCCGACCAGCTGAAGCGCTACCTGCGGGCCCTGTTCGAGGCGGACGAGTATGTGGCTTACGTCACCGAGAGCTTCATGGCGGATGACCGCCGCCGCCCCACAAGGGGCTGCTGGGACCGCACCGCCGGGCAGCTCATCGCCGAGCTGGACCAATGCGGCGGGGACCTGGGCAAGGTGGTGGGCGACTGCGACCCGGAGGTGGGCGCGTGGATCTGCTTCAACCCCGTGGACGGCACCGGCCGCAAAGACGCCAACATCACCGCCTATCGCTATGCCCTTGTGGAATGCGACAACATGGAGCTGGGCAAGCAGCAGGCCATCATCCGGCAGCTGGAACTGCCCTGCGCGGCCCTCGTCTACTCCGGCGGCAAGAGCGTCCATGCCATCGTCAAGGTGGATGCCCCGGACTACACCGAGTACCGCAAGCGGGTGGATTATCTCTACGCCGCCTGCCAGAAGAACGGCCTGACCATCGACCAGCAGAACCGCAATCCCTCCCGCCTGAGCCGGATGCCCGGCATCCCGCGCGGCAGCCAGAAGCAGGTGCTGCTGGAAACAAACATCGGCAAAAGCTGCTGGGACGAGTGGCGGGACTGGCTGGAAGCCGAGACCGACGAGCTGCCGGACACCGAGAACCTTGCCGCCGACTGGGCCAGCCTGCCGCCGCTGGCCGACCCGCTCATCTTCGGGGTGCTGCGCAAGGGCCACAAGATGCTGCTGGCAGGCCCCAGCAAGGCCGGCAAGAGCTTTGCCCTCATCGAGCTGTGCATCTCCATTGCCGAGGGCAAACCGTGGCTGGGGCAGTTCAACTGTGCACAGGGCAAGGTTCTGTACATCAATCTGGAACTGGACCGGGCGTCCTGCCTGCACCGCTTCAAGGATGTGTATGCGGCCCTCGGCCTTGCGCCGGAGAACCTTGCAAACATCGACATCTGGAACCTGCGCGGTGCGTCCGTGCCCATGGACAAGCTGGCCCCCAAGCTCATCCGCCGGGCCCAGAAAAAGGGCTACATGGCCGTGGTGCTGGACCCCATTTATAAGGTAATCACCGGCGACGAGAACAGCGCCGACCAGATGGCCAAGTTCTGCAACCAGTTCGACCTGGTCTGCCGGGAGCTGGACTGCGCCGTCATCTACTGCCACCACCACAGCAAGGGTGCCCAGGGCGGCAAACGCAGCATGGACCGTGCGTCCGGCTCCGGTGTGTTCGCCCGTGACCCGGACGCCATGCTGGACATGACCGAGCTGGTGCCTACCGATGCCATCCGCCAGCAGCTGCACAATAAGGCCGCCTGCCGGGTCATCAAGGCCATGCTGGACAAGCGCGGTCATGCGGACGCCTACGGCCCGGACGATACCCTCAGCAAGAGCCGGATGCTGGCCGTGGCCAAGGAGTGCCTGGGCCTGGCCGACCTGCGGGCCATTGACGCCGAAGTCGCCGCCGCCCAGAAGCAGGCCGACGGCATGACTGCCTGGCGCATCGAGGGCACGCTCCGCGAGTTCGCCCGCTTTGACCCGGTGAACCTCTGGTTTGACTACCCGGTGCACAAGCCGGACAGCGGCCTGCTGGAAGATCTCCAGCCGGACGGTGATTTCCGCACACTGGGCAGCCGCGGCGCATCCAAGCGCTGGGGTGATAAGGCCAAGGTGACCAAGGACAAAAAAGCCGAACTGGATAACGCCTACGAAGCCTGCACACTGGACGGCGAAGTGACCGTCTACGCCATGGCCGAGTATATGGACCTGAAGCCCCGCACCGTCAAGACCCGCCTGAAGGATGACGGGCGGTTCTGGATCGACGGTGAGAAAGTTGGACGCAAGGAACCCGGCAGCAACGGTTAAACGATTTGTAATTTTTGCAATTACAGTTTGTTGTAAAAATGCAGTTATAGCCGCTATTTTGCACGACACGAAAAACTGCAATTTTGCAGTTATAGCCGCTATGACTGCAGATTTTGCAGTGCAACATAGCCTATATATAATAGCTAAAACTGCAACTGCAATTGTGATGGGGTTTCCCGAAGGATGGGGCGACCACAGCCCCCATCCATTCGGAGACCCTCCCCATCACGTTGGCGAACTGAAAAAAGAAAAACGAGGTGAACCCCATGTACACGCAATTCTTTATCCCCATGCAGCCGCCCACCACCACCCACAACGCAAAGCAGCTGCACGCTTACATGAAGGGCGGCAAGCCCTGTGCCGTGCTGCATGACAGCCCGGAGCTGAAACAGACCCGTGCCAAGCTCCATGCCCATCTGGCACCCCACGCCCCGGCAAAGCCCATCCCTGCCGGCAGACCGGTGCGCCTGCTGGTCAAGTGGTGCTTCCCCTCCGAGGGGCGCAGGAACGGTGCGTGGCGCACCAGCAAGCCGGACACTGACAACCTGGAAAAGGCCCTCAAGGATGAGATGACCCGCCTGCACTTCTGGGACGACGACGCGCAGGTGTGCAGCGAGATCGTGGAGAAGTTCTGGTCGGACCCCTGCGGGGTGTTCGTCCGGGTGGAGGAGCTGGCATGACCTACGAAGAGAAAAGACGCTGGCTCAGTCGGTACGGGGACGCTATGGTAAAGGCCAAGCACCTGCGAGATGATTTAGATGAAGCAGAACGTGACACCGGTTGTACCACGCAGCAACTGACCGGAATGCCGGGCGGCAGCGGTGATGGGCAGAGTCTGGCACGAACAGTAGAACGTATTGAACGAGCCGAGAAAGCCTTGAATGCACAGATCATGCTGTGTGATGATCTCCACGCCGAACTTATGGCCCGACTGGAGGATGTGGACGACCCGAAGGACTACGAGGTCCTGCGGCTGAAGTATCTCCGCTTTCAGGACTGGGAGCAGATTGCACAGAAGATGAGCATCTGTGTACGGCAGGTTTACCGTCATCACCGTAAAGGTGTGGATGCTTTGGAACTGTGACAGATGTCAGTAAAACGTCAGTACGACGTCAGTGACATGTCTTTGATTTCATGATAAAATAGTATCATCGCAAGAGCCCGCAGGAAAGGTTTACTCCCTTCAATCCTGCGGGCTTTGTGCTGCCCGGCTGCGACAGGGGAACACACATTTACTCACCCAACAGCCTGAATGTACCAGCCGGGCCTTTTTTGATATTTTCCGCCGTCCGCAGGGGCGGCTTTTTTCATACCCCCGGGGCCTGCAAAGACCCCCGGGGTCATTTTGTACCCCGGCCTTTCAAAACACCCCCTGCCTACAAAAGGCCTCCTCCCCCTTGAGGAGACCGGCAGGCAGCACACCCCAAGGAGCTGCCCATGGCAAAGACTGTTGCACGCCCGGATCGGGACGGCACCCACCGGCTGGCGTTTGAACGCAACAAGAAAAAGATCTACGCCACCCAGACCGTGTGCGGCATCTGCGGCAAGCCTGTGGATTTCAGCTACAAGTTTCCGCATCCGCTTTCGCCGTGCATCGACCACATCATTCCGGTGGCCAAGGGCGGCCACCCCAGCGACCTCGCCAACCTGCAGCTGGCGCATTTCTGGTGCAACCGGCAGAAGAGCGACAAGCTGTTTACGCCTGTGGAGCAGCAGACGGAGCCGGATGCAGATGCCTCCATGGCCCTGCCGCTGAGCACCGACTGGACGGCGTACCGCAGCCGCTGAGACGGCCCGCAGCGCCGCCGGGACACGCACGCAGGGACGGGGGGGCATCCCCCTCCCAGGGGGCCCTCTGACCTTCCCAGACCGTACTGTGAATATTTTCTCGTGAAAGGAGAATCCACCGCCCATGACCGACCTGAAAGGCATGGCCTATCTGCGCCGCCGCCTGAACCAGAAGCGCAGCCGAGTGCTGACCCGCTACAAGTATTACGAGATGAAGAACGCCGTAAAGGACTTTGGCAAGGTCACCCCGGATGAGTTCCGCTTTTTCAGCGAGACGCTGGGCTGGTGCGGGAAAGCTGTGGACGCTCTGGCCGACCGGCTGGTCTGGCGGGAGTTCCGGGATGATAACTTTGACCTGAACTCCATCTACCAGATGAACAACGCAGACACCCTGTTTGACAGTGCCGTGCTGTCGGCCCTCATTTCCAGCTGCTGCTTTCTGTACATCAGCCCGGACGGCAGCGGCTACCCCCGGCTGCAGGTCATCGACGGCGGCAACGCCACCGGCATCCTGGACGAGGTGACCGGCCTGCTCACGGAAGGATATGCCGTGCTGTCCCGTGACCCGGAGACGGACAAGCCCCTGCTGGAGGCCTACTTCACGGCGGACAGCACCTGGTATTACCCCAACGGCCAAAAGCCGTATCAGGTGCCAAACCTCGCACCGGCCCCGCTGCTGGTGCCCGTCGTATACCGCCCGGATGCCAAGCGGCCCTTTGGCCACAGCCGCATCTCCCGTGCCTGCATGGGCCTGCAGCAGGGTGCCCTGCGCACCCTCAAGCGCAGCGAGATCAGCGCCGAGTTCTATTCCTTCCCGCAGAAATATGTGCTGGGCACCTCCAACGACGCCGAGCAGATGGACAAGTGGAAGGCCACCATCTCCAGTTTTCTGGAATTCACCAAGGACGAGGACGGCGACAAGCCGGTGGTGGGCCAGTTCACCCAGCAGAGCATGAGCCCCTACACCGAGCAGCTGCGCACATTTGCCGCCCTGTTTGCAGGCGAGACCGGCCTGACGCTGGATGATCTGGGCTTCGTCACCGACAACCCCTCCAGCGCCGAGGCCATCAAGTCCAGCCACGAGAGCCTGCGCCTGGCGGCCCGCAAGGCACAGCGCACCTTTGGCAGCGGCTTCCTGAACGCCGGGTATCTGGCCGCCTGCATGCGGGACGGCATCGCCTACCAGCGTCAGCAGCTCTACCTCACCCGCCCGGTGTGGGAGCCGGTGTTCGAGCCGGACGCCGCCACCCTGTCCGGCATCGGGGACGCCGTGGGCAAGATCAACACGGCCATCCCCGGTTATTTCGGTGCGGAGAACCTGCGGGACCTGACCGGCATCCGCTCCGAGAGCTGAGGAGGCACCCATGGCCGACAAGGACATTGCCCCGGAGCTGCTGGAGCGCATCCGGGCCGACTTCCGGGCGCTGCTGGGCGACGCAAAGCCCGCCGCCGACACCTACGCTGCCGCTGCGGATTACGCCGAGCTTGTGGGCAGCGCCCTGGCCGAGGCCTTCCGCCGCAACCTGACCGCCGACGCCCTGCCGGACGGCAGGCTGTACTGGAACATTGCCGACCGGGTGGTGCGCCCCCTGCTGGAAGAGGAGCACCTGCTGGTGGCGGACGCTTCCGCTGCCGTGCAGCAGGCACTGAACCAGCAGGCAAATCTCGGCATTGCCCCGCAGCGGGCCGTGCTGCCCACCGACGCTGTGGACGACCTGCTGAACAAGGTGTCCACGGCGGAGCAGTTTGCGGATGTGGCGTGGGCACTGGACGAGCCGGTGCGTACCTTCTCCCGCATGGTGGTGGACGACACCCTGAAACGCAACGTGGATTTTCAGGGCAAGGCCGGGCTGCGGCCCCGTGTCATCCGCACCGCCGAGAGCCACTGCTGCAAATGGTGCAGTGCGCTGGCCGGCACTTACGATTACCCCCGTGTGCCCAAAGACGTTTACCGCCGCCACGAGCGCTGCCGCTGCCGGGTGGAATATGACCCCGGCGAGGGCAGGCGGCAGAACGTGTGGAACAAGACGTGGACGGAGGATGAGGACGCCCGGCAGGCACGCATTCAAAAGATTCAAAACCCATCGACAAACCGAGACGATTCTGCTAAGATAGAAGCACGAAAACAGATTGGGCTGCCGCCGGTCGATTCACCTGAGATCAAGGCCATCAAGGCCGCAATGTCCGAGCAGGTGCTTAGTCTGCCGGAAACCGCACAGGAGGCTCTCCGGCAGTATACCGGCTTTACGGCGACCCGTGTGAACTTTGCCATCCGGAACGGAAAAATCACACCGCAGATCCAGGAGACCATTTCCGCATTGGATAACGCGCTGGCTTCCGGCGTGATGCCGCAGAGCGTCACCCTGTACCGGAACACAGCGCTTTCTTTTCTAGGGTTCGGGCTTCCCAAAAATCCGACCCTGCAGGATCTGCAAGACCTTGTGGATCTCACACCGGAATTTCCGATATTTATATCAACCAGTTTTCAGGATCTGCATCTTCCGGGCCGTGACACGCTGATTCAGCTGCATGTTCCGGCAGGATATAAGGGCTGCCAGTTCCTTCAGCCTGTAGCGCTTCCCAAATTCAAAAGTCAGGACGAAGTCCTGTTTGCCCGTGGGATGCAGTATCGTGTGCTGGATGTTGGTAGAAAAGACGACCGATATTTTTTAGAGATCGAGGTGCTCCAAAATGTCTAAATTTTTGCGTGAAGAGGATATCAGCATGGGGTTCCGTGCTCCACTTTACAGCGTGCCGGTCTGTATCCCGGAATGCAATGTCTGTATTCACCGGGATGGACCGGGCAAATGCAAAAAGTTAGGAACTCCCTCCGATGATCTTCGTTTCGGAAAGTGCCACGATTGCCCGGACGCCGTCCTGAATACCAGCCATTTTTTATATCCCGAATACCAAAAATTGTACCCGGAAGAGTGCAAGGTCTCTGCCAAAAAGTAAACTTTCATCCACGGAATATCCTAGTTTAACCACTGTATGCCCTCAAAAAGGCACAACAGTGGTTTTTTCATGCCGTTTTAGCTCATGTTGGCAGGGCCGTGGTCTCCAAAACCACAGGTCACTGGTTCGATTCCAGTAAACGGTGCCATCATTTTCATGCAAAGGAGGAACCCAGCCCACCATGCCGCGGACGCGAAAACAGACAGCCCCGGCAAGGCTGGGGCGTCAGACGCCCACCGCTGCCGTGGTGTTGCCCTACACCAAAACCTTCGGCCAGGACGCCATCGACCTGTACAACTCCACCGGGCGCATCGCCCAGCAGTGGCAGGAGCTGCTGCTGTATGACATCCTTGCCCGCAACGAGGAGGATCTGTGGGTGCATACCAAGTTCGGCTATGCCGTGCCCCGCCGCAACGGCAAGAACGAGATCGCCGCCATCCGGGAGCTGTACGGCCTGCAGCAGGGCGAGAGCATCCTGCACACCGCCCACCGCACCACCACCTCCCGGGCCGCCTGGGAGCGGTTGTGCCACCTGCTGGACAAGGCCAAGATCCCCTATAAATCCATTCAGGCCGTGGGCCGGGAGCACATCCAGCTGGAAGAGGGCGAGGGCCGCATCGAGTTCCGCACCCGCTCCTCCAAGGGCGGCCTGGGCGAGGGCTTTGACCTGCTGGTCATCGACGAGGCCCAGGAGTACACCGACGATCAGGCCAGTGCCCTGAAGTATGTGGTCACTGACAGCGAGAACCCGCAGACCCTGTTCTGCGGCACCCCGCCCACGCCGGTGTCCTCCGGCACGGTGTTCCTCAAAATGCGCAACGCCGCCCTGCGGGGCGACACGCAGAACACCGGCTGGGCCGAGTGGAGCGTGGAGCAGCAGACCGACCCCCACGACGTGGAGGCCTGGTATCAGACGAACCCCAGCCTCGGCACCATCTTCACCGAGCGCAGTGTGGCGGATGAGATCGGCGATGACCCCATCGACTTCAACATCCAGCGTCTGGGGCTGTGGCTTCGGTACAACCTCAAATCGGCCATCAGCCGGGCAGAGTGGGACGAACTGAAAACCGACACCCTGCCCAAGCTCACCGGCAAGCTGTATGCCGGCATCAAGTTCAGCACCGACGGCACCAGCTGTGCGCTGGCCGTTGCGTGCCGCACCAAAGACAACGCTATCTTCGTGGAAGCCATCGGCTGCCATCCTACCCGGGACGGCAGCGGGTGGCTTCTTGATTTTCTATCCAAAGCCGACCTAGCCGCCGTGGCGGTGGACGGGGCCAGCGGGCAGCAGCTTCTGGCCGACGCCATGAAGGCCGCCCACCTCAGGTCCCCCGTGCTGCCCACGGTCAAGCAGGTCATCACCGCCAACGCCGCCTTCGAGCAGGCCCTTTTTGCGCAAGCCCTGTGCCATGCCGGCCAGCCCGGCCTTGCGCAGGCTGCTTCCAACTGCGAAAAGCGGGCCATCGGCTCCAACGGCGGCTTCGGTTACCGCTCTCTGACCGAGGGCGGCCACATCGAGCTGCTGGACAGCGTGATCCTGGCCCACTGGCAGTGCGCCGAGGGCAAGGGCAAGCGCCGGCAGCGCATCCGCTATTAACAGGCCACCCGGGCCTGTTTTTTTGTTGCCATAAAGGAGGGTATTCCATGGCAGAAGCATTTGAACCCATTACCACGCAGGAGGCGTTTGAGGCCGCTGTCGCTGACAGGCTGGCCCCTTACGCCGACTACAACGACCTCAAGGCCCAGAACGAGGCCCTCGCCGGGCAGGTGGCGGAGCTGAACACCCGCTGCCAGACCTACGAGACGGACGCGCTCAAGACCCGCGTTGCCCATGAGGTGGGCCTGCCGTTCGACCTGGCGGGCCGCCTGACCGGCTCTAAGGAGGAGGACATCCGCAAGGACGCCCAGAACCTGCTGCAGCTGATCAAGCCCAAGACCCCGCCCGCACCCCTGCGCGGCGACCCCGACCCCAGCGGCAGCGGCAAAAAGGCCGCCTGGCGCAGTTTCGCAAACCAGCTGATGAACAACGAGTAAAGGAGAACACATCATGGCAGATATTCTGAGCAAAGGCTCCCTGTTCCCGGAGGAGCTGATCCCCGGCTTTATCCAGAAAACTACCGGCGCGTCCGCGCTGGCCAAGCTCTGCGGCGCAACGCCCATCGCCTTCAACGGCCAGAAGGAATTCACCTTCACGCTGGACAAGGAAGTGGACATCGTGGCAGAAAACGGTGCCAAGGGCAAGGGCGGCATGACCGTGGAGCCCATCACCATCGTGCCCATCAAGATCGAGTATGGTGCACGCGTGTCCGACGAGTTCCTGTACGCTTCCGAGGACGCCCAGATGGACGTTCTGAGCGCCTTTGCGGACGGCTTTGCCAAGAAGGTGGCCAAGGGTCTGGACCTCATGGCCTTCCACGGCATCAACCCCCGCACCGGCTCTGCGTCCGGCGTCATCGGCACCAACCACTTTGACAGCAAGGTCACCCAGGCCGTGACCATTGCCGCCTCCGACAAGCCCGACACCAACGTGGAGGCCGCCATCGCCCTGGTGCAGGGCGCGGAGCGGGACGTTACCGGCATGGTGCTGGCCCCCAGCTTCAAGAGCGCTCTGGCGGCCCAGACCACCACCGACGGTGCCAAGCTGTACCCGCAGCTGGCCTGGGGCGCAAACCCCGGCGAGGTGAACGGCCTGCGGGTGGAATCCACCTCCAACCTGTCCGCCGGTTCCAGCCTGGACCGTGCGCTGGTGGGCGACTTCACCAACTGCTTCAAGTGGGGCTACGCCAAGGAGATGCCCATTGAGGTGATCCAGTACGGCAATCCCGACAACGATGCGGATCTGGGTGACCTGAAGGGCCACAACCAGGTATACCTGCGCGGCGAGGCCTACATCGGCTGGGGCATCCTGGATCCGTCCGCATTCGCCCACATCAAGGCCAACGCCTAAGGAGGACACGCCATGCTGTACCGCAACAAGCGCACCGGCGCTGTGATCGAGACGCCCTGCCGCGTTTCCGGCGGGGACTGGGAGCCCGTCAAGGCAGAAAAAGCGGCCAAACCCAAGGCTGCCGCCAAGGAGAAACCGGAGGCTGCTGAATGAGCTACGCCACCGTGGAGGACATGACCGCTCTGTGGCGTCCCATGACCGCTGCCGAGCAGGCAAGGGCGTTCTCCTTGCTGGATATCATCTCGGCCAGCCTGGACGTGGAAGCCCGCAAGGCAGGCAAAGACCTGCCCGCACTGGTGGCCGCTGACCCGGCGCTGGCCATGGTGGCCAAGAGCGTGGCCGTGGATGTGGCCGCCCGCACCCTGATGACCAGCACGAACCAGGAGCCTATGACCCAGATCACCCAGGCAGCCGGCGGCTACTCGGCGTCCGGGTCCTTTCTGGTGCCCGGCGGCGGCCTGTTCATCAAAAAATCGGAGCTGGCCCGGCTGGGCCTGCGCCGTCAGCGGATGGGAGTGATCGAACCCTATGGCTCTGATTAAGGGCATCCCCGTCATCCTCTATGAGCGCACCCAGACCGGCGAGGATGCTTTTCACGCTCCGGTTTACACCGAAACACCGGTCACGGTGGAAAATGTGCTCATCACGCCGGTGGACAATGCCGCCGTGGTCACCGACCTGCAGCTTACGGGCCGCCGGGTGGCCTACGAGCTGTGCATCCCGAAAGGCGACGCTCACCGCTGGGAGGGCTGCACCGTGGAATTTTTTGGCCAGAAATGGCGAGTGTACGGCGGTGCCTCCCAGTACATCGAGGCGCTTGTGCCTCTGGCCTGGAACAAGAAAGTGCAGGTGGAACGGATTGAGTAAGCTGCGCGTGGAACTGAACAGCGCCGGCGTTCGTGCTCTGATGCGTTCTCCGGAAATGCAGGCCGTGCTCAAAGCCCGTGCGGACACCGTGAAGAACCGCTGCGGCGACGGGTATGAGGCCTATGTGGCCCAGACCCGTGCAGTCGCTGTGGTGGAGACTGTTTCTCAGAAGGCCTACAATGATAACTCTGCCAACAACACCCTGCTGAAAGCTGTCTCTTCGAGCCGCAGCGGCACCGTGGTACATGAGCATAAGCGCCACCTGAAAGACGGCAGAGTAATCACCGTGAGGAGCTACCAGCGAAAGAAATGATCGAAGAAATCATCCTGAATTACCTGCGGGAAAACGGTTTCCCCTGCTTTATGTCCGTGCCGGAGAACCCCTCCGACAATTTTTGTGTCCTGGAAAAGACCGGCTCCGGCTATGAGGACGGCATCTATAGCGCCACCATCGCGGTGCAGTCCTACGGGCCCGCCGCCACCAGCCACGACGGCACCCTGGATGCGGCCAAGCTCAACGAGCTTGTCAAGGCCGCCATGCAGGACGCCGACAACCTGCCGCAGCTTGTGCGCTGCGACCTTTATTCCGACTACAATTTCCCCGACACCACCCGCAAACGGCCCAGGTATCAGGCCGTTTTCGGCGTGGTACATTACTGAGAACGAAAGGAGCCTTTTTATGGCAGATGCAAAGAATGTGACCGCTGCAAAGCCCAAGGTGGGCGGTGCCATCTGGCGTGCCCCGCTGGGCACCCCGCTGCCCACCGACGCCAAGACCGAACTGGACAAGGCTTTTAAGTGCCTGGGCTACGCCTCCGAGGACGGCGTGACCAACAGCAACTCGCCCTCCGGCGAGAACACCAACGCCTGGGGCGGCGACACCGTGCTGACCCAGCAGACCGAGAAGCCCGACACCTTCCAGTACACCCTGCTGGAGGCCCTGAACGTGGAGGTGCTCAAGTCCGTGTACGGCGACGACAACGTCACCGGCACGCTGGACACCGGCATCACGGTCAAGGCAAACTCCTCCGAGCAGAAGGACTGCAGCTGGGTCATTGAGATGGTGATGAAGAACAAGGCGGTCAAGCGCATCGTCATCCCGGATGCCGCCGTCACCGCCGTGGGCGATATCACCTACGCCAAGAGCGCCGTGGGTTACAACACCACCCTGACCGCCGTGCCGGATGCCAAGGGCAACACCCATTACGAGTACATTCTGGGCGGCACTGCTGCCGCCCAGGCCGCTGCCAAGACCAAGGAGGTGCAGGCATGATCACTGCAAAAACGAACGACGGCTTTGAAATCGAGCTGAGCGAGGACGCACTGGACGACGCCGAGTTGCTGGACGCCCTGGGCGGCATGCAGGACGGCAACGTCTTTGACATGAGCCGCCTGACCCTGCGCCTGCTGGGCAAGGAGGGCCGGAAGAAGCTGTACAACCACCTGCGCACCCCGGACGGCCGCGTGCCGGTGGCCAAGGTGGCGGACGCTCTGGGTGAGCTGATGAACAGCTTCACAGCCGGAAAAAACTCTGCATCCTCGCCGAACTGATCGCATCGGACGAGGACGCCCTGATCTGCGATTTTGCCCAGTATTACCATGTACTGGACTGGCGCGTCCTGCCGCTGCGTCTGGCCGCCACCCTGGCCGCAGGCCTGCCGGAAACAAGCCGCAGCCTGCGCAAGGCGGCAGGCCGCGCGGTGGACTTTGAGACGGAACTGCTGGCCTATGCCGCCGACCGCCTGACCCAGGTGCTTTGGTGGCTGCACAACGACATGTCCAAGCCGCCCTCCGTGCTGGCCGACCTGCGCGGCGAGGCGGACACCAGCAACGTGCAGTGCTACGCCAGCGCAGAAGAATTTGACGCCGCCCTTGCGGCGCTGAAAGGAGGTTGACACCATGGCGGACGGAATCGAACTGGGCAAGGCGTATGTCCAGATCGTGCCCTCGGCGCAGGGCATCAAAAGCGCCCTGACCGAGATGTTTGACGAAGAGACCGAAGGCCTTGGCGAGCAGACCGGGCAGAGCATCGGTCAGGAACTCATCGGCACCCTGAAGAAAGTGATCGCGGCAGCCGGCATCGGCAAGATCATCTCGGATTCCATCAACATGGGCGGTGCCCTGCAGCAGAGCCTTGGCGGCGTGGAAACGCTGTTCAAGGACAGTGCCGACACGGTCAAGGAGTACGCCGCGCAGGCATACCGGACCGTGGGGCTTTCTGCCAACGACTACATGGAGCAGACCACCAGCTTTGCGGCCAGCCTGCTGTCCAGCGTCAGCCAGGACACCAACGCCGCCGCCCAGCTTGCCAACATGGCCATGGTGGATATGGCCGACAACGCCAACAAGATGGGCACGGATATGCAGGATATCCAGAACGCCTATCAGGGCTTTGCCAAGCAGAATTACACCATGCTGGATAACCTCAAGCTCGGCTACGGCGGCACCCAGGCCGAGATGCAGCGGCTGCTGAACGACGCCACCAAGATCTCCGGCGTGAAGTATGACCTCGGAAATCTGGCCGACATGTACAGCGCCATCCACATCATCCAGCAGGAAATGGACATCACCGGCACTACCGCAAGGGAAGCAGCCACCACCCTGACCGGCAGCTTTGCCGCCATGAAGGCGGCTGCGGAAAACGTGATGGGCAACTGGTCCACCGGCGCAGACCTCACCGAGCCGCTGCAGGCGCTGGCCGACACGGCACAGACCTTTCTTGTGGATAACCTGCTGCCCATGATCGGCAATGTACTGGCAGGCATTCCGGAAATCGTTTACAGCCTTGTGCCGGAGCTCCTGCAGACCGGCACCGAGCTGCTCAGCTCCCTGGCACAGGGCTTCACCGAGGGCATCCCGGAGTTCTTCTCCACTGCTCTGCCGCAGCTGCTGGCCTTTACGGACCAGCTGCGGGACAACGCGGCCAGCTTTGTGGACGCCGGTCTGAACCTTATCACCCAGCTGCTCAACGGTCTGATCGCCGGTCTGCCGGACCTGATCGCCTATGTGCCGGATATCATCATCAACATCTGCGGCATCATCAACGACAACATGCCCAAGATCCTCGGCGAGGGCGTGGCCATCATCGTGCAGCTGGTCGTGGGCATCGTCAAGGCGGTGCCGGATCTGCTGGCCAACTGGAAGAAGATCCTGCAGGCCGTGTTGTCGGTGATCTCGGCCATTAACTGGCTGAACATCGGCAAGAACATCCTCACCGGCGTGGCAAACGGCGTCAAGAGCATGGGCACAAGCATGCTGAACGCCTTCAAGGGCGGCTTTTCCAGTGCGCTTGCCTGGATCAAGAGCCTGCCCTCGCAGGCGGTGCAGTGGGGCAAGAACCTTATCCAGAGCTTTATCAACGGCCTCACCGGCAAAGGCGGTGCGGTTGGTGCAGGAGCCATCGCAGCCACCGCCGGTGCCACCATTGCTAAAACCGCCAGCGGGAACGACTGGTCCTCCGTCTGGGCGGACGCCAACGCCGACGTGGCCGACAGCGCCCAGTCCATGGCGGAGGTGGTCGTCCCGGCCTATACCAAGTCCGGGGACGCCGCCACCAAGGCGGCCAAAAAGACCAAGGCCGCCGCACAGGCCGCCGAGACCCTGCTGTGGTCCCTGCAGGACGCAGGCCACACCGACACCACCAACACCCTGGGCAAGGTGACCATCCAGACCACCGACCTCACCGAGCACCTGCGCAAGGGCAGCGAGGAGTATGACCGGCTGACCCGCACCGTGACCGAATCCGGCAAGGAGATGGTGAACGGCGTGGTGAAAAACTACAAGACTGTCACCAAGTATGTCACCGACCACGGCAAGACCACGGCCCAGACCCAGAAGACCTATGAAGAGATTGCTGCCACCGTGGCCAAGACCGTTACATCTACAACGGATTCCGTGGTCAATGGCATTGCCACCAGCACCAAGACCATCACCGAGACCCTGACCGACAAAACCACGACCCAGAAACAGGTCATCACCGAGACCTACAACGACATCGCGGACGGTGCGCTGGTCACGGTGGAGCGGGTCAAGACCATTGCCGCCGATGGTGTCCCGCAGATCACCGAGGAGATCAAGGAAGCCTCTGCCAACAGCTTTGACGGCCTTGTCAAGGGCTGGCAGGACGAGGCCCACAAAGGCGTGGTGGGCACCTTCAGCACGCTGGTGACTGCTGTGAAGAAGCAGGACTGGCAGTCTGTCGGCGAATGGGTGCTGTCCACCCTGTACAACGGCCTTGCCCCGCAGGCAAAGCAGCTCATTGACGACTTCGGCAAGAACCTGATCCAGCAGGTCAACGGCTTGCTGGGCAAAGGCGTCAGTGCCGTCTCCAACGGCCTGTGGGATATGGGCGGCGACCTCGCCAAGGGACTGACCAGCGGCTTTGCAGACGTGCTCACGCAGGCGCAGGGCCTTGGCTCCACCCTCACCGGCATCTTTCAGGGGTTGAGAGGCCCGCTCACTGCGGCGGCCACCGCCATCAGCACCGGCCTGAAGGGCGGACTGATCTCCAGCTTCCCGGAGATTCTGGCCTCCATGGGCACCCTGATCGGCTCCATCGGCAGTGCCTTTGTGGGCATGCTGGAAGCCGTCGCGGCGGCACTGTTTCCCACCGGATTCGGTGCCCCGCAGGCCCTGCTCATGATCGCGGCCGGTGTGGCCCTGACCGCCGCCATTGCGGCCATCGTGGCCGGCGTCGGCGGCGCGTTCAAGCGCAAGACCACCCCCGGCATCTCCGGCGGCACTTCCGGCAGCAGCACGACCTCCACGGCCTCCGGCTCTTTGTGGGACTACGAGAAGCGTGCCCCGCTGCCGCAGCGCACCCAGCGCCCCAACATCGAGGTCAACCAGTACATTTATTCCAAGGCGCAGACGGCTGCCGACCTGATGCGCGAGGCACAGTACGAGCAGGAAAGGGCGGTGCTGCAGGGTGTTTGACGCGATCTTCAAGGCCAGCAACGGCCTGACCTTTTCCTTTGGCTACAAGGCGGGCGTGTTGTGGAGCATCACCCCGCTGGGTGACCTGCCCGTGGATCTGGAGACCAGCCAGGGTTACCAGCAGGTGGGTGCCACCGTGGAGAGCCGGAGCATTTCCGGCGTGACCCGCACGGTCACCGGGCGAATCCTGCGCAATCAGGACTACTGCAAGCGCCAGCTGCGGGATGTGTTTGCCCCCTACGTCACCGGTCGGCTGACCATTGCCGGGGCCTACTGGTGCGACGCTGAGGTGCAGCGCACCCCGGGCATCAGCGTGTCCAGCCTGTGGCCCACCTTCTCGTTTCAGCTCTACTGCCCGGACCCTTACTGGCACAGCGTGAAGGAGCTCACCGTCTCGACCTTGAGCGTAACACCCACCTTCCGCCTGCCGGTGTGTTACGATGTGCACAGCTACGGCGTGCGGGAGCAGGCCAACTATTTGCGCATCGCCAACACCGGGCTGGCCACGCAGGACTGGGCCCTGACGCTGGAAGCCCGCGGCCCGGTGGTCAACCCCGGCGTCAAGGACCCGGAGACCGGCGAATTCCTGCGCTTTGTCACCACCCTGCAGGACGGCGACAAGCTCCGGCTGTACCGCGAGAGCGGCCAGCTGAAACTGGAACAGATCATCGACGGCACCGGCTACAACATCATGTCCACGCTGGACGGGAGCAGCACCCTGTGGACCCTGCGCCACGGGACGCAGGCATGGCAGCGCACAGCGGATTCCGGCACGGAATGGCTGTTCCTGACCCTGACCTGCAGCACAGCGTTCTCCACCGTGGTCCTGGAGGTGGGCGGCAATGGCTGAGCGGACAAGTGCCCTGACGGCAGGCGGCCACAAGAGCATCTGCGTCTACGACGGCCAGCTGAACCTGCTGGGCCGGCTGGCAAGCTGGGTGTCGCTGGTCTGGCCGGAGCGCTACAACGTGTACAGCGGGGTGCAGGGTGCGCAGCTGGAGCTGCACGCCTCCACCGACCTGCAGGCCCTGTGCCGCCCGGACCGGTATCTGTGGCTCGTGGGGTCTGACCGCATCATGCGCATCTGCTCGGCCCAGACCAACCAGTCCGAGCACAAACTGGTGATTGCGGCCAAAGATGCCGCCTGCATCCTGGACGAGCGGATCAGCACCCGGACCCTGAGCGGCTTCGCCGTGGAAAGCACCCTGCGCAGCCTGGTGTCCGGCGCAGCTGCGTGGCCGGGACTGGAGCTTGGCGAACTGGCCGACCTTGCCGACACCTACACCGGCGAGGTCAAGCCCGGCAGCCTGCTCAGCATCGCCGAACAGGTGTGCCAGGAACTGGACATCGGGTTTCGGGTGCGGTTCGACCAGCAGGCCAAGAAGCTGCTGTTTGAGCTATACCGGCCCAAGCTGGATCCCAACGCCCGGTACGCCCCGCAGTACGGCAACCTGACCGGCCTGACCTACACTGAGAGCATCACCGACTACAAGAACATCGTGACCGTGGCGGGCGCGGACGGCACCGTTACCGTGGGTGCCACCGGCAACACCGGCGCAGCCCGGCGGGAACTGTATCTGGACGCTGCCTCCAAAAAGAAGGAGGACAACCAGAGCCAGGAGGACTATCTCGCGTCCCTGCGGGCCTTGGGTGAGCAGGAACTGGTCAAGCACACCCGCATTGAGAACTTCCGCTTTACCCCGACCGGAACGGTCACGGTAGGCAAGGTGGTGGCCGCCAGCCTGCCCGGCACCGACATCCAGGCAGCGGCCCGCATTACCAGTGTGACCCTGAGTTCCCAGAAGGGCGAAAACACGGTCACTACCGAGATCGGCACACCCATCCTCAGGAGGAAACAATGAGCATTATCACTTACCCGCTGAACGGCGTGACCTACGACGCCGAGGACGTGAGCACTTACCTGTGCACCCGCACCTCCGGCGTCTACGCCAAGGACACAAATTACGCGGTCAGCGTCACCGGCCCGCGGCAGATCGCCGTGGCCCCCGGCCTTGCGTGGGTCAACTACGACGACTTCAAGGGCGTCTCGGCCTGCAGCCGGGAGGCGGTCAATCTGACCGTCCCGGACGCCGACAGCACCCTGCCCCGCATCGACCGGGTGGTGCTGCAGTTTGACACCGCGGCAAACCTGACCGCCGTCAAGCTCAAGCCTGGCACGCCTGCCGCCGCCCCGGAGCCGCCCGCCATCCTGCAGAACCACAACCAGTACGAGCTGGGCCTGTGCACGGTGAGCGTGCCTGCAGGCTCCTCGGTGGTCACCGCCGCCGACATCACCGACACCCGCGCGGACGAGGCCGTGTGCGGCGTCATGCGGGACGGCGTGACCGGCATCCCCACGGCCCAGCTGCAGGCGCAGGCGCTGGCCATGATGACTCAGCTGTCCACTGAGCTGCACGCCAAACTCGACGCCCTGGACGCCGCCATCGCGGGCGTGGAGAGCGGGAGCTTTTATACCAAGGCAGAGGCGGACCAAAAGTTCGGCAAGCCGTACAGCCTGCCGCCCGCTACGGCAGACCAGCTGGGCGGCGTGAAGGTGGGCGACTATCTGGACATTGCCCCGGACGGCACCCTCAGCGGCAAGACGCTGTATGACACCATCGCGGCCAGTGTGGCGGTTAAGTCGGAGGCGCGACTGGTGTGGACGTACGGGAAGTTCGAGATTGACCGAGAACGGGTGCACACCTATCAGGCTCCGTCTGACGTTGACTATTTTGTTTATAAGTGTGCCAGCGTCGATGAGAACGTGACGATTCCTCGCGGAAACACGGTAAAAACATCGGTCGGACAGGAGTTCACGATTACTTTCCAGACAGACGGAACCATCACGTTCACCAATGCAAAAAGCAGCTACAACAGCAGAAGCTATGTATACGACGTCACATTTACCGGCTACCACTACCCCACCCTCGCGGACCTGCTGACCGAGACGCAGTCCGCGCAGGCGGACTATGACGCGCTGGACGCGGAGGACAGCGCGATTGATGCACCGGACGATGTGACGCAGGAAGAGTAATGCCAAGAAAGAAAGGACGTGAGAGCATGGCAATCAAACAGTATAGCCTGAAAGCGGACAGAAAAAAGAAACTGTCCCCGAATTTTACGGTCTACGAGTTCCGGTGCCGCGACGGCAGCGACGTCGTGATGATCGACGAGAGCCTTGTGATGCTTTTGCAGTGCATCCGGGAGCACTTTGGCAAGCCCATCACGATCACCAGCGGGTACCGCACGGCGGCCCACAACACCGCCGTGGGTGGGGCCAAGAGCAGCCAGCACCTGCTGGGCCGGGCGGCGGACATCCAGGTGGCGGGCGTGTCCGTCGAGGACGTGGCCGCCTACGCCGAAAGCCTGCTGCCCGGCTGGGGCGGCGTGGGCCGCTACCCGGTGAAGAGCGGACGCGCTAAGGGCTGGGTGCATGTGGACACCCGGCCTAACAAAAGCCGCTGGACGCAGTGAGGGGGTGGCGCATGAAAGATTATTTTTGCATGGCGATCGGCGCGATCGGCGGCGTGATCGCTGGTCTTTTTGGCGGCTGGGATGCCGCCCTGCAAACGCTGGTGATCTTTATGGCCGTCGACTACATCACCGGTCTGATTGTGGCCGGTGTGTTTCACGCATCGCCCAAAACCAAGACCGGGACACTGGAAAGCCGCGCAGGCTGGAAGGGCCTGTGCCGCAAGGGCGAAACTCTGCTGATCGTGCTGGTGGCCTGCAGGCTGGATGCCGTGATGGGTTCCACCTTTGTGCGGGATGCCGTTGTGATCGGCTTTATCTGTAACGAGACCATTTCCATCATTGAAAACGCGGGCTTGATGGGACTGCCGATCCCGGCAGCGCTCACCAAGGCTGTGGACATTTTAAAGCAGCGCTCGGAAACCGAGCAGAAAGGATAAGCTCTTATGAATGAATTTCTGAAAGTCGCTCTTACTGCCTGCATCCCCGCAATGACAGTTATCTTTGGCTGGGGCCTGAACAAGGGTGTCAGCATTGCAAACGGCTACATCAACAACAAGTTTGCGCAGACCTGTCTCCAGAATGCCGCCAACGCGGTGTTCAATGCTGTCCAGTATGTCAACCAGACCTACGTTGATGCCCTGAAGGAACAGGACAAGTTCGACGAGGACGCGCAGCGCATTGCCTACAACCGCGCACTGACCGCAGCGAAGAAAGCCCTGACGCAGGAGACCATCACGTTCATCAAGGAGACCTTTGGCGACCTCGACAGCTACCTGAAGCCGATGATCGAAGCGCAGGTGCGCAGCCAGAAGAACTATATGTGATGTTTCTGTAGTGCCAACAAAATCATAGTATCGCAACAGCCCCGGGGAGCCTGACGGTTCCACGGGGCTGTTTTTGTTTGCAGCGCATTCCGACATGTTGCGACACATTTTAACACTTTCGGCACATTTCCGGCATTTTCCAGCTAGAGTTGTACCGGAAGGAAGTGTAAAAAATGACCACTTATGATATGACCGATTTTGCCGCACAGGTGGACGGGGTGCTGCGCCCGCTGGGCATCACCCGCAATATGCGGGCTTACCACACTCTGAGCGAGGCGCTCCGGCTGATCTGCGAGCAGGAGGACCGGCTGGAAGCCGTCCAGAAAGAAATTTACGAGCCCATTGCAGACCGCCATTGCTGCGACTGGACCGCCATTCAGAGCATGATCCGCCGTGCCGCGCAGACCGCATGGGCCACCAACCCTGCGCAGGTGCAGCATCTGGCTGGCTACCCGCTGACCGGCTGCCCCAGTGCCGTGCAGTTTCTGGAGCTGTTGTATAATGGGATGGTGAGAGGGGTGTAAATCGCCTTAGCCCAAAAAGTGGGTTGCGAAGTGGGTTTGCACAAAAGAAAAGCACCCGGAAACTTACGTTTCTAGGTGCTATTTCTTGGTGGAGCGAAGCAACCCAAATCCGAACCATTGCACTCTGGGGCATCTTTGGCGGCAATTTCATCGAAAGTGATGGTTTTTGTGCCGTCTTTGTAGTTGAATGTAATCAAAA
>OOBP01000677.1_pt1 | contig 22176 bp, 7 predicted proteins | sample 1671681 | NCBI WGS metagenome assembly OOBP01 (sample SAMN06348181, study PRJEB24527) | human gut metagenome
GCTGTTTTGTCTGCCGTTACTTGATGATGTTTTCGCACCAGCGCTGCATGATCGCTGCGATCTCGGCACGGGTGGCGGTGCCGGTCGGTGCCAGACGGCCGCCATTCTTACCGTTCAGCACGCCTGCGCCGACTGCCCACTGCAGAGCCGGAATCGCGTACTCACTTGCCTGCTGAACATCCACATAGCTGAGAATATTGGTATTCTCACCCACGCTTACGTCGATACCCTTGCTCTGGGCGTAGCGATACAGGATTGCTGCCGCCTGCTCGCGGGTGACGGCTGCATTCGGTCGGAAGGTACCGTCTGCATAGCCGGTTACGACCTTATTGGACGCTGCCCAGCCGACTGCTTCAGCATACCATGCGTCAGCCTGCACATCCGAGAAGTTCGCTGCTGTGCCCTTCGGCTTGCCTTCCAGGTTATACAGGATCTGCACGAGCATACCGCGCGTCAGGTTGGCATTCGGTGCAAATGCACGGCTCGATACACCGTTCATCATTTTGTGCGTGAGCACATAATCAACGGACAAATGATACCACTTTGCAGTATCTACATCCGTAAACGGTGCGGACGGACAATCCTTGCCGCCATCGCACGGCTGGTCTGCGGTGGTCTTGAAGCCCACGCTGACCTTAGCCGACGGCATCTTAAAGGTGTATTTGCCGCTGCCGAGGTCGGTCAGGGCAACCGTCTTGCCGTTTGCGTCCGTGACAGTCAGCGTACCTTCTCCGGCAGTAGTCAGCGTTACGGTGTCGCCTGCAGCCGCCTTGGTCTTATCCGCCTTGACGGTATTCGCCAGTGCGGACGGGATCACGATATCGTAAGTGGTCGGGGCAACGGCTCCGCCGCCGCCACCACCACCGCCGCCGCCGGTCGAGGTATTCTTATACCAGCCGATGGCAAACGGAGACAGGCTGTTCACGTGGAACGTAATGCCGTTGCTCTGCTTGGTCGATGTCAGCGATTCCGTGCCGCCGACAGTCTGACCGTTCATAGTCGTTGTGAACATATGAACGACCGAGAAGTTATAGCTGCTGTCCGGCGTGTTCTGTGCCGCCAGCGTGCTGTACGGAACCTGAACGTCCATGCCGCCCTCCGGGAAGTCGGACGGATTGGTAACAGTTACCCAGTTTGTGCCGTTCTTGTACTGCAGCACAATATCCAGATATGCGATGTTGGAAGCCGTTACCGCGCTGTTTACCTTTGCTCTAAGTGCGTTTTTCAGCTCGTCGATCGTGCTGAATTTGCTGCTCAGAGCCGATGGAACGGTATCCAGCATATTGGCTGCGATCTGGTATTCTACTGCTTCTACGTCAACCGCAATGTTGCTTATTACGTCCTTGATGGTGATCGTGTAGGACGCGCCGTTCTTCACTGCGCTGACATCGCCGGTTGTCGGCTGTGCCAGACAATCCACGCCGTTTATCGTCAGCGTGCGGAACAGCTTTTCGCCCTCCAGCGTTACCGTGAATGTCAGATCGCCGTTCTTGCGGATTTCGCTCGTCGGCTGCGTATCATTCGGTACGCGCTTCACATCGGAGACCTTCCAGCCGATGCCGCCGGTCGGGATAGCGAAGCCTTCGTAGGGAACGAACTTGACAGACACATCGGTCTTGCCGGTCAGGCTCGGGATAACCAGCTCGTTAGAGATGTTATTCTGATCTGCACCGTTTACCGTCCACTGTGCGACCATCTGCTTGCTTCGTCCGTTTTCTACAGCAGGCGTTGCCGTGAATACGACCTTGCTGCCGCGGGTAACACTTGCCGGACTGTTCTCCTGCGGCGTAATGGCCTTGCCGTTTGCCGCTGCAGCAACCGTTGTGCCGGTATCTGCACCTTGAACATCCAGGGTTACATCGTAGTTGATCGCGCCGTCAAATACGGCCTTGACTGTGGTATTTCTGCGAATTTCCGTCAGTGCCAGCGTATTGCCGGAGGCAGCCTGTGCAGCACCGCCGTTAACCGACCATTCCTTGAGATAGTAGCTATTGCTGCTCGGTACTGCGGTAATGGTCGTGCTGCCGCCACGCTTGACGCTTGCCAGTTCTGCCGACGCCGTGCCGCTGCCCTCGCTCGTTACCGTAATGGTGTATGTCGGGCGCTCAATCAGCGTTGCGGAAACCTCAGTCTTTGCGGTTACATTCTTGACCGTATAAGTGAGCGGTGCATCTGCCGTATCGGTCATCTCAGCGACTGTCGAGCCGTTCACCTGCCATGCCTGCACCATATCGTCCGTATTCTCCGGCGTTACGGTGAAGGTTACGTCCGAACCGGAGGAAACATAGCCGTCCGTGATCGTCTTGCCGTTTGCGGTGATGGCGATATTGCCGTTTCTGCCGTTCGGCACGGCGCTGACCGGAACCATTGCCTTGAAGGTGACTGCAACCGTGCTGTTTTCGGTTACGTTCAGGGTGTAGGTGCTGCTGCTGTTGGCAACCGAATGACCGTTTACCGTCCACTCGTCAATCTCATAACCCTTATCGGGTTCTGCGGTGAAGGCAACCTTAGTGCCGCCGTTGACCGGTGTGCCATCTGCAACCGATGCACGCAGCGTGCCGTTTGCTGGCTGACTGTACGTTACGGTGTACTCGCCTGCGCTGAACTGTGCCGCAACGTGGTATGCCGTTACGTTCGGCTGCGTGAGATAGCCGTTTGCGACCGTCCAGACAAGCGTATTGCCGCTGCCGGAAACGCTTTCGCCGTTCACCGTCCAGCCGGTCACATTCTGACCTGCTGGCGGTACTGCCGTAAAGGTGAGCGACTCGCCGCCGCGTGCGGTTGTGCTGTTCTGTCCGTTTACGGTGACGTTATCACCTGTGATGATGGCATACTCAATCTGCCGGAACTTCGGTGCAATGTAAATCGAGTTTGCACTGGTCTTATTCGGATAGGTATAGGTTCCCGAATTGCCTGCTTCCTCGTCACGCACATTGTTAACGTACCAGCCCTCGATTTCGTAACCAGGCTTTACCTCTGCCGTGAACTTGATTGACAGACCTTCCGCAATATTGGCACCGGTATCTGCGCTCTCAAGAATCGACTCATTATTGTTTACCAGATTTGCCGCGCTGATATAGCCGCCTTCGCTTGTTTCGTCCGTCGGACCGAAGGTAATGCCGGTCACCAGCTTGACAAAGCGAACCTGAACCGTCGTTTCACCCCGCAGATTGCTCAGCTTCTTGCTCACTGCGGTATCCGCCGTGGTCTGGCCGTTGATGGTCCAGTCCTGTACGCGGTAGCCTGCGTTCGGCACCGCCGTGATCGTGATATCCGAGTCGCGGTAGAAGCTGTGGTGCGTGTCTGCTTCGAGGTTCTCCTGCTCGTATGCGCTCATGCCCTTGCGGGTGATTTCTGCGGAAACCATGCCGCCGTATCCCTCGTCACCGAGCGAATCAACGGACAGGGTGAAGTCGTACTGCGGGATCTCTGCTGCCGTAACAACGACGGTCTGATCTGCAGTAATCGGACCGGTCAGCTTGTAAAGCTGCTTCTCCTCCGGCTTCTGCTCAATCCCGCTTGTGATTGCATTACCGTTCACCGTCCATGCGGTCAGCTCGTAACCGAAATGCGGCGCCGCGAGGAATTCCAGCATCGGCGTGTGCATGAATACAAAGCTGCCGCTGTTCAGCGAACCGTTCTGCGCGGTAATATCCGCATATGTGCCGGAGAACACGATAACCGGTTCCTTGCCAAACACAGCCGTCACCGCGGTATCTGCCGTGATATTCTTTACAGTCTCCGTGCGAGTACCCGACTGATAGGTATTCTGAGAATCATAATCAAACGTCTTGCCGCCAACGGTAAGGCTCTTAACGTAGTAGCCTTCCTCCGGCTCCGCCGTGATGGTAATCGCGCTGTCATAATCAACATGCGTGTTGGGACTGTCCTTCGTGATAGATACCTCGTTCACGCGCGTGCCCTTGACTGTAATCGTGCCGTTCTCAGCAGCTGCCACCGTCACCTGCGGCTTCTCCGCGATATGTGCGATAACCTCAGTGGTCTTTTCCAGACTTGCGATGGATGCCTTTGTCGAATCCTCTGCATCCGCTTTCGCACCAGTCCATTTAGAAACGTAGTAATTCTCGTTTACCGCAGCAGCAAACTCAATCGTCGAATAATTGCCGACCGTACTGCCGCTGGTAATCACATTGCCGTTTTTAATCTTTGCGGTAACGGAAGCAATGTCTGCGGTTATCGGGGCACCCTTTGCATCCACTGCCTTGAAGGTCAGCGTTACCTCCTGCGCCGCATTGATTACAGCCGTAACCGTATGCGATCCAGTGATATTGCGCAGCGTAAACTGCTTCTGCGTACCCGAATTTGCGGCTTCCTTACCATCCACCTTCCACGTCTTGACCGTGTAGTTGCTGCCCAGATTTTCCAGTGCAAACGTTACTGCCGCACCGTCCGGCACCGCATTCAGATCTGCCGCAGTGCCGTCTGCCAGCTTCGCCGAGGTCTGCACGGACGGCAAGGTGCTGCCGGTTTCCGACTCGATGTTGAAGGTGAGCCTATAGGTGCCTGCCTTGCTGAACTCTACCGCTACCTTGCGTTCCTTCTGCACATTTTCCAGTGTCAGCGTGGACTCACGGTACAAATCGGTCGTACCCGGCCAGTAATACGGCTTGTCGTCCACCACCCAGCGTGCTACCGACATACCGCTGTTCGGCGCAGCCGTGAACGTCACATTTGCGCCTTCCGCAATCTTCTGTCCGGTCGTGACTGCACCGCCGTCCTTCAGTGCTGCGGTCAGCTTACCGCCTTCGCCGCTGCTGAAGGTAATCGTGTGCGAATCACTGCTGAAGGCTACTTCTACGTCCAGCTTTTCTGTCAGCGCCGCTACCGTCAGTCGTTCGCCAACCTTTTTGCCGTTCGACAGAATCTCCGTCACCTTGTACTTTGGATTACCGGTAATGGACTGACCGTTGACCTTCCATTCCTTTACAAGGAAACCGTCGTTGCTCTTGGCATCAAACATCAGCCTGGTGTTCTTAGCGATGTTCTTACCGCTTTCAAACTTCTGGTCGAGGTTGCCGCTGTTGTAGCTTGCACTAAGCGAGCCGCCTTCACCGGCGCGATAGGTTACGCTCAGGGTGTCCTGCTTGACAACCAGCATGCGCTTGGTCAGATTCAGCTCGTACTTCTCGAGCAGCGACTTCACAGCCGCGTCCTCACCGTTGACCGCAATCGTTACCTCAAAGCGGCCGCTGACGTTCTTTCGATTGCCCTTGTCATCATACAGCGCACATACGGCTGTAATTGCCGACGGCAGGGAGTCACCTGTCTCCAGCGCATCCGCCTTGACCACCAATGCGCTCTTGCTGTCCGGTGCCTCTGTCGAAGTATGCTCGCTGTTATCCTTATCCCAGGTTACATACAGCTCCAACGGCTTGCGCTTTACCGTAATGGTCGTGGACGCCAGCTTGGTGCGCTTGGAAGTATCGCTGTAATTCTGGTATGCCGTGATGATATAGGTTCCCGCCTTCTCCGGTCGGAAAGTGCTGCCATTGATAGCCGTTTCCTTACTCTCGCTCTGACCGGACTGACGCCATGTGTAGGCGATATCTCCCGTAACCTCTGTTTTGCTGCCTGCGGTAACAGCGTTTCCGTTTTTCGTTACAGTCTGCTGCTGCACGGTCAGAGCAATCGGCGTACCGTATACGCTCGTAATCTTGTTTTCTTTGCCAACAGTGCTTTCAAGAGTGTAAACGGTCTCCGTTGTGCTGGTCTCGCCGTCCTCTACACTCTGCACGCCTGCCAGATAATATACCGTATCACTTGTCAAGCCGCCGGTCGCGGTGGTCGTGATGGCATACAGACCGGCTGTCGGTGCGGTCCACGTTTTGCTGTCCGTGCCGCTGCTGTCTGTTCTGCCGACAATCGTGCTGACCGTGCCGTCCGACGTGTTCGTAATCGTCAGCGTGTACTCCACATTGCCGAGTGCAGCGCCGTTCTTTTCCGCCGTTTTCGTTGTCAGGGTCAGTGCCGTACCAGAACCCGGCGTAGAGGTAGTAACCTTATTTTCAACCGTAGTTTCCTTTGTTACCAGTGTGAAGGAAGGCTCCTCATAATCGCCCAGCTTCGTCTGCTGTGTGCAGGTCAGCTCGGTCAGTTCATAGCTGTTCTCTGTCTTCTTCACCAGCTGATAATACTTGACGGTATAGGTGTCCTCTTCCGCACCAGCGCTACCACTGGTCGACTTAGCCATTGTACTGAGAATATAGCGGTCAAACGTGGTTCCGTTCTCCGTCACGGTATCCGTACCGTGAATCAGGTACTGCTCGCCGTTTCGGTACTTGCTTTCGTCGTATACCTCTTCCGCGTAGGACGTGACTTCACTCGGCTTATCAACATCCGGAATAGTCAGCGAAAACGCTCTTGCCGCATTTTCGTTTGTCAATACGGTTTCCGGCGTAATTGTGCTCGGCACCGTTACTGCCGTCTCACCGTTCTTCCACTGATAGGTGGTATTCATGGCGAGTTCCGAACCTACGGTATACGTCTCGCCAGTCTTTGTTACGGCGTAGTATACGGTCGATACCGAACCGTCATCTTCCTTCTTTTCACCGATGCCGACATATTTTTCATCTTTATCGTTTACCTTGTAAACATTCAGCGTCATGCCATCGGCTTCTACGGTGCACGGAACGGTTGTCTCTACGGATTCTGTCGTGGTTTTAACCGTGTTGAAATTACTCTGACCGATATACGGGGCATCCTGAGTGCCCTTGCCCTCCGAAGTACCGGATACCGTCAAACCGGCGGTTGCCTGCGGTGTACCAACCGTCAGCGTTGCCGCATCGCTGTAGAACGAAATCGGCGTTCTTGCACCGTCATAACATGTTACCACGCAGCGGTACATCGCACCGTTCAGGTCACTCGTTACCGACTTTACAGTATAGCTGTCCTTAGCTGCCCCTGCAATATTGCCCCACTTTTTGCCCGGCAGACGCTGCTGCCACTGGTATCTCGTGCTGCTGTACTCAGCAGGTACAGAAGCCAGTACATTGAAGGTCGCCGAGCCGTTCATCTGAACGGTTACGTTATCCGGTCCGTTGATGTCCGGACGGCTCTTATCATTTGCCAGAGTTGTACCGGCAATAATCTCGCTTTCAACCGATTCTTCCTGACTGGTGTAATATCCCGAGGTAATCGCATACCGATACTTCGTATTAGGTGCAAGATCCTTCAGCGTGTATTCATACTCACCACTCGAAGATTCAGCCGCATCCACAGTATCAATCAATACGAACGGTTCTTCCTTATTATCTTCAAGATAGCGGTAAATCTTGTAATACTCTGCCGGACGGTCGCCGGACTGCCACGACAGCACCATGCTGTTGGTGGTCTGCTCGCTCAGCGACAGATCCTGCGCCGGAGACGGCGGTGCCGTCACATTGCTGACAACATAGCCCAGTACCGGTACTTCATCGCCGTTGAACGGTACCGTCCATGTGCCGAAGCTCCAGTCAAAGTTATAGCGCGAATCGCCGCCGCCGGTAACAGCGCCCAGCTTGGTAATCGTCTCAGTGTTTACCCTTTCGGTTCCGGCGCTTGCTCCCCAGTGATAGCCGCCGCCAGCCTTGAAGCCGCCAACTACACCATACATCTGCACCGAACCCTCATAGGTGTACTCAAAGTTTACGCCGCTGCTGGTTGCAGTCGTAAAACTCTGCAGCTGTGTACCCGAATCTTTGTAATGACCAACTTTACCGGATTGCTCCGAATGGGAACCGCTCGGCAGACTGGAACGATACGTATTCGGCTGACCGGACGTGCCCAGATGCAGGTTGCTGCCAATCTGCTGCATACCCTCGTACGCCGAAGCAGCCTTATTATAAGTATCTACCGAAACCATGTTCATCGAAGGATTACCCGGAACCGCCAGCGTCATAGAACTGGTCAGCTTCGGCGAATTGCCCTTCTTTGTGCCATCCGGATACTTCACCTGATACTCGTAATATGTCATCGGTGTTGCATACATGAGCACCATATTGTCGTTCGTATCATTAGAATACTCGACCGTTATTTCCTTGCTTGTAGATTTTGTTGCACCAACAGTAAAGGTATGACTGGTATTAAATTCAACACCGCCGCCGGTCTCAATCAGCGGTGCAACATATTCAAAGCCCGCCATGATATCAAAACCAAACGAACCGGATGCCGTTACTGCTACAGTATTATCCTTACTGTATCCGATTCCGGTCTGCGAGTTTCCGATATCGCCGTCATTCACCTCCGCAAAGTGCGGCGACGCTTCCAGAATCGCCATTACCTTCGGATCGGTGTAGCCGGTGCTGACGCTTTGGATCTTCGCAAGCATGGCATCGTTGTTTACATCTGCCGTTGCAATCGCCAGATTGCAGTTGCTCTTGTCATAGTATGTCCAGTCATCCTCCCAGCGGCTGAACGTGCTGTCCGGCGTAACCGTTGTCTGACCGCCCGAGGTGCTCGTACTCGATTTTTTATAAAGCTGACCAATCTTCAAAAACTGCTTGTCGAAGGTCTCCTGCTTGCGGTACTCAACGTAGTATACCTGTTCCATGCCCTGCTTGTTGCCGTTAAAATTGCCGACGGCATAGTCCAGAATACCGCTGTTGTTGATTAGTCGGCCGCCCAGCCAGCGGTCATGGCCCTTATCCGAGCCGTCCAGGATAGACAGCTGCTGACTGCCGTTCACCGTGCCGACTTTATACATACTGCCGGAAATGAACAGATATTCCTGGGTGTTCACGCCGTCCGCCGCAACAGCCGCTACCGCGATCGGATTCTGCACATCGTCACCCTTGGTGCCGGTATTGGTAAAGCCGTTGGTGACAACTTCGGTGGCCTTGCATTTCTCTGTCCACGAATTATCCTTCGTGCTGTACTGATAGCTGTACGCCAGCAGCTTGCTCTTGTCGAAGTCGCAGTCCTGATAATTACCATTCTTATCGTAGTAGCCTACCGCAACAACTTCCGGCGGCATACTGCCGCTCGGCGCATTGCTGACATAACCGATGGTTACACCCGCAAAACGGGCACGACCGCTTGCACCGTCATTGCTGTTCAGCAGCTTCTTGTTCATCATCTGCTTCCAGCTTTTATTGTTGTTGTAATCGTAAACCGTCAGATAGGATTTCTCGTAGTCGGTATGACCGTCATACGATTTCTCCTTCAGGTCATTGACGTTGACCGTCATTGCCAGCTCGTCGATACCGTCCATATCCACGTCGCCGACTTCCATATCAACGCTCAGATGCGCGCGCAGCTCGTTATCGCCGTTGCCGTCGTGGTACAGCATGGCCTTCAGCGCGTCTTGACCGCCGTCAATGACGTCACCGAGGTTGATTACGCGACCCTTGTCAGTCAGTGTGCTGCCGCTGAACGTATACTCCTTAATGCTGTCTACAGTAGCCGTATCCTCGTTGTTGCCCGGCGTGTAGACCATCAGGGTGTCCTTGCCGTCGCCGTCAAAGTCGCCCGCGGTCAGACACAGCATAGCGCGGGTCTGGTAGAATTTCAGTTTCTTGATGTACTCACTGTCGTTTCCATCACCAATCTGGACAACCTTCGATACCTTGCGGTCCTTGTTCGTCACATACAGACGAAGCCGTTCCGAACTTTTATCAAATACCAGATTCGCAATATATTCATCCTTGCCGGTGCCGTTCGGATCAAACGCCACAGTCGCAATACGCTCGGCATTGCCGACATCGGTCGAGTTGCTCCACCGGAACGTGGACATCTGTCCACCCTTGCCGTTGACTGCGCCCTCGTATGTCGTCTGGAACTCATCCGAGTCCACACCGGCTACAACCAGCTCGTGGTTCTGGAACAGCGGAACCCATCCCAGCGTGCCGTATGGGTTATTCCGCAGTGTGGCTGTGTCTGTTATGCCCGTTTTTTCTTCCGTGGGCAGACCAAAGCCATCTGTTGCTGCTGCAGTATCCGCTGCCGCCGCCTGCGGCAGCACGATCTGCGGCAGCAGACCCGCCAGCATACTGCATATCAGCAGCAAACTGCAAATTCGTTTTTTCATCTTTCTTCCTCCTTGCCTTATGAAATAAACGGTTTCCACGGCTTTCCCCTTGCTTTACCGCGGAGCACCGTCCGAGGATACAGGTATTTCACCGTACTTTCAGTATAAGGGCAAAAAGGCGGCGGACGGCGAAGGTACCAAATTTGTTACCTTCGCCGTCCGCTGTAAATATTCAATTATTGCTCCTCGAGCCGATAGCCGCTGCTGCGGTACGAATTGACCGTGACCCTCGCATCCTCGCCGCCGAGCTTCTGCTTAAGCCGTGAGATCGTCATGCGCACGGCATGCGGGTCGGCTCCCATCGGCTGCTGCCAGACCGCCTCGTACAGCTCCTGCGCGCTGACGCTGCGGTTCGGGTGCCGCGCCAGATACAGCAGCGCCGCAAATTCCTTCTGCGTCAGGTTCAGGTCGGTCTCTCCGATGTACGCGCGTCCGCTCAGCAGATTCATCTGCAGCGGGCCAAGCCGTACTGCGCGTTCCTTCGGGTGCGCCGCACGCAGACGCGCTTCCACGCGGGCCATGAACACCTCCAGATCATACGGCTTTGTCAAATAATCGTCTCCGCCTGCGGTCAGGCCCTTGACGATATCCTCATTTTCGCCCATAGCGGTCAGAAACAGGATCGGCACATCGTATTCCTGCTTGATCTCGCGGCACAGCGCCACGCCGTCGCCGTCCGGCAGAAGAATATCCAGCACGATCAAGTCCACCGCGTGAAAGCACAGCAGCTCCCGGCACTTGTGTGCAGTTTCCGCCTGCAGGGTGCGGTAACCGCGCATGTGCAGTGCCGCGTCGTTGATCGCCATGATGTGCGGGTTGTCCTCCACCAGCAAAATCAGTTTATCTTCCACAATCGTTCTCTCCTTGTGTTTTGAGCGGCTTTTTCGGCAGTTCGAGCCGGAACACCGTGCCGTCTGTATCGGTGTGCTCCACCTCGAGCAAGCCGTGGTGCATCTTCATTGCGTCCGCGCAGATCGTCAGGCCGATACCGCTGCCTCCATCGCCGCTGCAGCCCTTCTCAAAGATATGCGGCAGCAGGTCGGGTGCAATGCCGCTGCCGGTGTCGCTCACACGCAAGCACACCCATTCGCCCTCGTCCGCAATGCGGTAGGCGATCACGCCGTTCTCCGTGTGACGGTTGGCATTGACCGTCAGGTTGATGAGCACCTGCAGCAGCATTTCCGTATTGCCCCAGAGCATCATGCCCTCTCCACTGTCGCTTTCCAGCCGGTTGTGCTTCTTTTCCAGCATCGGACGGCACACATCCACCGCGCCGGACAGCAACTGCGCCGCGTCAATGACGCCCATCTCAATATCGGGTGAGCCGCCGTTGGCGAGGTCGATCAGCCGCGATACGAGCGCAGAAAGCCGCTGCGCCTCGGACGAAATGGTCTGCATGTGTTCATGCGCGTCCGCGCTGACCGCTCCGGTGCCAAGCTGCCAGTCGGTCAGCTGCGCGTAGCCGCTCATGACCGTGAGCGGTGTTTTCAGTTCGTGCGCCATCTGGTGCAGAAATTCGCTTTTCAGCCGGTTGAGCTGGGTCAGCACCTCGCGCTGACGACGGCTCTCGGACAGCTCCTGTTCCCGGCGGTTGATCTTCAAACTGATGGCTCCCGCGATCAGGAATACGAACACCAGCAGATACGGCGGTGCCGCTCCGTGGCGCGTAATGGTCGTCACGATACGGCCGAATACCGCCTCGTATACATTCGACCCGAGCAGCAGCAGATAGCCGAGCAGAACGAGCACGTCGTCCCGCTCAAGCCGCCGGATACGCCAGAACCGCCGAATCAGCTGTACGACCAGATACAGGAAAAACGGCATCGAGAGATAGTACCCGATCCTGCTCAGCGGTGCGATATCCTGCGTCGGCAGGATAAAATGCGCCGCCGCCAGCACGGCATACAGCACCGCATAGCACCGCACAATAATCGGCTTCGCCAGCTTTTCGTACAGGCTTTGCAGCAAAAGCAGCAGAAAACACGGCTGCAGCGTAATCATCAGCACCAGAAACCGATATGCGACTGCCCAGTTGTAATTTGCAGGCAGCAGATGCAGTACATAGAAATTCTGGTCGCGCAGGCCGAGCAGCGCGCAGATAACCGCGAGGAAAACATACTTGATCTCGCCCTGAAAGACCGCAAACAGCAGAAAATACATGCCGAACAGGCACAGCGAACCGCCAAGCACCAGGGAATACAGATTCCGGCTTCGGCGCATGCGGTCGATGTTCTCCGCAGTGGACAGGTGCATCTGCGTCAGACCGCCGCCTTCGCGGTGCACGAAATTCGCATACTGACAGACCACCTCGACCGTGCCATCCTCGCCGGTGTAAATCGGTATGAGCATGTAGTCGATGCGCGGCTCAGACTCCGCCGCAGACGCCCCCACCTTGCCGATTTCGAGCACTTCACTGCCGTTTACCAGCACGCGCGTGCTGTAATCGAATGAGTAGCCGCCGAGTGTCAGGTATTGTTTCGGCTGCGCGTGTATTTTCAGCCGGTATGAGCCGTATGGAATGGATTCGTCGCGTTCTCCCGGTTGGGCAGCGTCCAGCTCTGCGCCGCTGCCGAGCACCTCAGGATAGAACGTCCATTCACCGTCTATCTCATATACCGCCGACGAAAAATCCGCTGATGTTGCATCCAGTACGCCGTCCTGCGCTTCCATTGCGCTGAAATCTCCCGATCGGTTGGAAAACAGCAGCATCAGCAGCACAAAAACCAGCAGGATAGCCGCCGTTATCGATATATAGCGCATTCGTTTGTTCTTCATGGGCAGACCCCTTTCAAATCTCATTATAGGAGAAAAAGCCCAATGATTCAACAAGTTAATTTTTCGATTGGCATAATGGAGAATGGAAAATGGAGAATTGAGAATGAACGTAAAGATTACGTTATACTGTAGGATGGGGCACTCCAGAGTGGCTTCTCTTGCGGCTTTGCCGCAATTCACCTTCTGTCCTCACCCCGCCTTACGATTACATTTCATCTTCCATTCTCCATTTTCAATTTTCCATTTTCGTATCGTTACATCTCAATTTTTCCAAAGAAAAACCGGCCGCTCACGCAGCCGGTTTCAATTTCACAAAATGCAGGGAATGTTATTCCTTGTTCAGCGCCTCCAGACGAGCCTTATTCGCTGCGATAACCTTTTCCTGTACCGGAACCGGTGCCTCATCGTAGCGCTCGAACTGGGAAACAAACGAGCCTCTGCCCTGCGTCATGGAGCGCAGCTTGATCGCGTAATCGCCAAGCTCTGCCATCGGGCACTCGGCTACGATCTCCTGCTTGCCGCCGTCGAGCGGATTCATGCCCATGATGCGGCCGCGGCGCTTGTTCAGATCGCCGATAACATCGCCCATGTAGGAATCCGGGATAACGACCTTGAGCGAGCAGACAGGCTCGAGCAGAACCGGATTTGCCTGCGGGATACCAGCCTTGTAGGCCAGACGTGCTGCCATCTTGAAGGACAGCTCGTTGGAGTCTACATCGTGATAGGAGCCGTCGAGCAGGGTTGCACGCAGGCCAACCATCGGATAGCCGGCCAGAACGCCATGCTCCATTGCCTCGCGGATGCCCTTGTCAACTGCCGGATGGAAGTTCTTCGGTACGGAACCGCCGAAAATCTTCTCCTGGAACAGGTAATCGCCCTCGGCATACGGTGCAAATTCCATCTTAACGTGGCCGTACTGACCATGGCCGCCGGACTGCTTCTTATGCTTGCCTTCTACCGTAACAGCCTTGCGGATCTTCTCGCGGTACGGAACGATCGGGTCGGTCAGCGTAACCTCTACGCCAAACTTATCCTTCAGCTTGGAGCACAGAACGTCCAGATGAATATCGCCGGCACCGGAGATCAGGTGCTGCTTGGTTTCCGGGTTAAACTCGGTATCGAAGGACGGATCCTCGTCACGCAGACGAGCAAGACCGGTGGAGATCTTCTCCTCAACGCCCTTTACCTTAGGTGCGATTGCCTGCGTGTAGCACGGCGGCGCAATCTCGATCGACTCAAGCTCAACCTTGCGAACGCTCATCGAAAGCGTATCGCCGGTCTTGGTGGTAACCAGCTTGGAAACCGCGCCGATGTCGCCGCAGCCGATAACCGGAACCTCGGTCGTCTTTTTGCCGCATACGGTGAAGATGTGGCCCATCTTCTCGTTTGCATCGGCACGCTTGTTGACCAGCGTCATATCCTGTTTGACCTCGCCGGACATAACCTTAAAGTAGGAGAAGCGGCCGTACTGGTCAGCGACCGTCTTAAATACAAATGCACAGGTAGAGCCGTTCGGAGTGCAGTTGATCTCAATCAGCTCGCCCTTTTCGTCCTCGCAGATCTCGACCGGCTTTTCATCGGGAGACGGCATGTAGTCCGCAATGCCCTTGAGCAGTGCGTAGGAGCCGATACCGGTTGCAGCAGTGCCGCAGAATACCGGCGCGAGAACCAGATCCTTCACACCCTGACGGATACCGGCGATCAGCTCTTCATCCGAGAACTCCTCGCCTGCGAAGTAACGCTCCATCAGGTCCTCAGACAGCTCGGCGATGTTCTCGCACAGTGCTGCACGGTGCTGGTCGATACGGTCCTTCATGTTGTCCGGGATCGGGATCTCGACACGCTTGTTGCCTTCCATGCGGTACGCCTTGCGGATAACGCAGTCCACAATGCCGACGGTATCGCGGTTGCCCTCAAAAATCGGGACAACGATCGGCGCTACCGATACGCCGAACTGCTTCTGCAGCTTGTGCAGAGAGTTATAGTAATCCGAGTTTTCCTCGTCGATCTTGGAGATGTAGAACATACGCGGCATTGCGTGCTCCTCACAGTGAGCCCAAGCCTTTTCGGTGCCGACGCCCGGACCGGACTTGCCGGTTGCGACGATCAGCGCGGACTCCGCAACGCGCAGTGCGCACTGCACTTCACTTTCAAAATCAAAGAAACCCGGGGTATCGAGCAGATTGATCTTGCAGCCGTTCCACTCTACCGGCGCTACAGCCGTGGAAATGGAAAACTTGCGCTTGATCTCTTCGGGATCAAAGTCACAAACCGTGTTGCCGTCCGCGATCTTGCCAACGCGGTCGGTTACACCGGCGATATTGAGCAGGCTCTCGACCAGCGAGGTCTTGCCGTCGCCGCCGTGACCCATCAGACATACATTACGGATCTTGTTAACCGGATAATTCGCCATAGTTTATATTACACTCCCCTGCCCTAACCTGTCATCGTGCCCTGCCGGCACGTTATACTCCTGGGCGCTTTGTTTCGCGGGAGCAATCCTCTCTTTGCGGGATCGTTCCCCTTCTTCGTTATTATACACCATACAAACCAGGTATGCAAGCAGTTTTTTGTGCAATTTTCATGTAGCATTTTTCACAACGCCGTCGAATAACAGCGGCGGCCACTTAGTGTACGTTTCGCACACATTCTGATAAAAAATCCGAATTTTCCTTTGTTTTTTGCATTTCCGAAAGATTTTCAGCGAAATCGCTCGCTTTTGTTTATTTCTTACAAATAAAATGATATAATTTTAGTGTTACTTCACAAAGGAAGAAAAAACACCCTTCGCACAATCTGACAAAGGGAAGCCTGTGACGGCATTTTGCACAGCTGGCCGTTCCGCCGATCTCAGGCAATATTCTGCCGCAGTTTTACAACACGATAGACACATCTCCGGCGGTCAAGCATTTTTGCGGTATCTCGAATATCGCAGTAACTGAGAATGGAGAATTAACGCAACGGTTTCATTCTCCATCCTCAATTCTCCGTTTTCCATAAAAAAGCCGCTTACCTGTCGGTAAGCGGCTTTGGGCTTCTTTAGTTCAGGAAATCCTTCAGCTTCTTGGAGCGCGACGGATGACGCAGCTTACGCAGCGCCTTTGCCTCAATCTGGCGGATACGCTCGCGAGTTACGTTGAATTCCTTGCCGACCTCCTCAAGGGTGCGGGTATGGCCGTCCTCGATGCCGAAGCGCAGGCGCAGAACCTTTTCCTCACGCGGCGTCAGAGTCTTAAGCACCTCAACGAGCTGCTCCTTGAGCAGCATAAAGGAAGCCGCCTCTGCCGGTTCCGGTGCATCGTCGTCCGGGATGAAGTCGCCGAGGTGAGAATCCTCCTCCTCGCCGATCGGCGTCTCGAGCGATACCGGCTCCTGCGCGATCTTCAGGATGTCGCGCACACGGTCAACCGGCATGTTCATCTCCTTGGCGATCTCCTCCGGGCTGGGATCGTGGCCCAGCTCCTGCAGCAGCTGGCGGGAAACGCGGATAACCTTGTTGATGGTCTCAACCATGTGTACCGGAATACGGATCGTACGCGCCTGATCCGCAATCGCACGGGTGATTGCCTGACGGATCCACCACGTTGCGTAGGTAGAGAACTTAAAGCCCTTGGTGCTGTCGAACTTCTCAACTGCCTTGATCAGACCGAGGTTGCCCTCCTGGATCAGATCGAGGAACAGCATGCCGCGGCCGACATAGCGCTTTGCGATAGAGACAACCAGTCGCAGGTTCGCCTCAGCCAGACGCTTCTTTGCACGGTCGCCGAGCTTGATATCCTTTTCAAGCTGTGCGCGCTCCTCCGCCGGAATGGCATCGCCTTCGTTTGCGATACGCTCTGCGGCCTCGTTGCCCTTCTGCATGCGCTCTGCGAGCGTTACCTCCTCCTCAGGGGACAGCAGATCGACCTTGCCGATCTCCTTCAGATACATGCGGACCGGATCGTCAATGGCGAACGTCTCAGCCATGGCAGAGGTATCGACCAGTTCTTCCTCCGGAACCTCTTCCACTTCCTCCGGCTCAAAGGAGTCGTCATCGTCACCGATAACCTTCTCCAGCACACCGTTCGTCTCAACCTCGATGCCCATGGTCTCGAGCGTCTCGTACACCTTGTCGATGTCCTCACTCGACAGCTCCAGATGGCTCAGTGCATCCGAGATCTCCTTGAGGGTCAGTCGGCCGTTCTTCTTGCCAAGCGCGAGCAGGTCGCGCAGGATCTGCTGCTGTGCTGCCTGCTGCTCCTGTGCGTTTGCGGCTGCATTTGCGTTTGCTTTCGTCATATCGTTTGTCCTCCCGCGTTTTGTTTTTTGATGCGTCCGAATGTAAGCAGCGGGTCCTCTCCCGCCTGCGTAATGGTTCCATCCTTGACACGCTGCATTCGTATGGTGTTTATGTATTCCTGCAGTTCCCCTCGATGCTCTCCGGCCGGAATGCCGGGTTCGAGTATCGCGGACAGCAGGCTCATTTCGTTAGGCTCCAGCCATCCCTCAAAGGACAGCACATCGACCATCTGGTCGTTTCGGTTCAGCTCCAGCACGCGCTCGTATATCTTACGCAGCACCGGTGCGGAAAACCACGCCGGCTGCAAGTCCTTTTCGGCGACGGCAATCAATTTCTGGTCCGAGAACAGAAGTCTAAGCACATTCTCCTCGGCCTTGGCGGATTTCATGTCGGTATACGCCAGCGACCTGTCCTTCGGCTGCGCCAGTCCGACCGGAGAGCGTATCTCACGCCGTTCGGCGGCCTTTCGCCGCTTGCGCTGAATGCCGAGTTCGCGCCGAACCTCAACGTTCATGGCTTCGGCGGTCACGCCTGCCATCTTGGCGGCACGTCCGGCGTAGACCTCGCGCTCAATGGTACTCTCGATGCCGGCGAGCATGCGCGCCGCATCTCTGAGGAACAGCACGCGTGCTTCATCGTCCTCAAGATCATACTTTGCGGCGATCTGCTCAATGCGGAACGCGTTGTGGTCCTCACTGCGTTCAATGAGATTGCGGAACGCATCCGCGCCGCGTGCCTTGATGAATTCATCCGGGTCCTTGGCTCCCGGAATGCGCAGCACCTTGACCTGCAGATCACATTTTTTCAGGATGTCGATCGCGCGCTGTGCCGCCGCCTGACCGGCTCCGTCCGCGTCATACGAGATGACAATGCGGTCGGTATGCCGCGCGATAATGCGCGCCTGCTCCTCGGTCAGCGAGGTGCCAAGCGATGCAACCGCGGAATCAAATCCCGCCTGATGCAGCGCGATGACATCCATATAGCCCTCGGCTAAGATAAAATAATCATTCTTCGTGCTTTTTGACAGGTTGAGCGCAAACAGATTGCGGCTCTTGTGGAAGATCGGTGTTTCCGGCGAGTTCAGGTACTTCGGCTTGGAATCATCCAGCACACGGCCGCCGAATGCGATCACATGACCGCGCACGTCGATGATCGGGAACATGACACGGTTGCGGAACCGGTCGTAAATATGTCCCTTTTCGCTGCGGCTGACCAGACCGGCGTCCATAAGTTCCTCGCGCGTGTAGCCTTTGGCCGTCATCGCATCGATGAGCGCGTGGAAGGAATCCGGTGCATAGCCGAGTCCGAAACGGTTCATCGTCCTTCGGGACAGACCTCGGTTGATAAAATACTGCTGTGCGGTTCGGTTTTCCGGCCGCCAGAGTGTGTCATAATAATAGCGTCCGGCATCCCTGCAGAGCGCGTACAGACGCTCTCTGTGGCGCGCCGCTTTGCGCTCGGCTTCGCCCTGTTCGGGTATCTGCATGCCCGCCCGCTCGGCGAGATAGCGTACCGCATCCGGGAAGGTCAGACCTTCCGCCTTCATAATAAAGGTAATGACACCGCCGCCTGCGCCGCAGCCGAAGCAGTGAAAGATCTGCTTGTCCGGTGAAACCGAAAACGAACCGGTTTTCTCGTTGTGGAAGGGACACAGACCGAAATAGTTCGCGCCGCTCTTTTTCAGCTGCACATATTGCGAAACGATCTCTACAATGTCGTTCCGCGCGGACAGCTCGTCCAGAAATATACGGTCAAACGGCATTTCGTGCCCCTCCTTCCCTATTTATCGAACGAAAACGAATATATGATACCCATTTTCGTTAATCCTCAATCTTATTCCAGCTTTTCGGAATAAATAAATTCTTATAGACCGCTATCGAGTAGCGGTCGGTCATGCCTGCAACATAGTCGCACGCGATCCGCTCGAGCGCCTCCCCCCGGGCCTGCAGCACGAAGTAATCATCCGGCAGCTCGTCGGGATGCTCGATAAAATATTCATACAAACTGCGCAGCATGGATTTTGCGCGTTTTTCCTCGCGCTGTGCAGCCGTGCCGTGGTACACATGATCGAACATGAACTGCCGCAGCTCCATCATGTCCGCGTGCATCTGCTCGTCCATGCCGATCTCCAGATACCGCTGACCGTACTCGATCATCGCCGTCACCAGCGTGTCAATGCGCTTGCCGTGCGTCTCACCCAGGCGTTTCCTCAAATGCTGCGGAATATCGTTCTCGCGGATAATGCCCGCGCGTACCGCGTCATCAATATCATGGTTGATGTAGGCAATGCGGTCGGCAAAGTGGATAATACGGCCTTCCGGCGTACTCGCCTTGCGCCTGCCGGTATGGCAGACAATGCCGTTGCGCACCTCGCGCGTAAGGTTCAAATCCTCGAGCACATCCACAACGCGCAAACTCTGCTCGTTGTGCCGAAACCCGAACGAACAAACCTCGTCAAGCGCCGCCTCTCCGGCGTGACCGAACGGCGTGTGCCCGAGATCATGTCCGAGTGCGATCGCTTCGGTCAAATCCTCGTTGAGTCCGAGCGCCCGCGCGATGGTCCGCGCAATCTGCGCAACCTCGAGCGTATGCGTCAGCCGAGCACGGTAGTGGTCGCCCTCCGGCGAGATAAATACCTGCGTCTTGTTGCCTAGCCGCCGGAACGCCTTTGAATGGATAATGCGGTCCCGGTCACGCTGAAAGCAGGTGCGGTACGGACACGGTTCCATCGGGCGCAGCCTGCCTGCGGAGCTGTCCGCAAAGGTCGCCCACGGCTCAAGCACCGCGTGCTCGCGCTGTTCGTTCTGCTCTCGAATGGTCATATGTACCGCCTCCTCAGCCTCGGAGAATCCGTCACATAATAGTTATACGAAACGAAATCTGAAAATCCTCTTTTTTTCACAAAAATTTTTTCAGAATTTTGTGAGCCTTGCAAGGCGGTATTTACTTGACACGCCGACCCATGAATCGAGTCTCCATGACCTCGGCGTAAACCTGCCCTGCCGTGGCTTCGGCAAGCGCCCGATTGAGCTCGTCCTCCCGACCGGCGGGCAGCGTCACGGTCAGCGTTACATCCGCGCCGTAGTCGGTCTCCTCGACCGCGCAGTCGTGATCAGGCAGCAGGTGCAGAATAATCTCGTACAGATTGTACGGGCACGCGATGAGCGCCACCGTGTACAGGCTCATTCTCTGCACACCGGCCGCCGCGACAGCCACCTGCGCACCCTGCGTGTACGCGCGGACCAATCCGCCCGTGCCGAGCAGAATACCGCCGAAATAGCGCGTGACAACGCAAACGCAGTCGGTCAGGTTCTCGTGGCGCAGCACCTCGAGGATCGGCATGCCTGCCGTGCCCTGCGGTTCTCCGTCATCCGAGTAGCGCATCACATTGCCTTCACGGAGAATGTAGGCGTAGCAGTTGTGTGTCGCGTCCCAGTAGGTCTCGCGCATCTCCTTTATCTTCGCTACCGCCTCTTCGGCGGTTTCAACGTGCCACAGCCGTCCGGTGAACTTGGAGCGTTTTTCTTCAAATTTGTCCTCGCCGTAATCGGCAAAAGGCACAAAGTAGTCTTTTTCCATCAGCAAATCCTTAAATAATTAGGAATTAGTAGTTAGTAATTGCGGTATCGCGCCATGCGCGATGATTCAAAATGCGCTTCGCGCACCTTAATTTCTAATTTCTCATTACTAATTACTCATTATCCATAATGTATGTCGAAACTCTGCCGTAGGTCTTATCATCCACGACCGCCTCGACAATCGTGCCTTCCGCGGCATAGTCGGTCGAGTCGATCTGCGCTTCACGGTGCAGCATATCGAGCACCGCGCCGTCGCTGTACGGGATGCACAGCTTTACCTTATGCTTGCCCTTGCCGAGCGCCTTTTCGATGGCAGTCAGCAGGTCGTCAATGCCCTCGCCGCTCTTTGCGGAAATCTTCACGCCCTCATCCGGCCGAATGAACGGAATGACATCCGGATCGCACTTATCCGCCTTGTTGTACACCATCACGCGCGGAATATCCTGTGCGCCGAGCTGTGCCACAACCTTATCCACAGTCTGTGCATGAATCTGCCAGTTTTCGTCCGAAACGTCCACGACATGCAGCAGCAGATCGGCATACGCCAGCTCCTCGAGCGTTGCCTTAAACGCCGATACGAGATGATGCGGCAGCTTGCGGATGAAGCCTACGGTATCAGACAGAAGGATTTCCTGCGTATCCGAAATGCGTTTTTTACGCGTGGTCGGGTCGAGCGTATCGAACAAACGGTCGTTCGCCTCGATGCCCGCACCGGTCAGGGTGTTCAGCAGCGTGGACTTGCCCGCATTCGTGTAGCCGACAATGGCAACCAGCGGCAGCTCGGCCTTTTTGCGCTGGCGACGCTGCACGGAGCGCACCTGCCGCACCTGCTCCAAGTCGCGGCGCAGCTTGTCAATGCGGCTGCGGATGTGACGGCGGTCGCTCTCAAGCTTGCTCTCACCGGGGCCGCGCGTGCCGATGCCGCCGCCGAGACGGCTCATCGCCTTGCCCATACCTGCCAGACGCGGCAGAATGTACTGGTACTGCGCCAGCTCGACCTGCAGCTTGCCCTCGCCGGTGCGCGCACGCTGCGCGAAAATATCGAGGATGAGCGCCGAGCGGTCGAGTACCGTGCGGCCGGTCAGCTCCTCCAGATTGCTCATCTGCGACGGCGACAGCTCGTTGTCGAACAGGATCAGACTTGCGTCGTTCATCTCGGCAAGCTGCTTAACCTCTTCCGCCTTGCCCTCACCGATAAACGTGCGGGCATCCGGCGCCGGACGGCGCTGCAGCGTCATCGCAACGGCCTCCGCACCGGCAGTCTCCGCCAGCGCGCGCAGCTCGTCCATCGTGCGCTCGTCCGCATCCTGATCGGTGTTGAAGCTCGGACACGACAGACCGACCAGAACCGCCCGTTCGATCTGCTTTTCTTCTGTTTGATTGGTAAACGGCATGGAAAATTCCTCCTTGCTGTTAAGACAACACCGCATAATTAAAGCGGCGGTGCTTTGCGGAAATTTTGTGTCCTGACTTTGTTGCAGTTTCACGGTAATACATCAAGTATTACCGCAAAACTGTGC
>OOBP01000692.1_pt1 | contig 21735 bp, 16 predicted proteins | sample 1671681 | NCBI WGS metagenome assembly OOBP01 (sample SAMN06348181, study PRJEB24527) | human gut metagenome
TTTTTGGTTCTTTTTCTTTCAAGAAAAAGAACTTAGGAGAGCTGGAACTGGCCGGTGTAGAGCTGATAGTAGCGGCCCTTCTGGTCCAGCAGCTGCTGGTGGTCGCCCTTCTCCTGGATCTCGCCGTGCTCGATGACCACGATGCAGTTGGAATTGCGCACGGTGGACAGGCGGTGGGCGATGACAAAGACGGTGCGGCCCTCCATGAGGGCGTCCATGCCCTGCTCAATGTGGCGCTCGGTGCGGGTGTCGATGGAGGAGGTGGCCTCGTCCAGGATCATCACCGGGGGATCGGCCACGGCGGCCCGGGCAATGGCCAGCAGCTGGCGCTGGCCCTGGGACAGGTTGGCGCCGTCGCCGGTGACCATGGTCTGGTAGCTGTCGGGCAGGCGGCGGATGAAGGAGTGGGCGTTGGCGCTCTTGGCCGCGGCGATGCACTCCTCGTCGGTGGCATCCAACCGGCCATAGCGGATGTTGTCCATAATGGTGCCGGTGAACAGGTGGGTGTCCTGAAGCACCGCGCCCAGAGAGCGGCGCAGGTCGTCCTTGTGGATGGCCTTGACATCGATGCCGTCGTAGGTGATGGTGCCGCCCTCGATCTCATAGAACCGGTTAATGAGGTTGGTGATGGTGGTCTTGCCCGCGCCGGTGGAGCCCACGAAGGCGATCTTCTGGCCGGGGTTGGCGTAGACAGACACGTTTTTCAGCACCCGCTTGCCGGGCACGTAGGAGAAGTCCACATGGTGGAAGCGCACGGCGCCCTTCAGCTCGGTGAGGTAGTAGTCCTCCCCGGGCACGTTGCGCACGGTGCCTCGGATGATGTGCAGCCCCATCTCGCCCTTGGCGTTGGGGTACTTCCAGGCCCAGCCGTGGTCGGCCAGGGTCTCGGCCGCCGCGGGGGTGAGGGTGCCGTCCTTCTCCACCCGGACCCAGACGGCATTGGGGTCCTCCTGGTGGGGAGCCAGCAGCTTCCAGCCGCCCTTCTCCTCCACCGCCTGGCCCAGCTCCACGGCGGAGTCGTCGGGCTCCACCACCACGGGCACCAGGGCCATGCCGCTGCCCCGGGGCGTCTTCCAGGCCCAGGTGTGGGGACGGCCCTGGCCGGTGAACTCCCGCAGGGTACCGTTGGCGTCCTTCTCGGCCCCCACCAGGGTCACGGTGCCCTCGTCCACCTCGGGCTTGGTGTCCATGACCTCAAAGATGCGCTCGGCGCCCGCCAGGGCGGAGAGCAGGGTGGTCATCTGCTGAGAGATCTGGTTCAGAGGCTGGCCCACCTGCTTGGAGTAGTTGAGGTAGACCACCAGACCGCCCAGGTCGAAGCCCTGGATCACCGAGAGCAGTCCGCCGAAGGCGGCGGTGAGGGCGTAGCTGATGTTCATGAGGTTGCCGGAAACCGGCATGATCATGGTGGAGTAGTAGTTGGCCTTCTGGGCGGCGTCCCGGTAGGTGTTGTTTAGCTTGCGGAACTGCTCCTTGGCCTGCTCCTCGTGGGTGAAGGCCTTGACCACCTTCAGGCCCTCGATCATCTCCTGGATGTTGCCGTTGACGTCGCCCAGGGCGGCCTGCTGCTGCTGATAGAAGCGGCGGCTGCGCCCGCCCAGGCTGCGGAAGATGAGCATGGTGAGGGCCAGGATCAGGGCGGTGACGATGAACAGCTTCCAGTTGATGAAGAGCATCATGGCCACGATGCCCACAAACATCAGGCAGCTGGAGCACAGGGAGACCACGCTCTGCTCCAGGGCCAGCTGCACGTTGTCGGCGTCGTTGGTGAAGCGGCTCATGAGTTCTCCGTGGGGGTGCTTGTCAAAGTAGGCCAGGGGCAGGTCCTGCAGCTTGTCAAACAGGTCGCTGCGCAGGCGGTTGACCCCCCGCTGGGCCAGACGGACCATGAGGGCGGACTGGCCGTAAGTGGCCAGACAGCCCAGCAGGTAGATGCAGACCAGCACCAGCACGGCGCTGGCCAGACCGGCAAAGTCGGTGCAGCCCGACCAGATAAAGTCGTTGATGATGCCCCGCATCATATAGGAGCCGCCGATGTTGGTGCACACGGACACCAGCAGGCAGCCCAGCACCGCCAGCAGGGGCAGCTTGCTGCGGGTGAGGTAGCCCACCAGGCGGGCTACGGTCTTGCCCATGTTCTTGGGCTTCTGGAATCCCCCTCTGGGGGCATGATTGGGTCCCGGCATTATTCACCCACCCCTTCCTGCTGAGACTGATAGATCTCCTGATAAATGGCGTTGCTGCGCAGCAGCTCCTCGTGGGTGCCCCGGCCGGCGATGTGGTCGTCCTCCAGAATGAGGATCTCGTCGGCGTACTGCACGGAGGAGATGCGCTGGGCAATGATGATAACGGTGGTGCCCTTCAGGTTTTTGGCGAAGGACTCCCGGATGGCGGCCTCGGTGGCGCTGTCCACGGCGGAGGTGGAGTCGTCCAGAATGAGCACCGCGGGCTTTCTCAGCATGGCCCGGGCAATACAAAGACGCTGCTTCTGGCCGCCGGAGACGTTGACGCCGCCCTGGGACAGGTTGGTGTCAAAGCCGTCGGGGAAGGACATGATGAAGTCGTAGGCCTGGGCGTCCTTGGCCGCCTGGATGATCTCCTCCTCGGTGGCGTCGGGGTTGCCCCACAGCAGGTTCTCCCGGATGGTGCCCGAGAAGAGCACGTTGGTCTGCAGCACCATACCGATGCGGCTGCGCAGCTCCTCCAGGGGGTAGTCCCGCACGTCCATGCCGTCCACCAGCACGCTGCCGCCGGTGACGTCGTAGAACCGGGGGATCAGATTCACCAGGGTGGACTTGCCGGTGCCGGTGCCGCCCACGATGGCCACAAACTGGCCGGGCTTGACACTGAAGCTGATGTGGGAGAGCACGTCGTCGCCGGAGCCGGAGGCCACGTACTTGAAGGACACGTCCCGGAACTCCACGGCGCCCTTGGGCTGGGGCAGCACCTGCTGGGCGGCGCCGGGCTTATCCTCCACGGAGGGCTCGGTGTTGAGCACCTCGTTGATGCGGTGGGCACAGGCCTGGGAACGGGACAGCTGCAGCAGGGACATGGCCACCATCATCACGCTCATGAGGATCTGAACGATGTAGTTGATGAAGGCCTGGAGGTCGCCCAGCTCAAAGGTGGCCCCCATGACCATGCGGCCGCCGAAGTACAGCACCGCCACAGTGGCGCCGTTGAGGGCCAGCATCATCACCGGCAGAATGGCGATGATGCGCAGACCCACGGCCAGGGCGGCGTCCATCAGGTCATCGTTGGACTTCTTGAACTTTTTCCGCTCAAAATCCCCACGCACAAAGATCTTGACCACCCGAATGGCCACCAGATTTTCCTGCAGGGTGTTGTTCAGGCTGTCGATGCGCTGCTGCATGACCTCAAAGAGCTTGGTACACACCTTCATGAGGATGCCGATGGCCAGCACCATAAGGGGAATGACTACCACCAGCACCAGGGCCAGGCGGGCGTTGAGGGTAAAGCAGATAGCCAGGGCGGCCACCAGCATCACCGGGGCACGCACCAGCATACGCAGGCCCATGGCCAGCATCATGGTCATGGCGTTGACGTCGTTGGTCATGCGGGTGATGAGGGAGGCGGAAGAGAAGCGGTCGATGTCCGCAAAGGAGAACTGCTGCACCTTGTCAAAGATGCACTGGCGCAGGTTCCCGCCAAAACCCTGGCTGGCAAAGGCGGCAAACCGGGAGGCCAGCACGCCGCACAGCATGGCTACGCCTGCCAGCAGCAGCATGAGCAGGCCCAGCTTGAAGATCTCCACCTCGTCCCCGGCGGGGATTGCGGTGTCCACGATCTCTGACATGACCAGGGGCAGCAGCAGCTCGCAGATGACCTCCAGCACAATGAGCACCGGAGCCCACACCGCCTGCCGCTTGTAGCCCTGCAAGTGAGTCAGGAACAACTGAAGCAAGTAAATCATCCTTCCTTTTCCAAAACAATGGGTATTATGACCAACTACTGTGGCCGAATATCAGGATTTCTCCTGTTATTTTCGTATTTCCCTTAAATTCCAGGGGTTTGCTGTAAATTATCCAGGATTCTCTGGTAAAAATTTTGCATCTGGACCTGCTCGGCGGTGTCAAAGCCGGCGTACATCCTGCGGGTGACCCGCTGCAGGCAGGCGTAGCAGTCATCCACCGCCTTCTGCCCCTTTTCGGTCAGCCGCACCCGGTTGCACCGGGCGTCCCCCGGCTCGGGCTGGCGGTCGATGTAGCCCCGTTTTTCCAAGGATTTCAGGGATGTGGTCACCGCTGCGGGGGAAATATTCAGAATTTGTGCCAGTTCCCGCTGGGCCTGCACTCTCCCCTCTCCGCCGTGCTCCTGGGCGCTGCGCAGGATACACAGGAGCAGCGGGTGGCCGATCTCCCCCAGCCCGGCGGCGTTGAGCTCGGCCTGGACGGCGCTGCGGTGGGCCTGGTGCATGCGGTGCTCTATGACCCCCAAATCAATATTCAGGTTGCTCATGGGGTCCCTCCTTCCCATATCATTAACATATTAATCATTCGCGTGTTATCATTCTACCAGTTCTCTTTGGATTGTCAAGGGCGGTTGGCCATGGTTCAGAAATTGTTCACAATCTTACGATTTTTACTTTATTTGGAACATCCGTTTGACTTTTCCCGGGAAATATGGTATAATGCCCTAAAATCAGAACACATTTGCCGCCCGGGAAGGAGTCTGGCTATGAGTACGCTTACACCCAAGCAGCAACGGATCTACGACTATATTTTGACCTTCACCGCGGAGCATGGCTATCCCCCCTCGGTGCGGGAAATCGGCGCCGCCGTGGGGCTGAAGTCCCCTTCCACCGTCCACTTTCATCTGAAAGGATTGGAGGAGGCGGGCGTCATCATTAAGGCCGAGGGCAAGACCCGGGCCATCACCCTGCCCGGCACAGTCCACGCCCCCCACCCTGTGGCGGAGGAGCAGGTCCCCGCGGCCAATCGCATTCCTGTGGTGGGCAACGTGGCCGCAGGCTCTCCCATTCTGGCGGAGGAGTGCATCGAGGATTACCTCACCTTTGACACCCAGGGGCTCAGCGGCGAGCACTTCGCCCTGAAAGTCCGGGGCGAGTCCATGCTGGAGGCGGGCATCCTGCCCGGCGACCTGGTGGTGGTCCACCGCCAGAGCCAGGCCCACAGCGGCGAGATCGTGGTGGCCCTGTTTGAGGACGAGGCCACGGTCAAAACCCTGCGGCGGAGGGACGGCCACACCTGGCTGATGCCCGCCAACCCGGCCTACCAGCCCATCCCGGGGGACCGGGCGGAGATCGTGGGCAAGGTGGTGGCCGTGGTGCGCCGCTACTGATCAAAGCAAAAGAACAAAACCCCCGCTGGGAACGAACCGTTCCCAGCGGGGGTTTTGTTTGCCCTGCTATGGCGAAAAGGAATATAAAACACCCCGGGGCAAACCCCGGGGTGAAAAGTGAGACTTTTTTTATTGTAGCAGAGCTACTGATTAGTCAGCGACCTCAACCACGTACAGAGCGGTGACAGCGCCGTCCTTCAGGGTAGCCACGAAGGTGTCGTTCTTGTCATCAGCCACAGTGGCCAGGTTGCTCTCGGTGATCTTGCCGTCCTTGTCGACCACGAAGACCTTCACGTCGCTGGTGTAGGAGTACTTGACACCCTCCAGAACGATGGTCTCATTCTCGTACTTGCCGATGTTGTCGGTGCCGTCAGCCTTGGAGACAACAGTCTTGTCCTTGTCAGCACTGTTCAGGTTGGTGATCTGGCCGTCCTTGTTGTAGGAAGCAGACTTGAACACGCCGCCGTCCTTGGCCTGAGTCAGAGCAGTACCAATCACATCAACAGTGGTCACCTTACCATTCACAACAGCGTTGTAGGTGTAGAAGGTGTTGTTGTCGGCATCCTTACCGGACACAGCGCCAACAGTGGTGATGTAGATGTAGCTGCCGTCATCGGTGGAGGTAGCACCGTTGGTCACGTAAACCAGCTTAGCGGTGTCGCCGTTCTTGGAAACCAGAACGTTGGCAGCGGAGTTCAGGGTCACGTTGGGCACGTTCTTGATGCCGGTGTAAGCGGTGTAGGTGTAGCTGCCAGCATCGCCGGAGCGGACGATGAAGACGGTCTTGCTGTCGGCATACAGGCCAGCCTTCAGGGTGGCGTTGCCGGAGGTGATCTTGCCGGTCACGGTGTCAGCCTTCACGGTGGTGTCCTTATCCGCAACAGTGGTGAAGGTGTAGACGTTGTCCTTCACAGTGTAGGCAACCAGAATACCGCCGCTGGTCTTGATGTCCTCGGCCTTGATATTGGTGTTGTTCTTGTACTCGACCTCAGCCTGAGTGCCGTCAGCCAGAACGATCTTGGCGGTGCCGTTGCCGCTGCTCCAGCCGCCAGCCTTCACGTCGATGACCACAGCGTACTGAGCCTCAGCAGCCTTGGTCTCGGCAGCGTAGATAGCGTAGCCGTAAGCGTCAACATACAGATCATACTCGCCCTTCACAGCAACACCCTTGTCGGAGTACAGCTTGTGGGCCTGCTTGTACTCGGTGCCGCCGATGGTGATGGACTCCTTACCAGCGGTGGTGATCATGCGGGTGACCTCGCCGGAGGTGGCCTTGGTGGCCAGGCTCATGGACTTGATCTTGCCGTCAACCACGGTGTACAGCACGATGTCGTCGGTAGCAAAGGCCTCGGTCTTGTACTCCATGCCGTCGACCTTGACGATGCGGTTGCCGTCGGAGTTCTTGCCGGTGCCGGTGATCTTACCAGCAACAGTCTCGGTGACCACGATACGCACAGAAGCCACGGTGCCGTTGGCATTCAGGGTCTTGTAAACCTGAATCAGGTCGCCGTTAGCGCCCAGCTCGGTGGTGGCGCTCTTGGTCAGGGTAATTTCCTTGTCAGCAGTGTTAGCCACATCGTTGGTAACCACAGTAGCCTTCTCGGAACTGGTCAGGCCCAGGTCGTTGTAGATGGTCTTGTACTCAACAGCGGCGGTGTAGGTGGCGTCAGCAGCCTTGGGAGCGGTGACCTTCTCGCCGGCATAGGTCCACACGGAAGCGGGACGGCCAAAGTCATCAAACTTGCTGCCGGTGTTATCGTTGCTCAGCTTCTCGCCGTACAGCTTCTCGCACAGCTGCTGGATCTTGTCACCATTGCTGGTACGGTAGTCGGCAGTGCGCTCAACAGTGCTGTAGGAGTAGGTGGGCTTCTGGTTCACGGTGATGCCGTTGCCCTCAACAGCCAGACCGCCGTGCTCCTCAACCACAACAACGTCAGCCTTCAGGGCGTTCAGGCACAGCTGAGCAGCCTGGCTGCGGGTGATCTGGCTGGTAGCAGCAGCATTCACGCCGTCAAACAGGCCGATCTTGGTGGCCTGCTTCACAACGGCAACAGACCAGTTATCGCCGAACTCACCCTGGTAGCCGAAGTAGCCCAGGGCCTTCATGACCATCAGAGCAGCCTCGGTAGCGGTCACGTTAGCGGAGCCGCCGTAGGTGGTGGCGCTGGTGCCGGAGGTCACGCCATTCGCATAGATGGCGGACACATAGGGCTGAGCCCAGGTGGGCACGTCGGTGAAGGGATTGGTGCCGCCCTCCTTCAGGTTCAGCAGATGGGTCATGATGACAGCCATCTCGTTACGGGTGACCTTGTTGTCGGGGTTAAAGTTACCCTTCTCGTCACCCTTCATGACGCCCAGCATCTCCAGGACCTCAATGGCCTCGAGATTGTCCTGAGCATCAACATCGGGGTAGCTCGCGGCGCTGGTGCCGACAACCATCATGCCCAGGAGCATGACGGAGGACAGAGCCAGGCTGAGAGCGCGCTTCAGGTTTCTCATTGGAATTCCTCCTTAATGATTTTGAAACAGGAACCCTGCCCGGCACAACGGCACGGGCGCGGTTTCCCGCTTCATGTGCATAGCCTATCAGATTCCAGGGGGAAAGTCAACGGGTCCGGGCGCAATGTAACATAACTGTAACATTGCAATTTTCCCGGAAAAGCTGTGGATTTCTCTGTGGAAAACTCAAAAATGTTTGGATTTTTCTTCCCCCCGCTCTCCCGGAGGGCCGCCGTCCCCTCTTATGTTACAAAGCCAGGTCTTTGTTCATGGCGGCGGCGAAGGCGTCCAGCCGCTCCTCCATGCCGGGCAGGGCCATGGCCTCGCCGGGGTCGTTGGCGGTGGCCATGAGGGCAAAGCGGGGGGGCAGGTAGAAGGATTTATTCATGTTCATGGCGGAAATCACCTGCCGGGCCACGGTGTCACAGCCCGAGTAGCCCGACACCACCAGGGCAAAGACCGCCTTGTCGTAAAACCGGGTCTGGCGGAACAGGGCGGTGAGGCGGTTGATGCAGGCGGTGAGGTTGGCCGAGAGGGCGTCGTTATAGTTGGGGCACAGGAGCATGACGGCGTCGGCCCGGCGCACGGCGGGGTAGACCTCCTCCTGCATGACGCCGCCGTAGAAGCAGCCGCCCCGCTCGCCGAAGTGGAGGCACATGGTGTAGGGACACCCGGCGCAGTCGGAGAGGGTGCCGTTGCGCAGGCCGATCTCGGTGACCTCCCACTGATCCCCCAGGCGCTGGCGCAGGGCGCTCCACAGGGCCATGGTGTTGGAGGTGTGGTGGCTGGAGGCGTGGAGAACCAGCAGGTTGGGCCGCACATGGCGGGGCAGTTCAAAGGTCTCCACCCGGGCGGCCAGCTCCTTCACCGCCGCCACATAGGCCATGGCCAGGTCCACCCCCAGGTTTTTGGCCTGGATGCGGAAGTTGGCCAGGGAGCCGGTGGCCTCCACCAGGGGCCGCCCCACCAGGGCGCAGCCCGCCCCGTTCATGGCCAGGGCGGCCTGGGCGGCGGTGGACTTGGTGTAGAGCTCCCCGGGGCCGTCCACAATGAGGCCGCCGGTGCAGCCCTTCAGCAAGTCAGGCTCCCGCCGCAGCCGGGAGAGCATGCGCTGATACTCAAAATTCAGCCCGGCCTCGTCCAGGGGCAGAGCCAGCAGCAGGCGGCTGTCCTCCAGGTGCTCCAGCTCCTCCGCCCGGTGCAGCATCCGGCAGCGCTGGCCCGCCAGGGCCGTCCCCAGCATCCGGTCCAGCCGGGCCTGGGCGGCGGGCTCCTCCAGGGAGGGATATAAAATGGTCAGAGACATGACGCTTCACTTCCCAAAGTTATAAAATCTCCTTCAAATGCTCCGCCGCTTCCCGGATGTGCCCAAAGAGGGCGTCGGGGATGTGGGGCAGCAGCTCGGTCTCCACGCCCGCGGGGGTGTACCGGTTCTTGCAGCCCATATAGATCCCGTCCAGGAACACGGAGCCGCAGTGCCACTCGCCCCGCAGAGTGAGGAGGATGGACAGGGCGCCCGAGGAGAGGGCGGGGGCCACGTAGGGCTTGAAGCCGATCTCCCGCATGACCAGGTTGGCGGTGACTGTCTTGTGGGTGAGCTCCTGGGAGATCTCCTCATTATAATGTTCAATGGAATTGGCGATGAACAGGCCGGTGCCGTGGGGACCGAAGGAGCGGCCTTCCTTTAAAAAGGAAGCCAGGCGGGGGTCCTTCTTGGCGAAGTAGGCCGCCCGGGCGTTCATGACGCCCAGACCGAAGCCCTGGACCTGCTCGGGGCGCAGGCCCTTGCCGTCCCAATTTCCATCCTCGTCCTTGTTGCTCTCCAGATAGGCGGTCTTGGCCAGGGGGTCCACGGGGTCGGAGACGGCGCACCACAGGCCCTGGAAGTTGGCCTTCCGGGCCATGCGGGCGTAGGTTTTCACAATGGCGGCGTTGTTTTCAAACTGGGCCATGCGCACGTCCTTCACCTGAGAGCCCACGGGAGGAATGCCCTTGCTGGCCACAAAGACGAACACGTCGCAGTCAAAGAGGTTTTCCGGCTTGACCACCTCCACGTCGGGGAAGGCATCGTAGTCCCAGGGCAGGTTGATCTGGCCCATTTCAAACTCCCAGCGGGCGGTGATCTGGTCGGAGAGATCGCAGATGCCGATTTTGGAGATCACATCTCCGCCCAGCAGCTTGAGACCGGTGAGGAGGGTGGAGCCCACGTCGCCGATGGCCAGAATGTTCACCCGCTTCTTGCCCGTATTGGGGGCGGCGGAGAGAAGGCTCTCCCAGCCCACGCGCCCGGTATTTACCGCGGTGAGCTGGCCCGCCTCCAGGGCGGTGGCCAGGGTGTCGTCCAGCTCCATCTGGGGCAGACGGCTCTCGTCCAGCACCTCCAGGCCGTGTGGGACCTTCAGCTGTCCGGGGGCGGTGACCTTAAAGGAGCCCCGGCCCAGGACAGGGTCGCCCTCCACCAGGTAGTATACCCGACAGCCCTGACGGGGCTCCACCGGAGAAAAGGGCAGGTCGGGACGATGAGAGGCCAGTAAATTTCCATCCTTTCCGTAATAGTAGAACATAATATTACTCCTAGTTGTTGTTTTTGAGGGGTGTGACACGCTTTCTTGAAAGAAAGCTTAGCAAAGAACTTCCCGCAAAACTCCGTTTTGCTTCTTTTTGCTGCGGGAACATTCTATAAACGAGGATTCCGCCGCAGCGGCGGCGGGTTCCTTTGCCCACGGCGGCAAAGGAACCAAAACGCCGTTTCGGGAAGGGCCCCTTCGGAAAGCACTTCCTTCCGGCGGGCAAAACCTGAGTGGCTTCCGCCCCTCCTTCCGGGCCACTGGGCCCTGGCGTAACGGAAATTCAGGTGCGAAACTCCCACTGGGGCCGCCTGGCCTGTGCCATGTTGTTTGGCATGGCTGTGGACTACGGGCCGGTGAGGACACCGGCCCCTACTCCCCAAAAGCGGTGGTTTGTCCGTAGGGGCGGATGTCCCCATCCGCCCGCCGTATTGGGACCCGCCCCGGAAAAATTGGGGGGTTCTGGTCCCTTCTCATATCCAAAACCCGCCGAGGCGAAGCGCAGCTTCGCAGGAAGTTCTTTTGCCTACTTTTCTTTCAAGAAAAGTAGGGAGCGGAGGAGCTGCTCCAAATCGTTGTCCAAGTAAACAGAAGCCGCCAGACTGGGATCGTAGCTGAGGCAGGTGCCCTTGTCGGGACACAGCGGCAGGATCACCGCCTCGGGCAGACGGCTGAGGGTCAAATTCCGCCCATACAGGATGCGGTACTCCTGCTCCAGGGTGAAGATCACGTCCCGGGCCGACTCCAGACAGCAGCGGGACAGCTCAAAGACTGCCTCCTCGCTGCACTCTCCCCGGAACGACGGCGAGGCATAGGGCAAAATATGGTTAATGCCGGGCATCATGCCGGGCACGGGAGAGACGGGCCGGCGCACCGTGTTTCCTCCAATAAAGGGATACAGGGTGGACTCCACAAACCACTCCCGCAGGCGGGGCAGATAGTAGACGCTGTCCACCGGGCGGCCCTGGGCGTCCATGAGGTCGCGGCCATGGCCCGACAGCAGACCCACCAGTACCATGCGGATGTCCACATTCTCTTCCCGCAGGATGGGGTCCAGAGCCTGGATACGGAAGCCGGGGTGCATCAGGTCGTCCACCAGGATCACGGGCCGGTCAAAGGACTTGATGGTGCGGATCTGGCTGGGAATGGGCGAGTAGTGGGGGAAGGCCTCCATGGTGCTCTTGGACAGGTCGGGTGTGTACACCTTGTCGGTGTGGATGGTCTTGGTGACGGTGTTGGGCACGATCTTGCCCCGGAGCAGCTTTCCGTAGGGCACGCACATATTCTTGCCCAGTTTCCGGGGAGAGGTGGGCACGGCGGGCACCTCGTTGTAGCTGGTGATCATCTGCAGCAGCCGCTGGTGAATGATGTCCGAGGACAGGGTGAGGACCAGGAACCGGGGGTACAGCTTGGTCAGCGCCCGCTGGAGGCGGCGGTGGCCCCGCTGGATGGCGGCCAGAACCTTGGGATTGCGGTTCAGGGGGTCCTGGATGGTGGTCTCCAGGTTCTGGATGAGCACCGTGGGGGCGCTCATGTCCACCTCCCAGATGGGGGTGTCCATCTCCCGGTGGAGGAAGCCCTGGCGGGCCAGGGTGTCCTCCAGTTCCTCGTCGGGCAGGGCCCCGTAGGGGCGGTAGACGCCATAGATGCAGTCGTCGGCCAGGGCCCGGGCCAGCACCTCGGTGAGGAGCAGCTGGAGGTAATCCTTCAAGGGGTCGGCCGCGTCGGCGGACATGGCGGTGAGAATGAGGGTGGTGCCCGCCGAGCGCAGGCGGATGAGGTTGGCCAGCTCGGTGTCCCGCAGGGCGGCAAAGAGCTGGGAGGCGGAGAGATAGCGGTAGGTGACATAGCCCAGGATGCCCTTGTCCTCCACCCGGCGCAGCAGAAGCAGCCGGTCCCGGTTGCGCAGGATGCCGCTGCGCAGAGCCTCCCGGTCGGGGCGGCCGGCGGTGAGGGCCTGAATCATCTCGTCGGTGGGCTCCTCCACCCACTCAAATTCCACCTCGCCTCCGCCCAGAACGGGCTTGTTCTGGCTGTCCCGGAGGTAGAGGCCGTTTTGATAGATGAAGTCCTGAATCACCGGGTCGATGAGGTTGGAGATGTCCCGGTTCATGTCCACATTCTCCCGGATGCGGGTGGAGCTGATGTCCTCCAGGTGGGGGGGCAGCTGGAGCTGAATCACATTGCCCGTAATGCCCAGATGGTCCACGCTGGGCAGGGGAGGCTCCCCGGCCCGGCGGAAGATGATGTGGTTCATGGAGTGGATGGACCAGGGTCTGGGGTCGGCCCGGTAGGAGGAGGCGTGGCCCACCACGTCGCTGCCCACCACCAGGTAGACCTCCTGGCCCGGGAACAGCTCCCGCAGGCGCTTGAGGTCGGCGGGGTTTGCAATGTTCACCGGAATGTCGTCGGGGAACAGATGGACGTGGAAATCTCCCGCCACCGACAGGTTGACGATCTGGCGGCGGATGAGGTGGGGCTGGGCCTTCTTGGACCAGGAGAACTCGTCCACAGCCAGATAGACCTCGAAGCCCAGGTCCCGGATGGCATGGACAATGCCCTTGTGGGACAGGGTGAAGGGGTCGAAGGTGCCGGGGAAGAAGGCGATCTTCCGGGGCACGGTGAAGGTGAAGGGGCCGTGGTCCAGCCGCCACAGGGAGATGAAGCGGTTGATGTGGGCCAGGGCGGCAGCCCGGTAGTAGAAGGTCATGTCGTCGTCCTGGACGGGGGCCTCCTGAATGAGGAAGAGAAGCTTGCGGTAGCTGAGAGAGAAGAGGTGGGCCTTTTCGTCCATGGGCAGGATATTGCTCTCAAAGAGCAGTTTTCCTGTGACAAGCAGCGCCTCCTGGCGCACCGCGGGGCGGTAGTGGGCCAGTCCCTGGAGGAGGAGGCCCAGCAGCTCCTGGCGGCGGTTTTCATAGGCGGTGGAGCGCTCGCTGAAGCGGCCCCGGTAGGCGGGGTAGTGCTGGAGCAGCACGCCGATGGTGTTCAGGGCGCCGGAGACGGCGGAGTCGTTGGGGGAACCCAGCAGGTTTTTCAGCCACAGCACCTGCTCGTCCAGCTCGCTGGGGTAGAGGTACAGGGCGGCCTGGCCCAGATACTGGGGAATGTACTTGGAGATCTCGTACTGTCCCATCTCCAGACCCTTGCCCAGCTCCACCACCACCTCGTTGCGCTGGTCCCGGCGCAGCAGGGGCAGCACCCGCACCAGGGCGTCGCCGGCGTTGTGGCGCACCACCACCCGCTCGGACACCTTGATGAGGTTGGAGAAGTGGGTGCAGATGTGCAGGATGTGCTCCATGAGCCCCTGCTCCACCTGGTCCCGCAGCAGCTCCACGCCCACCACCTTCACCACCCAGGGGGTGGCGGTCTTCAGGTTGTCCAGGAAAATCTCGCTGGTGATGTCCTGCTCGTACAGGGCCTTCTTGTGGGCGGAGATGTCCCGGCCCGCCCGCTTGAGGATGCGGTACTGCAGGTAGATGACCGGCAGGCTGTCGGCGGGGACTGTTTGGGCGATGGAGACGATGCGCTCCATCTGGGGGCTGTTCCGGGGCAGATTGCGGGCGGCCTCCCGCAGGAAACGCAGGGAGGTGACGGTGAGCCGCGGGTCCTTCCGGTCGGCCCAGTAGGCGGCAAAGTCGATGAGCAGGCGGCGCACCTCATCATTATAATATTTGGAGGGGAGATACCAGGCGGCGTCCAGCAGGGTGAAGGCGGTGTCGCTGTCCTTCTCCGCCGGGTCCTCGAAGTAGCGCAGAAGGGCCCCCACAAAGCGGGGCACGTCCCCGGGCCGGGCGTAGGCCAGCAGGGCGTCCACCACCAGCTTCAGGGTGTAGCCGATGTGGTTGCGCTGCTGCTGGGTGGTCTTGTGGTCGGGGTAGATGATCTGGTCCAGATACTGCTCCCACAGGGTGAAGGGCACCTGCTCGGCGGGGTCGCTCTGGGCGTCGGCGGGGACCTGCTTGCGGTAGACCATGTGGAAGCGGGCGATGATGAGGCCGATAAGGAAGGCGGCCTGGCGGCGGATATCGCCCTCGCGGTGGACCAGCAGCTCGTAGAGGAAGGCCAGGGCCTGGGTCTTCTGCCGCACGGACAGGTAAGTGAAGTACTCCTGGAACACGTTGAGGTAGGCCCGCAGCTGCTTCCAGTCCTTGGTGGAGCGGGCGGCCTCGATGATGTTGCCGAACTTGCGCTCGTTGGACAGCATGTGCATCAGGCGCAGGCTGTGGCCCACGGAGAGGAGGGTGAGGCCCTCCACCGTCTCCCGGGGCCCCATGAGGGAGGGGTCCTTGAGGGGAGCGGGGGTCTGGGGCTGCCCGGTGAGGTCCACATCCACCCCCAGGGAGCGCATGTAGTCCTCAAAATCGTGGAGCTTGCCGTAGACCAGCTCGTAGCGGCGGCGCTTGCTGCCGTCCACGTTTTCCAGCTTGCTCAAAATCACCTGGAAGGACTCATCCAGGGGATAGAGGACGGTGATTTCCCGGCCCTTCTCGTCCCGGCTGGACTTGGACCGGAAGTCGGCGTAAATGAGACACAGGGACTCCACCGACAAAGACTCCAGCTCCAGGTCCCAGGTGGAGTGGTTGGCGGCGATGTGGCTGATGCCCTCCAGATGGCGCTCCAGCAGCCACTGGTCGGTGTAGTAGTAGTGGAGATGGGGGACGGCCTCCCCGGGGCGGCAGCCGAACTTGCCCACGTCGTGGGCGGCGGCGGAGCCGGAGATGAGGGCCAGGTCCACATCCACCCCCGCCCGGGCCAGATCCCGGGCCACGTGGACGGCGATATAGTGGACCCCCGCCACGTGGGTCAGGGTGGAGAAGGGGGTGACCTCCAGCCCCAGGCGCATGAGCTCATAGAGGTACTCCTGGCGGAAGGCGGCAAGGAAGCGCCGGTACTCCCGCCCGCAGTCGCAGGGGGCGTACTCCGACTCGTCCAGGAATTCAAAGTCCATGAGGGGGTCGAAGGGGACCACTTTGCGCTCATAGTCCAGCATCACCTGGAGCACGCACAAATAAAACTCCGCCCCGTCCCGGTACTCCCCGGCGTCGGGGGCAAAGTCCCCCTGGGGGTACAGGTTGGCGCGCAGATAGCGGTAGCAGAAGGGCAGCCACCCGTCGGGAGGGGTGGGGGCCAGCTTGGGCAGGATGGGGGCGCACAGCTGCAGCACCTGGCTGCACTCCAGGCGCTCCTTCAAAGGCAGCAACTGGTCCAGCTCCTGGGTCCAGCCCTGGGCCTTCAGCAGGCTGAGGGCGGCCTTCCGGTCGGGGACAAAGGGCAGCTTGCGCTCTACCAGCGCGTCGGCCACCTGGCCGGTGAGCTGCCGGATCAATTTCTCATGCATAGACGTCCCGCCTTTCTCTGGGAATGGCAGTGTTAACACTGTGATACTTTAGTGTAGCACAAAATTTCCCAGTTGAAAAGAAAAAAGGCCGCCCCCAAGGGCGGCCCCGCCGCTGGAAAACCGCGGCAGTCAGGTTTCTTTTTGTTCTTGTCTCCTGCTGAGCACCTGGCCCACCACGGCCCCCATGAGGAGGATATTGCCGCAGAAATAGAGCCACACCAGCAGGATGATGAGGGAGGCCAAAGACCCGTACACCAGGGCGTAGCGGGAGGACATGTCGATAAACCAGGAGAACAGCACCGAGCAGGCCACCAGGGCCACAGCGGTGAGCAGACCGGTGAGCCGCAGCACCCGCCGTCCCCGCAGGCGCTTGGGGGTGCCCAGGTGGTACACCGCCATCACCAGCAGCAGTACCAGGCAGAACAGCAGGGGGTAGCGCAGCCAGTTCCACACCGCCGACAGAGAGGGGAACAGGTCCAGCTCCACCAGGGTGGGGGGCAGGTGGGTCTCCAGGAAGCGGAAAAACCACTCTCCGGTGAAGATGACCACAATGGACAGATACACCGTCAGCAGAAACAGCACCGACAGCACCACGCTGAGAATGAGCCGCCCCAGGCTGGTGTTGGGGGGCTCGTGGTAGAGCTCATCCATGGTCTGCAATAGGGTGCGCAGCCCCGCCGAGGCCGAGATGAGGATGGTAAACAGGCTGGCCAGCAGCAGGGGGGTGGACTGGCTCTGGGGGATGGAGGAGACGTAGCCCAGGTAGTCCAGAATGATGGCCAGGCTCTCCTGGGGGATCACCGGCTCCAGGGCGGAGAGGAGCTGTTCGGCGGTGATAGGCAGCAGGGAGAGGAAAAAGTTGACGCACACCAGCAGGGGGAACAGGGTCAAAATGAGAAAATAGGCCAGGGAGGCCGCCGCCCGGGCCACTCCCACCCGGTCGTAGGTCTGTTTCAGTTCCAGTCCAAAGGAAACCGCCGGAAGGCGGAGCAGGGCGCGCCACATGGGAAAGCCTCCTCTCGTTGCTGTGATCTCAGCATATCAGGCCGCCTTGGAAAAAAGGCGGGAATCCGGGGGAAAGCAAAAAGCCGCCTGCGGAGCAGACGGCTTTCTCTCTTTGGTTAGACGCAATCAGGCCAGCTTGTTCAGCTTGATGGTCATGCTGCTCTTCTTGTTGGCAGCGTTGTTCTTGTGCAGCAGCCCCTTGGCAGCAGCCTTGTCCACCGCCTTCACAGCCACCTTGTAAGCAACATCGGCCTCGCTGCGGTTGCCTTCCGCCACCGCGGCCTCAAACTTCTTGATGTCGGTCTTCAGCGCGGACTTCGCGGCCTTGTTCTGCATGGCCTTGGTCTGGGAAACCAGCACACGCTTCTTGGCAGACTTGATATTCGGCAAACCAAACACCTCCTCCGATTTTTCATCGTTAAAATTTCGCACAATGATCCTGTGCGGATACGTATTATACCATCCTCTAAAAAGAAATGCAACACCTTTTTTGAAAAAATTCTTCCTTTTCACATACTTTTTCTCCCGCCGCAAAGACTAGAGCCAGAACATCCGCATCACCACTAGATCTAGGAAAGGACGGCGGCGCATTTTGGACAGCAGACGGACAGATCTGGCCCTGGAGGCCCGGGAACTGTGGCAGGAGGGGGCGGGGGATCAGGGCCGCCTGGAGGGGGTGGCCTCCTTCCAGGGGGAGCGGGACGGCTTTCCCTGTCATACGGTGGACATTCTCAATGAGACGGGGGCCCAGGCCCTGGGCAAGCCGGTGGGGCGCTACGCCACCCTCACCATGGACGGCCTGGCCCGGCGGGAGCGGGACGCCTTCGGCCGGGCGGCCCGGGCGGTGGCGGGGGAATTGACCGCCCTCATGGGATCGCTGCCCCCTCAGGCCCCGGTGCTGGTGGTGGGGCTGGGGAACCGTGCCATCACCCCCGACGCCGTGGGCCCCCAGGTCCAGGCCCACACCCTGGCCACCCGCCATCTGGTGGCGGCCATGCCGGAACAGTTCGGCGCCTTCCGCCCCGTGGCCGCCCTGGCCGCCGGGGTGCTGGGCACCACGGGCATGGAGAGCGGCGAGCTGGTCCAGGCGGTGTGCCGGGCGGTGCGCCCCGCCTGGGTCATCGCCGTGGACGCTCTGGCCGCCCGGTCGGTGGAGCGGCTGTGCCGCACCATCCAGCTGTCCAACGCGGGCATCGTCCCCGGCTCCGGGGTGGGCAACCACCGCTTCGCCCTGGATGAGCAGACCCTGGGGGTGCCTGTGGCTGCCATCGGGGTGCCCACGGTGGTCTACGGGGCCACTTTGGCCGCCGACCTGCTGGGCCACGAGCCCCAGGGTCTTGGAGAAGCGGGAGATCTGCTGGTCACCCCCAAGGACATCGACAGCCAGGTGGCCGACCTGTCCAAGGTCATCGGCTACGGCATCAACCTGGCCCTGCAGCCCCAGCTCTCCGTGGAGGATGTGGAGCTGCTGCTGAGCTGAATAGTCCTTCCTGTTCCGGGACAAACTAGAAAAAAATGGGGAGTTCCCCGGAAAGGATGTGGCAGCAATGGTAAAGGGCATCACCCGCCAGGTGATCCTGGTAAAGTCTCCCGACCCCAAGCTCTTTGAGGAGGCCATTTTTATTGTGAAGGAGGAAGCCCTGGCCCGCCAGGGGGTCACCGCCGACCAGGTCATCCGCCAGGCCCGTCAGGCGGCGGACAGCTATTTAAAAGGAGGACGCCGGGCGGTGGGCTGGCTGGAGCGCCTGTCCGGCCCCGCCTGGGGGGCGGCGGGAGCCGCCCTGGCCTCTCTGTGCTGGTGCGCCTGGATTTTCGCGGTATAATTTCATTCTCAAACATGCTTGCATGTTTGAGATGAGATACAGCCCGCTGCGTCGCACTCGCTTTGCTCGCACGCTTGCGGTCTGAGAAGTGTTTTTTCCGAGGCACATGTCCCCGGAAAAAACAGATTTCAAATTGATTCCGTCGTCCCGACGGAACTCTGCGAGGCTTTGATCCAGAACATGAAAAAGAGCGCCGGGAAGGAAATTCCCGGCGCTCCTTTTTATAGAATTTCTTATTCCTTGGCCAGTCCGGCGCCCCAAGCGCGGCACTGCTCCAGGCCCTCGTCGTCGGGGGTCTCGTGGAGGATGAGCCCCTGGTCCTGGTACAGCCGGGCCCCGGCGCTGTCCGCCCGCTGGACCCAGTCCCGCATCCACTGGCCGTCGCCCCAGCCGTAGGAGCCGAACAGCAGCACGCTCTTGCCGCCCAGGCGGCCCTCCAGCTGGGAGAAGAAGGGCTCGAACTCCGCCTCCTCCAGCACCTCGGCCCCCATGGCGGGGCAGCCCAGGGCCAGCTTGTCGTACTCCAGGGCCTGGTCCGGGGTGATCTGGTCCACAGTCAGCAGATCGGCCTGGCCACCCGCCTCCTGGATGCCCTGCGCCACCGCCTCGGCCATGGCCTGGGTGTTGCCTGTCATGCTCCAATAGATCACTGCCACCTTACTCATAGGAAAAACCTCCAAAATGTTGTGATATCATTTGATCCAAATGCCCATAGGCACAGGTTCCGTCTTTACGCCGCCCGGAACAGCTGGGTCAGGGCCTTGCCCTCCTCCAGCCGGCGGCACAGGGCCTCCCGGCACCGGCGGTAGCGCCGGAAGCACCGCAGGGCCCCTTCCACGTCGCAGTACACCTTCCAGCAGCCACACACTTTGAAGTCCCGCCCACGATGGCGGCAGAAGGCGGCCACGTCCTCCGGCGGGTAGCCCAGAAACAGGCCCACCTCGTGGGGAAACTCGCCCCCAGCCAGCCGCTGGGCCAGAAGCTCCAGCTGCTCCTCCGGCGTCCCGTCCACGGGATACCCCGCCCGGGCCAGCATGGCGCGCACCGCGGGCTCCTCCAGCCGCCGGGCCAGCTGCTCCCGCCGGTAGACCAGCAGCAGGCACCGGGGCCCTTCCGCCCGCAGCACCGTCAGGCAGATGCCCCGCCGGGCCAGCTCCTGCTGGTAACGGCAGAAGCCCTCCCCACGGCACTGCTCCGGGGTGCCCCAGGCGATGAGGTCGGCGGCCTTGATCCCCGCCAGAGCCGGAGCCCCGTGGTAGGCCAGGTTGTATTCCAGCTGATGCAGCTCGCTCATGGTGTCGCTCCTTTCGTTAGCGTATGCTAACTCACGCAGAAAAGAAATGGGCCCTCAGGCCAAATTTCATCTTATCTTAGTTAGTCTTCGCTAACTAACAAGAGCATACCACAGGAATGAACCCTTGTCAACGGGGAATTTTGCAGGAGTGCGGAATATCTCTTGCTTTTATTCACAAGAGAAGGTATAATGTTGGTGTCAAGTTTTGGCCACTATGATGAATTGGAGGCGAGACCATGAACATCCGGTCCAAGTTCAACCCCAAGCTGGAAGTATCCGTCGTTGCCGGTCACTTTGCCACCCGTCATTCCCACAACACCCACTACATTGACATCACCCGCATGAAGCACGAACACACCATGGCCCGTGAGGCCGCCATGACCCTGGCCCAGCGCTATGCCTACGAAAAGGGCGTGGACACCATCGTCTGTCTGGACGGAAGCGAGGTGTTGGGCGCCTTCCTTGCCCGTCACCTGGCCAAAAACGACCGTTTCTCCGTCAACAGCGACAAGAATATCAACGTGGTCACCCCGGAGTATGACTCCAACGGCCAGCTCATCTTCCGGGAGAATCTGATCCCCATGATTCAGAACCGGGATGTGCTCATCCTCATTTCCACCGTGAACTCGGGCAAGAGCGTCAACCGCATGCTGGAGTGCGTGCAGTACTACGGCGGCCGCGTCCAGGGCATCGCCTCGGTGTTCAGCACCCTGGAGGAGGTGGAGGGCGTGCCCATCTACAGCCTGTTCACCCCCGACGACATCCCCGGCTACGCCACCTATTCCCCCAAGGACTGCGCCATGTGCGCCGAGGGCCGCAGGATCGACGCCCTGTCCAACAGCTACGGCCTGTCCCGCCTGTAACCTACTTTTCTTGAAAGAAAAGTAGGCACGCTTTCTTGAAAGAAAGCTTAGCAAAGAACTTTTTGCGAAACTTCGTTTCGCTTCCACAGGTTTAACAAAGCATATGACAATGGGAGCGCCCTATGGGCGCTCCCGTTTTTTCAGTCCTGTACCGACCAATAGTCGTATTGGTCCCTGGCCCACTGCAAAATGGTGTCGTAGGACACCCCCTCGCCGGGGACATAGCTTTCTCCGTCAATGGTCATAGCGGTGGGGCCAAATTCCACCACGATCTCCTCGGTGCCCGACACATATTCCTCCGGGAAATAGGTGATGCGGTAGAGCCATTCCTCCTCCGTGGCGCTTCCCCCGGGTTCCAGGTCCAGAGCCGCCACGGAGGCCGCTCCGGGCTCCCACACAAAGACGGGATCATCGGCTACCTCGACCCACTCCAGCTTGACCACCGGGGTGTCGTTCATCTTCTCCCGGATGTCCTCCTGTTTTGTTCCGCAGCCTGCCAGCAGCAACCCCGCCAGCAAACAGCCCGCAAGGATCAAAATTCCTTTTTTCATGGCGTTCCCTCCCATCCTGTGTTTCTTACAAGGACAGGATACCATATTGCGGACGGAATGTCTGTGGCCCTTTCCCACAAAAGAAGGGGCGCTTTTTTGTGGGAAACGCGGGGGCCGGCAGGCTTTCTTGAAAGAAAGCTTAGCAAAGAACTTTGTGCGAAACTGCGTTTCGCTTCTGTATCTTCCCCATATTGTCCAGATTTTAGTGATTACTGCGTAGGGGCCGGTGTCCTCACCGGCCCGCCGATTACAAACCCGCTCCTACGGCTGGTGGCAACCGGCGCGCTTTCTTCGTCCAGCCGGACCGCCTTCTCCCCTTTCCCAGGCCAGCGGCAGCGGCGCGGAAGCGGGGGCAATCCTGTCACCACCCGCGCCGGCGTTACGGAACGATCTTCCGGGAAGCGTCCCCCGTAATGGGGGTCCGGGGGAAAGCCGACATGGAGGACCGGGCGGCTGGCCGCCGGTCCGAT
>OOBP01000700.1_pt1 | contig 21573 bp, 18 predicted proteins | sample 1671681 | NCBI WGS metagenome assembly OOBP01 (sample SAMN06348181, study PRJEB24527) | human gut metagenome
GATGCAGCAGCCCCTTCGCTGAGGAAACCCAGGCGATGGAGATGGGAGGCCTTTCCTGATGCCCCGTGAAACCGATCTGCTCCGCGTTAAGCTGGTGGCACACACCCTCCTCGATGTACAGATCCAGAAAACGGCCCTCTCCCCGGTAATCGTCAGCCACCCCTTCACATCCTCTGGAATTTCCGCACTTCGGAACGAGGATGGGAGCCTATCCATGGTCGACCTGATCAACAATTCGGATGACTGCACAAGGTGGCGCAGCAAGGTTGGCGAGCAGATCGACAGCGCCGAAAATGTCCATCAGATCTTCGTACTGCTCAACCCGCCCTATTATCTGACTTTTATCAAGTTTGCCGCCTCCGCTCTCTCGGAGAAGGATCTGGGGCAGCTCTTATCCACCGCCTGGACCCAGGAGGAATGCCCCAATCAGGACTGCAATGTGAGCAAACGAGAACTGGTGGCCTTGTTCCGATCCGTCCCTCCGGAGTCCCTGATGGACGAGGAGGAGCGCGCCGCACACCAGGCGCTGGAGGATACGGTGACGGTCTATCGGGGCGTTACCCCCTACAACGCCAAAAATATCAGGGCGCTGTCCTGGACACTGGATCGGAAAACGGCAGACTGGTTCGCCCACCGCTTCGGTGAGGAGGGAACGGTGTATGAGGCGCAGATTCGGAAGGAACACATCCTGGCCCTGTTCACAGGCAGGAATGAAAGCGAGGTCATCGTAGACCCGCGGCACCTGGAACAGATCATGGAGTCACCGGAGCCGGGATTTGATATGCAAATGACCTGAACGACATGATCCGATGATTGGGAGGAATGTAAATGAAGAAGAAAATCATGATCACAGTAGCATCTCTGGCAGCACTGGGAGCTGCTGTCGCCGGCTATCTCCACTTCTCCGGCAGGACGCCTTTTGGTCATAGCTATTTCCGCTGAGCTGTGGTATTGTTCCGCATGAGGAGGTGAAGCAAATGGCCATTTCTTTATCGGAACAGTTGGAGAGTGACATCAAAGAATATCTTCACAGGACTTTTGGGACATATTTCTCCAGCCTTGATGAAAGATTTGCCGCAGATATTAAGGAAGATGTTATCAACACATCGGATTTCCATCATGGATTTTACAACGATGATGACATCTTCATCGCATTCCAGCGAGTAACTCTGGGTAGGATGAGACATCCTGACTGGCAAATTTACCATCTCTGTACGGATACGGAGGCAAATACCATGAAGCAGAATGTAAAAGTAAATACACCGATTCACATCAGGCCCGCTTCCTATGAGGAGGCGGGCCTTTTCTATTCCCAGATGAAGGAGACCGAGGATGCGGCGCTGGGCACGGTCGGCCATGTCCGGATGGACTTTGGATCTTCCGGAAAAGGATTCTACCACACATGGTGGCCCCACAACGATGACCAGTTCAACACCAAGGAATTCAAGGGTGAGCTTCAGAAAGTCGTGGATGCGCTTCGGGCAGATGGGCCGCTCAAGGATCTGGCTTCAATGAGAAGCTACTGCTACCGGAACGGGGGTGAGCTTACCGAGGATGGCCGGTGCTATGGCTATGTCGTGGACACCGAGCATTACCGCTACTGCCTCCGCTGCACTCCCTCTCCTGGGGATTATCAGGGCTATCTCTACTGCTACGATCTGCGCCAACAGCAGATGGCACAAGGCAAACCAGTAGGACGAGTGACCTTCGCCGATGGCAGCCGGATGGACTACACCGACACGCAGGAATATCTCCGGTGCATCCAGGAGGAACTGCCTCAGCATTCGGTCACGGGCTTCCGCTATGAGACGCTGACGGATGACCCGGTTGTTCGCAAGCAGGTGGACGATATCCTTTTCGACCTGTATGGCGAGGAGAATCCGCAGTCCCTGGCGGACTATGAAAACGGCTCCGACCGAGATATGAAGATGGGAGGAATGTAAATGTCAGTACCCAAAGAATGGCTGAGCTTCCTGCGGGAACAGTTTCCCGCAGGCTCAAGGATCAAGCTCAGAGAGATGAAAGATCCCTATGCCCCGCTGGAGCCGGGCAGCACGGGGATTCTGGACCACATCGACGATGCCGGGCAGTTCCACATGAAGTGGGACAATGGCAGAACCCTGGCGCTGACCATCGGAGAGGACAGCTTCTCTGTTCTCCCGCCTGAGCCCACCACGCTGAAGCTGTATATGCCCCTGACCGCCGATCTCTACACCCGCAACGAGTATGGAGAGATGGAGGATGACTGCACGCTGCTGGACGGAAGAATGCTGCGGTGCTATGAGGGTGAGATCCTCAGAGCCCTGATCAACAACCGGATGCCGGAAGAAGCCGAGAGCGGCATCATGCACTGGTATGGCGAGGATGACAGCATCAACCAGAAGGTCAAATCTGTCGTGTTCACCGTCGAGGATCGAAACGGCCAGCTCTGGGGCGTTGCCGAGTGCCGCGTGGTTGGCACCCTCACCCCGGAGGAGCTGACCACCCTGAAAGAGTATATCTCCGGACAGGCGTCGGATGGCTGGGGCGAGGGCTTCGAACAGCGGGAGATCTGCGCCGGCGACGATGAGCTGTATGTCCATCTGTGGAGCGTGGAGGATGATTGGGATATCCAGACCGAGGCAGAACGCTTCGCGCCCAGAGTGGCGGAGGGGCTGCCGGAGATATGCTTCTCCACTCTCAAGTCCACCGGTGACCTCATCTGTATCCGCCGGGGCGAGTCCGGCTACTACCCCTCCGATTGGGACACCGGCGACAAGGAGCAAAATGTGGAGCTGGCGGATAAGATGAATGAAAAACTGGGAGTCAGCCCCATCCAGCGCCAGGCTATGGAAGTGGGCAGTATGTGCGGCTGGGATGTCCCCGGCGCTGATCCCGCCAAATACGAGGAGGACTACAGGCCCCAGATGGGAGGGATGACCCTTGAATGAAGTGTTCCGTGTGGAGCTGTTCGGCGGAAAAACGGATCGGTGGTGCGATCTGGAGCTTCCGGCTACCTACTATGGCCTTTCGGACGCACTGGACAAGCTCCAAATGACATTGGGCGACAAGCCGAGGTGGGAATTCCTTGAACACCATGGTTTTCAGTTCCTCCATGTCCATCTGACCCATGAATGCGATCTGTATCAGCTCAATGCGCTGGCAACCTGCCTGGGACAGATGAACGGCAGAGAAAGAACGGCCTTCGAAGGGCTGTTCAACATGGAGGTGGCCAAAAAATACGGTCCCATCAGCGTTGCCACCATGATCGACCTGGCCTACAGCGCAGACTGCTGTCATGTGGTCAACGCCACGACGGACGAACAGCTCGGCAGGTTCTATGCGGAGAACGATTTCATCCCTGCCCTGGAAAAAGTTCCGGATTCCACCTTCGAGTATCTTGACTTTGAGATGCTCGGAAGAAAAGCCAGGTTTGAGGAGGGCGGCGTTTTCGCAAGCGGCGGGTATGTCACGCAGCACACTGAGCTGAAGCAGGTATATGACAGCCTGGCCTTGATTCCCGAAGCGCCGGAATACGGCATCCGCCTGACGGTCGGCAGGTATCCCTTCCACTCCAATGAGCAGCCGGATAACATGATGTGCCTGGATCTGCCAGCCACGCAGGAACGGCTGGATGCCGTGCTGGAGGCTTGCGGAGGCGCCTCCTGGTCGGAAATGGTCTTCCAGGTGGAGGACAGTGCGATGCCTGCGCTTCTGGAAAACATGGCCTGCGACGATATCCATGGACTGAACGAGTTGGCCAAATGCTTCAAGGAGCTGAGCAAACAAGGAGAACTTTCCAAATTCAAGGCAGTTATCCTTGCGGCGGATTGTCACGATATCGCTGCCGCTGTCCAGATTGCGGAAAATCTGGATGACTACCTGCTCGAGCCTGATCAGCGAAACCCCGAGGAGGTGGCCATAGAGGAGCTTCGCTTCATTGTGGACGAGCATTCCCGGCCCATTCTGCAGAAGCACGTCGTCCTCTACAACTACGGTCAGAATGTCATGGCAGCACACAACGCTCTGCTGACCCCCTACGGGCTGGTTCAGCGCAGAGATGGCGAGCCGATCCGCAATGAAGAAACACAGGCAGAAAATGCCGGAATGGAGATGATGTGATGGCGAGTCGGCAAACCAGGCAACTCCTGGATCTTCTGGACGGTTTTGAAATGACCAAATCCCAACACGACTGGCTGGAACGGCGATTCGAGAACATGACGGTAAAAGAAAGCCTTCTGTTCCGCGGAGCAATGCAGATCGAGCAGCCGAGGATGACCTGCGATGTGATGCTGATTGCAAGTCAATTGGATTACTATGATCTGTTCTATGGGGCCGGGGATGATGTTCAGCTGGGCAAATTCATCATGGAACAGATCCAGCGCCCCTCTGATCAAGCGCGGGAGTTTCTTGACCCGGGGAAAGTAGGTGCGGCTTACCGCCAAAAGGGCGGAAACACTTTCTGCGACGGGCACTTTATCAAGGTCACCTCTTTAATCGATCCGTTTCTGGACAGTGACCCTTCGATGAATCCCGACAAAGGCGATTTTGCGATCCGGGTCAAGCTGGCCAGCCGAACCAACATGGACGGCGTGTGGGTGGGTTTCCCGGACACCGGCGAATACATGGACGCCGCACACCCGGACGAACTTCTCCTGGTGCTGGACGCGCTGGAGGTCGAATCCGTGACCGAGTGCATTGCTGTGGATGTGGACTGCTGCCTCCCGCAGCTGAAGGACATCCTCTCCCAGTACGGCTCCGCGTCGGAACTTGTCCGCCATGCCATCGACTTTGGTTACATCTGGGGTGAGCAGGGACAGGGAGAGCCCAGATGGTTGGATAAGTGGCAGGCAGTCATGGAGCTGGAGGACTGCCACCGCCTGGATTACGCCTTGGATCTGGCGCAGAACCTCCACTGCTATCACTTCATGCCCCGTGACATGGATCTTGCCGATTTCGGAAAAGAGCTGGCAAAACGGGATGGCATCTATCCCCAGGACGAACTGCTCGCCTCCTGCTTTGACGCTGAGGGCTATGCCAATCAGAGAATGAAGCGCATGGGCCTGTCCGCCGCAGAACATGGTTTTGTATCCTGGAACGGCACAGAGCCGGTCTATGAGTACAGTCAGCCGGAGATGGAGCCGACCATGTCCATGTGAGAAGCCCTCGCACAGACCAGACTTTGCCCCAACGGAGGTGATGATATAAAAAGAGTCAAATAGCCTGAAAGCTACAGGGGCCGTTACCCGAAAGGGACGAACGGCCCCTTCTTTTTTGTGCTCTTTCCGGGTAACAGCCCCGGAAAGGAGTCTTCATGACGACGGACAACCCTATCGCCAAACACCTGAAGGAGTATCACTGCGGTGAGCTGAGAGTCGTCCCCAGCCATGAGCTGGAGGCTGCTTTTCAGATCCGCGGACCCGACCTGCGGCGGTTGATCAACAGCCTGCGCGGGGACGGCATCCCCATTTGCGGCTCTGACTCCGGCTATTATTACGCCGACACCGTGGAGGAACTGCGGAGGACGATCCGGAAGCTCCGAAGCAGGATCAAGAAGATCGCCCATGCGGAGCGCGGCCTCACCAAAGCGTTGGAACAATTCACCGACAGCGGGCAGATATCCCTTCCTCTGGAGGGAGGTGATACCGCTTGAAAAGCTTCATCCCCTGGGTGGGAGGCAAAAGCAAGCTGCTCTGGCTGATTCATAAGCTGTCCCCCTCGCGCTATTCCCGGTTTATCGATGTGTTCGGCGGCAGCGGGACAGTAACACTGAGCCGTCCGATCCAGCAGGGATGCATGGAGGTTTATAACGATTTCAACGGTGACCTGACCAATCTGTTCTGCTGTGTCAAAAACAGAACCATGGCGCTCCTGCTGGAGCTTGGCTTTCTGCCGCTGAACACCCGTGATGACTTCAATGTGCTGTATAAGTTTTTCTCCCGCGAGGAATTCACCGATGACTATCTGGACGAGGAGATGGAGCTGACCCAGCGGTATCTGAAACCGCCGGATTCCGAAACCATCCGAAGGATGATGCTGAAACGAGCGCCTCGCGGAGATGTGCGGCGGGCCGCTGACTATTTCAAGCTCATCCGGTACAGCTTCGGCGGCGGCGCAAAGTCCTTCGCCGGAAAATCCTGCGACATCCGCCGCTTTTTCCATCTGATCTGGGAGTGCTCACGCAGACTGGCGGAGGTGGTCATCGAGAACAAGGACTGCGTCGACCTCATCCGCCAATATGACCGGGAAGACGCATTCTTCTACTGTGACCCGCCTTACTACGATGCGGAGGACTGCTATGCGGTGGGCTTTCCCAAGGAAGACCACCAGCGCCTCCACGATGCGCTTCTGGAGTGCCAGGGGTAAGTGGCTTCGGCAGCTTCTCGCCCCGCATCTGTCAAGTGCAGGTAATAATTCTCGTCCATCGTGAGAAAGCCCCCGTCCCGTAAAGCAGCCACCGCATTGCATACACTCGGCTTCGACACCTCCAAGTGTCGGGCCACATCCGCAGACCTTACTGTACCCATTTTCTTTTGAAGAACCAGGACCGCTTCCAGATAATCTTCACCCGACGCTCGAAGCTTCATAGTTCAATCCTCTTATCCTTGTATAAAGAACGGTTTTCGGCTTTGGCACCCATGAAAATCCAAATTATATTGGACACATAACTCACGGCATTCCCACGCACTCTCTTCAATCAGCAGAGTTCGTTTCTCCAACAATTCCTCCACTCTCCATCTTCTACGAGTCAAACAGCGAGGTCTACAATCCCATCTGAATGGAATTGTGCTTCCTTGCGCCAATAGCGCAACACTTTACCTTAACAGAGTCGCCCACAATCCACAGTATAGGTTCTGTGGGCAATCGAGAGCGTTGAGTGCCGATGGGATACCAAGATCACTGTCCTTTCATCCTGTTCCTCCCGCAGAGCCCGTAGAATAATTCCTTCATTGAGGCTGTCCAGATTGCTGGTAGGTTCGTCCAGCAGAAGGAACGGAGCATTGCGGAGAAAGGCCCGGGCCAATCCGATCCGTTGCCGTTCACCACCTGAGAGAGTATCGCCCAACTCGCCCACCGGCGTATCATAGCCCTGGGGCAATGTGAGAATAAAGTCGTGGAGGGCTGCCTTTCGGGCTGCCGCCTCGATCTCCGCCTGGGTAGCATCCAGTTTCCCAATGCGGATGTTGTCCGCAATGCTGTCATGAAAGAGGTCGGTATCCTGGATCATATAGCTTTCCAGATTTCTCAGATGACTTGTGGATATTTCCCCCACATCCGTATTGGAGATCAATACACTTTGCACAGGTGCGGACCAGAAACGCATCAGCAGTTTGAGCAGGGTGGATTTCCCGGAACCGCTCTTCCCTGTGACGGCAATGATCTTTCCCTTGGGAAACTGAGCGGAGAGATCGTGAAGGATCTCCTCAGAGCCATAGGAAAATGTGAGACGCTTTACCTCCGCCCCGGAGAAGTCCGGGCATTGGCCGGTCAGCACCTCCTCTGTCTCCGGATTTTCTTCCAGAAGCGCCAGCACTCGTTCCCCCGAAGCCAGCGTCTGATCCATGGTGGCGGAGAGATTTGCCAGCGCCAGTACAGGTCCAAAGGATGACGAGAGCATTACTGTGGTCAGCAGAAGTACGGGGAACGTTACGTTCAACACCATTCCCACGCCCAGCATCGCCAAAGTCAGCGCCATGACCGCCCCGCCGGACCAGGAGGACGCCGCAGCCTCGTGCCGTTTGAGCTGCTTTTGCAGCTGGTTGAGCTGTTCGGTTTTCCGCTCCATCTCATGTGCCCTGGCTCCATCTTGTGCGTACTGAAGACTCTCACGCAGACCACGCAGACTTTCCAGCACATAGCTGTTCAGCTCACCCAGCTGATTTCGAACCTCCATGCCCTGCCTCCGTCCGATACGGGAGGTAGCCAAGGGGATAACACAGCCCACCAGCAGATAGGAGATGCCAGCCAGCAGGCCCAGCAAAGGATGGAAGCTGCCGATCAAAACCGTCATGGAAAGAGAGACCAGCACGGCAATACAGACGGGGGCAATGGTATGGGCGTAAAAGACCTCCAGAAGCTCAATATCACTGGTGATCAGAGAGATCAGGTCACCCCGTCCCTTGCCCTCCAGCTTTGCCGGAGCCAGACGCCGCAGGGCGGCAAACACCTTGTCCCGGATGACCGCCAGCAGCTTGAATGCGATGTAGTGTCCGCAGGTCTGTTCTCCATAACGAAGCAATGCCCGGGCCACGGCGCACACAGCCATAATTGCGCCACCAGCAGCAAAGGTGAGGCTCCAGGGGGAAAGTTCCATGGCAGTGAGCAGCAGATTCACCGCCAGAACCGTGATGGCAATGGCACAGAAAAAGCCAAGTGTACCAAGCGCAACGCAGAATACCATGACATGGGCCAGAGGCCGCAGCAGCCCCAGCAATCCCCACATAATCTTTATGCCGTTTCTTCGCATTCCGCCCCCTCCTTTCCACCCGGATGCTCCAGTTCCTGCTGTGCCCGGAACAGGGCGGCATAGCCTCCGTCCATCCTCATCAGTGCGTTATGGGACCCGCTTTCACATAGCCGGCCATGTTCCAGATACAAGATCTTATCTGCGTCCGTCACATTGGCAAGCCGGTGAGAGATGACCAGAACTGTGTGCCGCCCTTTGAGGGAACGGATCACACCCATGATGTCCTCTTCGCTCTCTGCGTCAATGTTACTTGTGGCTTCATCAAAGATATAAATCGGGCTGTCCTTGAGTAAAGCGCGGGCCAAAGCAAGACGCTGCCGCTGCCCGCCCGAGAGGTTGGACGCCCGTTCCATCAGGGGCATATCCAGACCGCCCTGGGACTGCACGAAATCCAGCAAATTGACCCGGCGCAGCACCTCCTGCAGCGCCGACTCGTCGGCGTCCGGCCGTCCTTCCAGGAGCGTACTGCGTACCGAACCGCCAAAGATATAGCTATTAAAGGACACCACTGTGATCAGGCTTCGCAGGCTCTCCGCGGATCCCTCCCGCAGTTCGGTACCGCCGATTTGAAGACTGCCCCGGTAATGGGTCTGTGCGCCGCTGATGACAGCGGCAAGCGTAGACTTTCCACAGCCGCTCCGGCCGGACACGGCGAAAAAGCCGCCCTGAGGGATGGTGCATTCCAGCCCCGAAAGGGCATCCTTTCTGCCGTCATAGGAGAACGAGAGTTCCTGAATTGAGATGGGGCCGTTCTCCAGCGTTTTACCCCCTTCCTCCGGTTCCGTCAGATCCAGAAGACGAAACATCCGCTCGCTGGCAGCCATGCCGTTCATGGCCACATGAAAAAAACTGCCCAGCGCCCGCATGGCAAGGAAGAATTCGCTGGCCAGCAGGATCATGGCTACGGCTCCGGCAAAAGAGACCTGACCCAGCAGGAATGCACGCCCCGAAAGAATACTTCCCAGGGCTGTCCCGCCATAGGCCACCAGATCCATGATGGTTACGGAATTGAGCTGCATGGTTAGCACCTTCATGGTAACCTTGCGGAAATGTTCCGCTTCCTCATTCATCGCCTTATGCCGGGCCTGGTCCGCGCCATAAACCTTCAAAGTGGTCAGCCCCTGAATATTCTCCAGAAAACTGTCCCCCAGATTGGCATAGGCGTCCCAATATTTCCTCAACAGGCGCTTTGCCACTCGCTGGACGGCAATGATAGCCGCAGGAATCAAAGGCACACAGAGAAACAAGACCGCCGCCGTCAGAGGCGAGAGGGGTAGGAACACGATTAGAAGCGTTAGGGGTGCCAACATTGCATAAAAAAACTGGGGCAGATAATTTCCAAAGTAGGTCTCCAGCTGTTCCACGCCTTCACCCGCCAGCTGAACTGCTTCCGCTGTTGGGAATTGGTCTGTGTAGCTGCTGCCCAGCCTGCGCAGCTTGTCATAAATGGCCGGTCGAAGTCTGGCCTTGACACAGGCTGCCGCCTGGTGGGTGTATCCGGCCGACAAACGAGTAAGGAAAAAGCGGATCACGATGCATCCCCCGGCGACAAGAAACGCAGTCCCGGTGCCCTGTGCAACCGACCCTTGCTCCAGAACCTGTTCCAGCGTCTTGGCCACGGTGAACCAGAGAACGATGCCTGCCAGCAGCGAAACCCAACTGGCCACCACTTTTTTGAAAATAAACGGTTTCACCTCGGGTACCATGGCAATGAGACGCTTATTGATCATCATATCACGTCACCTCACCGGACTTACCGTGCTTGGACGGGCAGGTCTTGATAATAAAGCAAAAGGCAATGACGTGGGCAATCCAAACCACAGCAAGGCAGATCCGGCCAATAAGAACGTTCTGCATGGCGATAAAAGCGATTGCCATAATGACGGTCACGGTGCCCATGATGCGCAGCTTTGCTTTCCAGGTCATTCCCTGGCCCCGAACAAATGTTTCCAGATTATTTTTGTAAAGCTTAGTCCCCTTAAACCAGGTATTCAGCCGCTCCGAACTTCTGGCAAAGCAAAAAGTGGATACCAGTAAGAAGGGGGTGGTGGGCAAGACAGGAATCACAAGCCCTACGGCGCCCAGACCAAGGGCCAAAAAGCCCAGAATAATAAGCATGATTTTCATGAAATTGATTCCCCTCGCTACACTGCCATGACACACAGCCGGCCATCCGCCCGGATCACCGGCAAATCAATGCCATACAGAGTTTGAATACTCTCGGAGGTAATGACCTCTTCCGGAGGCCCCTGAATGGATACCTGACCGTCCAGCAGTCCGATCACCTCGTCCGAATAGGACAGCGCTTGGTTGATATCGTGGAGCACCATAACAATGGTGATCCCTTCCTCTTTGTTCAGCCGCTCCACCAGGCGCAGAATCTCCACCTGATAGCGGACATCCAGGAAGGTAGTGGGCTCGTCCAGGAATAGTAGCTTCGTATTCTGTGCCAGCGCCATGGCGATAAAAGCACGCTGCCGCTGACCACCGGACAGTGCGCCCACCCGTCGGTCCCGAAACTCCGTCAGGTCGGTAAGCGCCAGAGCCCGTTCTACCTGAGCCTGATTCTCCTGGTCCAGCCCTGCCTTAAAAATCGAGCTGTACGGCAGGCGGCCATAGGCCACCAGCCGCTCCACAGTCAGATCATCGGGCGCTGTGTTCTTTTGGTGGACGATGGCAGCTCTCCTGGCAAATTCTTTGAGCGAGATGGCGGAAAGCTCCGCTTGATCGAAACGAATTGTCCCGCTGTCCGGCTTCAGATTTTTTGTGAGGATCTGGAGCAGGGTGGATTTTCCGCAGCCGTTGGCTCCCATCAGCGTGGTGATAGCTCCGCTCCGGATGGTCAGTGACAAATCCCGCAGAACGGGCGGATCGTTGTCATAATGAAAGGTGAGATGCTCAACGCTTACCATGCCGGTCACCTCGCTTCAACAGAATGATAAAGAACGGGCCGCCCACGATGCTCATAATGACGGACGCAGCGATTTCATTGGGCGGTGCAATGCACCGGCCCACAGTATCCGCCAGCAACAGCACAAAACCGCCCAGCAAGATACAGAAGGGCACCAGAATACGGTGGTCGGAGCCTACGATCCGCCGTGCCATATGCGGCACGATCAGGGCCAAAAAGCCAACCACACCAATCACAGCGGTGACGCCGGAAACCAGCAGCACCGCCGCCACAGAGATCACAAAGCGGACCAGATCCACGTTGACTCCCAGACCACGAACCGTTTTGTCGTCCAACGCCAGCAGATTGCAGACAGGAGACAGCACCAGCGCCAGGACCAGTCCGACAATGGAATACACCGCCATCATTGCAACATCCGACCATACCAGCTGGGCAAGTCCACTGACGGACACGGACACACCGGTGCGGTCCGTCAGCCCACCCAGCACCGACTCCAGTCCGGTGAACACCGCCGCCACGGCAATGCCGATGAGGATGATGCGCACCGGATCCAGGCTCCCCTTCCAGGAGAGAGAGTAGATCAGCACAAAGGCAAGAAGCCCGCCGAGAAAAGCGAAGAGGGGCACAGAGAAATAGAGGATGGGAAAAAGGCCCGAGATGACGGACGCTGCCAAAGATGCGCCGCCGGAAATACCGATGATTCCCGGGTCAGCCAGAGGGTTCTTCAGCACCGCCTGGAACAGCAAACCGGAGCAGGACAGGGCCGCACCTCCCAGCAAGGCTACGATGATCCGGGGAAACCGCAGGTCATAGATCGTGGCCACCCGTTTGTCATAGGCCACGAACAGCCCCTCAAAGAGCTCCCGGTAGGAAATGGTAATACTACCCATCTTCATAGCAATCAGCGCAAGGATAAAAATCAGCAGCGCCAGAAGCAGGCAGCCCACAAGGCCCTTCAGAGCATCCTTATGTACTGCTTTCCGCATAAGCCGCCTCCGCATCATAGGCTTCATAGGTACCGTCATAGAGGATCTCCTTCAGGATCTCCAATGCCTCCGGCCAGTCAAAGGTACAGCTCATGCCGAAGGTGTTGTAGTCCAGCTGATAGACCCTCCCCTCCTGCACGGCCCGGAAATGTTTCCAGATGTCGTTGGTGGTAAATTCCTCCGCAAACATTTCCATGGCCAGATCAGGAAGGCCGTGGGCAGTCAGCAGGATCACATCGGGATCCAGTTCCAAAAGCTCCTCCGTGTTCCATGAGACAAAATTCATCTCATCTTCCACCTGAACTACGCTGGTGGCGCCGGCCAACTCCACCAAAGAGCCCACATAGGAGTTAGGGGTACACTCGATATAGGCCCCGGGCAGCCCCATCAGTACCAGCACCGTGGGATGCTCCTTCCCGGCGATGGATGACTCGAACTCTGCCATGGTCTCTTCGTATTCTGAGATCAGGGCCTCAGCCTCAACTTCTTTTCCGTACTTTTCTCCAAGCATGGCAATGCTGTCGTACATACCCTGAACACTTTGCAGATCGATCCAGGTGTAGGGAACGCCGGCCGCCTGGTAGGTCGGCTCAATATTTTCTTTCAGTGTATCCGGCCCAATCACATCCGTGGGATCCAGAAGGGCAATCTGTTCTGCATCGGGAGCCATGGCAGTGCCGATTTCGGGCAGCCCCTGATAGCGCTCCGGCACCTCGCCGGTGGTGGTGGGGATGGCAACCAAGTCCAGCCCCAGCCGGTCGCAGATCTGGAGGGTGGCGTTGGAGGTGGCCACGATGCGGCTCTCTCCAGCCGTCTCACCATTCCCGGTATTTGAGCTCTCCTCCGGGTGCTGGTCCACACAGGCTGTGAGAGAAAACGCCATTGCACAGGCCAGCCCGCCTGCCAACAGCCGATTCAAAAAACGGTGCTTCATCTTTATTTCTTCCTCTTTACAAAGTAAATCACTGCGCCCACAACGATAGCTGCCACGACCACGATTGCTGCAATCACTCCGCCGGACACGCCCGCAGAAACCGACTCCTGCTCAACGGTGCTGCCGGTCTCATCGTTATTCTGCTCAGGAGTCTGACTGCTCTCCGAGTCCTTTTCAGTTGTATCGGGTGTTTCTGGGGTTTCAGTGGGCTCCACCATATCTGTCTCCTCCGGAAGTGTGCTCTCCACAGGTTCCTCCGACTGCACAGGATCTGCGCTGTTTCCAGGTGTTTCCTCCGGTTCCTGAGCAGAGGGCACGGAAGGAGTCGTGGATGCCGCGGGGGTAGAAGGTGCCTGGGTGGAGGGAGTGGAAGTCCCGACGTTTTGCTCCGGTGCGGATGTCTCCGGCTCCGCACTGGGGTCGATGCTCACCACAAAGTCGCCGCTGCCGGCAGTCAAGGAAGCGGTGTTTACATATAAGTACCACAGCACATCACGCCCCATGGGAGAAACATACATGGTGCATTTCAGCTTTTGCCCCACATCACTGACCTTGATCCGATAATCAATCGAGTCATTCGCGGCATCTTCAGACATGATGTCATAACTGACCTGCGAGTAACTGTCATATCCACTGCGGGAATAGAGAGCAACATTACTACAGTTGCTCTGAAGCAACAAGCGGACAGTGATCCAAATATCATCGCCATCAACCTCGACAAGGCAGGTTTCATCGGTCGCTGAGCGACACATGCCCTCGCCCAGCGCAGCATTGGCAGTTCCACCATCATCCACATTTCCAGTATCCGGATTATAATAGGTGGTGACCATGCTGGCGGTATAGACACCGCTTTTGACCTCTGCTGCAGAAGCACTGACGGACAACAAACCGGTCATCAGGCCCAGGCACAATACCAATGAGAATATCCTTCGTCTCAACATGTTCATAACTCCAATCATTGTGTTATACCATCGTGGAAGCGGATTCATTGCACAGCTTCAACTGATCCAGCAAAAACACTAAATCCGCCTCACTCTCCGGCATTCTGAAAACAGGGACTCGTGCTCTGACCCGGATGCGGACCTTTGCAATGTGGCCATCCAGTCCGCGCTCACACACCAGTGCTTCTCCGGGGATCATACGGCTTCCGCTCTCTTCCTCCGGCGACTCATGCCATACTCCGGAAAGCGAATACCAGAGTCGCTCCAGCACACCTGTATGTCGGCGAGCTTTAACCGTTGATAGGCGGTACTGAAAGCTGCGCGGAAACAGGAATACTGAGCATCCGTCTTCCTGACAAACCAAGATGGCCGGTTTCCTAAATCCTTGATCACCCATGGACGGCTCATTGCTATCCTTTTTCCATACATGGAACGGAAGCTGATAGACGCCATATGTAAGGTGAGAAAAGAAATCATCCTGAACCAACGCCTGGGCTTGTTTGGGCTGCTCCCAATCTCTAATAATTGCCTCCACTGTTTCCGGCTTTAATGTAACTACCATGCGCCGTGCCTCGTGCTCAGCAAGATTCGGAGCAAGCCCTAATCCGGAGACCATCCAGGTTTCTAACTCTTTTGCACGATTCAGCTTTTCCATGATTTGAGCGTAGCCAAGTTCCGTAAGTTCGATTCTTCCATAATCACTCTTGCGGATCATGCCCAACTCTTCCAGCGCAGTGCTCAGATGGGAGGCGGTTGCCTTAGACACTCCAAACTCTTCTGATGCATTTGCGATACAACCTCCACTGCTGCTGCGTACTGCAAACAAAAGCAAATATTCCTCTTGTCGATTTGTCATCTACAGTTCCTCCTATGTACGCAGACAGGGTGGGTGGCAGGAAGCTCTATTTCAGGCCTCCTGCCAACTCCCACCCGATCTTAGAAATCAGCCTGCGTAATCCAGGTAGCGGCAGAGCATGGTAGCAATCTGAGAGCGGCTGGCACCCACCTCAGGAGAGAGCGTGGTGGAGCTGGTACCGCTGATGATCCCAGCCGCATTGGCCCAGGCCATAGCATCCTTTGCCCAGGAGGCCACGGTGCTGACATCCGTATACTTGGACAGATCCGCTCCGGAACCAGGAGTCTTGCTCAGCTTATAGAAGTTATACAGCATAGTGGCAAACTCTTGACGGCTCACAGCCTGATCAGGGTAGAAAGTCTTGTAGCCGCCAATAATGCCGTTGTTATAGCCCCAGGCGCAGGCAATCTCATACCAGGAGCCCACAGCCACATTCTCCATGGAGTCCGGCAGCGTGGTGGCAGGAGAACCCGCCATGCGGTAGAGGACCGTAATCACCATCCCGGCCGTCATGGAGGTGTCAGGGCTGAAGGTGGTAGAACTGGTCCCGCTGAACAATCCCTGGTTCGTGGCGCGGATGATATACTCCTCCGCCCAATGACCGGAAATATCAGTAAAGGCAGAAGCAACATCCGTGGTGGGCGTGTCATCGCCATTCCCGGTGTCGGGCTTGACCGTAATTTCCATCTTGGTGCCGCCGAAAATGGCAAAGAGGCCAATCTTTGTGGTCATGATCTCATAACCCTCGTCACCTTCCGTACCCCGGAGGACAGTTTTGGTGCCGGTATCATTGATGCGGTACATGGAACTCACATCACTGTACGGGAAATACAAGGTGATCGCGCCGAAAGGATCGGTCTGGGTGCCGTTTTCGGTCACCAGAGAAACTTTATAAAGGGTAAAACTGCCGGAGACGCCGGTGAGGGCTTTCTTAGCAAGGGTATAATCCGAACCGGAGGTCACCTGCTCCACCTTGAACTGGGTCGTAGTGGCCACCTTGGTGCTGTCAGTCACCAGGCGGACGCCGGTGGCAGCATCCGTGCGGTCCACATTTTCAACCTCGCCGCTGCTCATGGTATTGTCCGGCTGGATCTGAGTCAGAGAGGTGGTGGACACCTGATCCCAGTCGATGCGCAGGCGGGCATCCAGATACCCCTCCCCTACTACCTCATCCATGGGGGTATAGGGAACCATCATATGCAGGGAGATATATTCCACGCCCTCGCCGGTGATGTAGTCCGGCAGCTCAATCTCAAAGCTGCTTAGATAAGTGACGGTATGGTCGGTGCCGTCATATTTGGTCCCGGTCTGGACCGTTCCGGTAGAGAGGATCTCCACATCCTCATAGTTACCCTTGCCGGTGGTATCGTACTGCGCCTTGGTGATGGCGGACTGATAGCCGCTGACACTGACAGGATTGGTGGCAATCTGAAGTGTGTTTTCCTCGGGGTTATAAAGTGCTTTGCTGTTATTGTCGGTAGCCACGTTGCCCATAGACGCCTGGTTGCGGGTGGCATGCCAGAGATCCACTTCCACCAGCTTGTTGCTTTCCGCGGCAGCCGCGGGAACCACTGCCATACCAAGCGCCAGAGCCCCGGCCAGCAGAGAGCTCGTCAGCTTCTTAAGCCATGTCTGTTTCATTTCCATAATTCCTTTCTTTACAAAGTGTGGTCAAATAACCAGCTCAGGGAGCCGCCCTTATCGGGCAGCTCCCGTTGCTGAATTCAGCCAAACAGTTCGGCTTTCCGTGTCGTTATTTTGTCTTTGTGCCCTCCTCCTTCTGCTGCTCAGCGGGAACGGCGATCTTTTCCTCAAAGCGCATCAGGATCACCGCCACCTGAGAACGGGTGGCGCTGCCCTTCGGGGAGAGCGTGGTGCTGCCGGTCCCATGGACGATCCCATTCGCCGCCGCCCACTGCATGGCACGGATGGCATAGCCGGATACCTGATCGCTGTCCGTGTAGTCATTCAGCCCCTTGACCAGGCTGACATCGTATTTCATGTGCTGCGCATAGCGATAGAGCACCACAGCCAGCTGCTCCCGGCTGACGGGATCCGTGACGCCGAAAAGTCCGTTGCCATAGCCCCCGGCGATCCCGTTTTGTGTGGCCCAGAGCACGGCGTTGGTGTAGTAGGCATCAGGCGCAACGTCCGAGAATTTGCTGGTTCCTTCCACCGCGGGGGAACCGGCCAGACGATACAGGACCGTAACCAGCATGGACCGGCTCATGGTCAGATTCGGTTCAAAGGTCGTTTCAGAGGTGCCTGCGAACAGGCCCTTCTGAACCACATACTTTACGGCCTCATAGAACCAATCCTCTTCCTTGACATCCGTGAAGGGGTTTTCCCAGATCTGCTCCACGTCATAGGCGATCACAAACGTGCCAAACTCCCTGGTATCGAAGCTGACGGTCTTGTTTTTGACGTTGTAGGTACATTTGAGCCTCCGGATACCGCCTCCCGCGTCTACCAGCCAGACCACCAGGCCGTCCTTGACCTCGTCCTTCTTCAGCTGATACGGGAGGGTGACCTCCACGATCCCGTCGTCGAGCCCTGTGATCTGCCTGCTGCCTACCGTCAGCTCCAGCAGATAGCTCGGACGGTCTCCGACCGTCCTGCGCTGTTCGTCGGTGAGCTTGTCCTTCTTCCGCTCCTCCAGCACGAACCGCACGCGGCCATCCGTCTGCCCATAGATATCCTTCAGGGCGTCGGTGTCAAAGCAGACGGTCAGGTCGCTGTCCTTGCCCCGGATCAGCAGCGTGTTGCCGTTGTCCGCCAATTTCCTCAACTCGCCCCGGGAGACATACGCGCCGGACTCCACGGTCTGCTCGGTGGCATGCTCGTCCTGGAAGCCCTCGCGGGCAGCCGCTCCGTCGTCCTTCAGGGCCCTGTCCCAGTACAGCTTGACCAGGGCGTCCTGATATTGGTCCGCCCCCATGGCGTCAACGGAAACCATGATGTAATACTGGGACTGAGGGGCGCCTTTCTGCCAGACTTCTACCTCCCTGGGGAAGGTGTCGATCTTGCCATACATGTCCTTATCCTGATAAGTCCGGACAACAGCAGCGCTGATGGGATTTGCACGATCTGTATCATCAGGATCGTAATACCACATTTTCAGCAAGTGGCCGCGCAGAGGATCGCCGCCCAGTTCCGTGCCGACACGCGCTTTCAGGAACATGGTGTAGGTAACACCGTTATCCGTGACATCCGCAACCACCATGCTGCCGGTAGCATCATTGGCCATGGAATCGGTACTTGGCTGATCGGCCTGTTTGATGACAATAGGCACACTGTAAACGCCTTCCTTGATACCGACCTGCTCCATCAGATTACCCTTGGAACTCAGGGCCCAAGTGGAGAAGTGATCCGTAGTCCAGCTTGCAATCCCGTTGCTCACAGTCATCGTGTAGACATCCAGAAGTTCGCCGTCTTCCACATAATAGGCATACCCATACCGAGAACTCCAAGGCACAGAGACGGTAGCCGTGCCATTTCTAAAATCAATATTCCCGCTCTGGCTGGTGAGGGTCAGTTCATATGCGGCTGCAAAATCGCCTCGGTCAATGCTGTCCTCTTCAAACGACGGAATCGAGATTTCATCAAACTCCAGTTCTACTGCCTGACCGTTCTTTGCGGATTCCATCGCCTGCAGCAGAGCGGCATCCAGTTTGATGTTGCCTGTACCGGTTTGGATGGTCACATCCTTTCCGGAATTCCTCAAAGCCGCCACCGTATCCGCCGCAAACGAAATCGTAACACCGCTGCTGGAGGAACTGCTTGCATCAATGACAATGGCATCCGCAACATCCACAGCATCGCTATTGGTCACAATGGTATCTCCGCTGATGGTGATGCTATCTCCGCTGATCTCGGGCTCAACAGCGGCGGCGCCGTCTGCCGCGACTTTCACGTTCACAGTTTTTGTCAGCGCATCACAGCCTTCCTTCGTGGCAATGACCGTTACGGTAGTTTCGCCCTGAGCAACAGCAGTAACTGTGCCCGAATCGCTAACTGTTGCGATTCCAGTATCGCCGCTTTGATAGGAAAGCGTCCAACCGGTATCGCCGGTGACCTTGGCTCCGATGGACTGGGTTCCGGTCTTGAGCAGGGACATCTCATCTGCATCCACAGAGAGGGTCGCCTGAACCGAGACAGCTTTTAGCGTATGGTATTGCAACAGCATAATTACATTTTGATCACTGGCCATCGCGTCAACACTTACTCTGCCATAAATCTTGTTGTATCCATCAGTTGACCCGAAATAGGGCAATTCAAATGTTATTGTTCCGGGATACATTCCATCAGCATCGTATATGGGATCGTTCGTTCCGTCTTGATTGTAATAGTTGCTGTGTACAACATAGTTATCTTGAATGTAACTTTGATTAAAGCTCTTTGCCTCATCCGGAGTAGGTGCGTTATATACCCAGAATTTCAGCAAATGGCCATTGATTGGGCCAAGTTCCATCGGTTTGAAATTAACAGACAGTGTCTTTTTGCCATCCTCAATGGTTAGTGTGGCAGTTCTTTCCACTGCACCATTTGCCATCGAAAAGCTTCCGTCGTCTCTGCTGTGCATCATCTGTATTTCGATGGAATAGGTTCCATTGGCCAGATTGCTCAGATCCACAGTATCCACGCTCTCTTGCAGCGCCAAGGCGGCTGCACTAAGCTGTTGTTCCCTGTAATCAATTTCGTTTTGATTTGCATTCAAGTTCGCCGCAGTCTCATCTGTGCCGATCAAAGCGATTGCCGCCTCGTAGGCCTCGGTGAATGCGTTCCAGAGAACCGTGTCATAAGTGTTGTCCGCATTTCCAGCAACATAGAGATTCCGGGTTCCCTCGATAGTGGCATTCAAGGTTGCCAGATACTGGTATCCAAACGTTATGGTATCAATGATTTGATCCATTTCAGCGGTGTTCTTCAGCGTATAGTACTCCTCAAATCCCGCTTGATTAGACGCATCAACATCCAGCACCATACCTGTGGGATAAGTCATTACGGAGCTATTGGGTAAAACCGGCACATTGTCATAGCCCAAGAATGCTCCATCATCCATTTCGATCCTTATCACCTTAGTAACATCACTCAATTTGTAGTTCTTTGTACCTACCGCAACTTCTATTGCAGAAGCACCTGAAACAACCGAGCCGGCATAAAGATGAATTGCTGCATGGGGGGCGGGATTTTCTTCGTCATACCAAGACGGACCTACCATTTGAGAATCGACATAAATACCAATTCCACTGTCGGAAAGTATATGTGCGCCTTCATTTAAGTCAACAGCGTACTTTACCTTTTGATTCATCCCCAGATTTAAGGCCGTACCGCTCCCTGCAGAGATTGTACTGTCGGTCAGCTTAAGTATCGTTCCAACGTCTACAATTTCGTTTGCACCCCTGTAATACGAAACAGTACAACTCTCCGCAGAACCGTCATAGGTGTTGGCTATCACGCTTTCGTTCATGATAAGCTTGCCACTAAAGGTAAGCACCCGCTGTCCTTCTGTGTTCGCTTCTACCCTCGAATTATTCAGTTCCAGTGAATCGCAGTTTGTAGTTACAGCGCCATATACAACAGAATCATTCAGCTCGGCTGATACGCAGGAGTCACTTATGCTCAGGCAGCCCTTAACAGCCTTTGGTTGATCATAATTAGCATCTTTCACTACGGTGCCATTCATTTCAAAAGTGATGTCACCCGGTAGTTTTTCATATACGCTGTCACTGAATCCAGATCCAATTGCCAGGCCTGTAATCATTGAGGCAGAACCCGCTTTGGAAAGAATCATACCGCTGCGCTCTTCCGAGGAGTCGGTGAGCACAAAGTGAACCTCGCCTTCCACCAAAAGGCCGCCAGTAATTGATCCCACAATGCCAGAATACGCCGTCAACACGTAACCGTTCAAATCTAAGGTGCAGCTTTTTTGTATGACTGCCGCATAACCATATGCTTTCGTCGGCTGAATCGTTGTGTCTTGCAGAAGTGTGAGCGTAATATTGCTGCAATTGGCAAGCACATTTAAGGCAACGGTCGCATCTTCAAATTTCTCATAATAAACCGTTGTAATCTCTTCTTTACCGTTTTCCTGATAGGAGAGTTCAGTAGTAGCATCTTCGGGAACCGTGGGTTCAGGTGTTTCTCCTCCGCCATCAGTTTTTGTGGTAAACTCCACCGCCGCAAAACTGCAACCGGAGTAATCATTGGAGGTCGCCATGGCGTAGTAATCGCCGATCGCCGCATACACAACATACTCAGTCCCGGCCTCCAGATCGCTCACCGTCTTCGTCGCTTCCGTCTGTGCCGTAAAGGTCGGCGGCCCCGCCAAAAACTCCGGGATGCACGCTGCCATCATGGTAGTGCTGTCAGTAATATCGCCGAAAGAGGTAATGAGCGCCTGTGCGCTGTCAAAGCCTTGCTCGCTCTTCTTCAGCACCTTATAAAAACCGATCTGGTTCGTTCCGTAATCCTTATTGTTTTTAATATGGATCGTCGC
>OOBP01000702.1_pt1 | contig 21534 bp, 19 predicted proteins | sample 1671681 | NCBI WGS metagenome assembly OOBP01 (sample SAMN06348181, study PRJEB24527) | human gut metagenome
AATTCTTGAGTTTTCCAGTCTTATCCTTTATAATAATTTTACGGTGAGCCTTTGTGCCACCAAGGTAGCCGTGTGGGTGTATTCCCATGCGGTTTTTTATTTTGGTCAATTAGGGAGCGTGATTATTGTGGCAAAAAATGATGCTATTGCAAAAGCAATTGCAGCTGATCCCTATTTGAAAGAGCGCAAGGCACCCTCTGAAGCCGATCAACAGCTGTACTTGAAAGAAGTTTCGTTTTCATGCCCTCTCTGCGGAGCAAGTCTTCGGCATAGACGGCAGAAGAAAACAAATAAGCTGTATGAAATTGCCCATATTTTTCCGAACAGTCCGACCGAGGAACAGTATGAGCGATTAAGCGCACTTCCACGCTTAGGCGATAATTCTGAATCTTTCGAAAACAAGATTGCACTGTGCAAAGATTGTCATGCAGAGCAGGATTATCACACTACGCAAGAAGATTATTTGAATCTCTACAATAAAAAGAAATATTTACTCCAGTTAACGGATCTCCATGAGGCTACCTTGACAATGGGTTTGGAGCATGAAATTGCAAATGTGGTCGAAAAGTTTTGTTCCCTGCGTGAGGATGAACTTGCCAAGCTAAACTATACCCCAGTCAGTCTGACAAAAAAATTCGCTGCGGAAGATTTTCATTTAAAAAACCTAATTGGTATGTATGTCACCATTTATTACCCCTATATCCGTGATTGTTTCAAGGAGTTAGAAGGGCTCAATGGCTTCCGTTTGACAGTTCTTAGTCTCCAGATAAAAAGCTGTTTCATGAAACTGGAAGGCATCTCAGACAACAAAACTGATATATTCAATCGGCTGGTTGATTGGGTGATGACAAAAACACTCTCAACATCCAGAGATGCGTGCGAAGCTGTCGTATCTTTTTTTGTACAGAACTGCGAGGTGTTCCATGAGATTACCGAGTAAAATCACATCTTATAGCGAGAGTGTGATTAGCAAATTTCCGCCAGTACTCACGGCATTACATAATGCAGACACTGGTGTCCTTGCACTATACGAAGCTACTATGAATCATTTCAGCAGTATTGAGGAATTCTTGGATACACTGGATTGCCTGTATGCACTCCATAAAGTTATCTACGACGCAGATCGCGAGGTGCTCTGTTATGTTGCGTGAGATTTACTGTGATAAATTCCATCAGAAACAAATTGTTTTTAATCCAGGGCTTAGTGTGGTGTTGGGCACCAATACAGGTGACAACTCCATTGGAAAATCCACCTTTCTGCTAATCGTAGACTATGTCTTTGGCGGCAGCACATATGCAGGCACAGCAGACATAATCGAGAACGTTGGTTCCCATGATATATATTTTACTTTTGTTTTTGGCAAAGAAACTTTCAAATTCTGCCGAAACAGCATTAGTGCTCATACCGTTTGGAAATGTAATGATTCTTATGAGAAGGTTGAGGAAATTGCACTGACTGATTACTGCAAGTGGCTGGATTTGAAGTACGCAATATCTTTGCCAGAACTGTCTTTTCGTGATGCAGTCGGTCGATATATTCGAGTATACGGTAAAAATAATTGTGACGAACGCCATCCGTTACACTATCGCGCAACTGAGAAAGCAGAAAAGGCGTGTTCTGCGCTTCTAAAACTTTTCGATGCATATGCCCCTCTCAAAGAAACAGAAGCGGAAGCCCAACACTCTGAGGCTGAACTGGCTGCATATAAGAAAGCACAATCTTTACAGTTCATTGCCAAGATTACAAAGCGGGACTATGTGAAAAACGAAAAAGAAATTCGTAATCTTTCCAATCAAATTGAAGAACTGTCTTCTGGTCTGGAACGCGGGTTGCTCGATGTAGACGCCGAGGCCTCTGAACAAGCTATTTACATTAAACGACTTTTATCCCGAGCCCGTCGCTCAAAAAGCAGAGTTCGAGCCCGGTGGAATATGCTTGATGAAAATGGCAACTATGCTTTTTCTTCTACTACTGATTCCTTTGCTGACTTACTACAATTTTTCCCAGATGCAGCTGTTGCACACTTGGATGAAATTGAGGGGTTTCATAAAACGATTTCCTCCGTTTTCAAGGCTGAACTGAGAGCAGAACGTTCTAAACTCGAAAAGGAACTGGCTGAGTATGACCAGATCATTCACGAGTACGAAGATCAACTGCAGGAATTGGTGCAAAACCCCAACCTCTCTAAGGTTATCCTGACCCGTCACGCAGAACTACTTCGCGAGAAAGACCGGATGCAAAAAGAAAATGATGCCTATGAAAAGCTCCAGCAGCTAAAGGAGGCACGTAATGCTGATTCAGAGCGGCTTAAAACAATTAAACAAAGGCAGTTAGCTTTAGTTTCTTATCGACTTAACGATGAAATGAGCCGACTCAATGATGCTATTTACGAGGGGTCCTACAACGCTCCTGTATTGAATTTTACTGACACTGGATATGATTTCTTTACCCCGGACGATACCGGAACCGGTATTGCATACAAAGGACTTGTTGTATATGATCTTGCCGTGTTGAATCTAACAAAGCTACCGATATTGGTACATGATTCGGTTGTACTGAAGCAGATTTCAGACGATGCGATTGAAAAAATTATTGAGTTGTATTCTACCTGCGGCAAGCAAATCATTATTGCCCTGGATAAGCAGGATTCGTATAGCGAAAAGACATCTCGCCTTCTTAGTGATTCTGCTGTATTGAGATTGACCAGTAACGGTCAAGAATTGTTTGGACGCTCCTGGGGATAATCTATCTGCAATTTTTATGGGCTCGCCATTTCTGGCGAGCCCAGTTGCTCTTATCCCACTCTCTCGAACGGTATCACCTTACACCGGCTCTCCTCCGGCAGGTCAGGCGGCTCCGGTTCCGGCTTGGCCGTGGCAGTTTCCATGAAGCCGCCGATCTTCTCCGCTGCACCTCTCTGCATATCGTTGGTGATATGCGTATAGGTATCGAGGGTGAACCCGGCGCTGAAGTGGCCCAGCATACTGGACAGCGTTTTCACATCCACGCCGCTGGAGAGGGCCATGGTGGCGAAAGTATGGCGCAGATCATGGAAGCGCACATGTTCCTCGATGCCGGCCTTTGCCAGCAGCTTGCGATTGATTCTGGACACCGCGTCCGGACTCCAGTAGCCTCCAGTGCGGGGCGACGGGAACAGGATGGGATTGTCAGGGTGCTGTTCATGTTCCCGCACCAGCATATCCACCGCCTGCTGAGACAGCGCCACCTTGCGGACAGAGTTCTTGGTTTTCGGCTCCGTTACTACCAGCTCCCCGTCAATCCGAGTGACCTGCTTGCTCACCGATAATATCCGGTCTTTTACATTCAGGTCATCCCACTGGAGTGCCAGCAGCTCTCCACGCCGCAGGCCGCTGGATAACTCCAGGAAGAACATGGGCAGCACGCCGTACTTCTCCGCCTCGCGGAGATATACCCCCAGCTTCTCCGGCGGGATGATGGTCATCTCCTTTTTCTCTTTGGGCGGGATGCGGCAGTTGTCGCAGGGGTTGTATGGAATGATCCGCTCCTTGACCGCCTGCTTCAGCGCCGCAGCCAGCACCATGTGGATGCGCCGTACCGTACTTCCGGACAATTCCGTGTTGGTCTGCTTCTCGAAGCGCTGCACCCGCCCCTTGGTTTTGGAATCATTGTACATCTTCTGAATCTGGATGGCGGTGAGTCGCTTGAGTTTTACTCCCCCGATGGCCGGCACGATGTGGTTCTCGATGACATTCTCGTAGGTCTTGGCGGTGTTGGGGCGAATCACAGGTTTGCTGTAGGTTTCAAACCACAGCCTGCACCATTCCGCTACGGTGTAGTCCTCGTTGTGATTGACCGGAATGCCCCGGTTATCCCGGATAGCCTTTGCCAGCTTCTCCTTGCATTCGGCCTGCGTCCTGGCGGACACGCTTTTCTGAATGGCTCGGCCGGTGCTGGGGTCGATACCCTGGGTGTATCTGCCCTCCCAGCGGCCATTGGGCTTCTTTCGGATGCTGCCCTCGCCATTTGCTCGTTTCTTTGCCATTAGTCATCCCTCCTTTGGCAACACAAACAAATACCACAGAATCTCGGAAATAGCTATCACAATATTTCAGATTTTTTTGCGGCCTTCTCGTCGATCCACGCCATGAGCTTATCGCGGGGGACGATGATGCGGCTGCCCAAGGTGATGGTGGGGAAATCCTTCCGGTGAGCCACCTCGTAAGCATGAGCCAGTCCGATGCCCAGCACATCGGCTACATCCTGTACGGTCAGCATCAGAGGGAGTTCATTAAAAGAGTTGTACTTGGATCGTTTCATTGGATTCCTTTCTACCCTTCCATGGGAAGGGATTTTATTCTTTGTTTTGCGGCTCATTTCCTGCGCCGCTTACATGGTCATTTCAGGCCACTGTTCCTCATGGTCATCCGGCTTGTGGCCCAGGGCAATTTTCTTTTCCCGCAGCTTTTTGAGCCGCTTGCGGTCGATTTGGATTCCGCCGGGGCGGGACTTGGGAATAGAGTTGTCCTGGAACACCCGGCTCATGTGGTGGAGCAGCCGTGTCACCGCCAGCATCGCAGAGGATGAACGCCCTTCTTCCATGTAATCCAGAAGGTATTGGGCATATTCGTTCCCCTGATTGGCCGACCGGGTCAGCCAGAGGTCAGCCTGTTCCTTATCGTGGGGCACTTCTTTTCCTATGAGGTACAGCTTGCCCAGTATATACTGAGCATAGGGATTCCCACGCTCGGCAGATTGGGTGAACCAATCCACCGCACCCGCCGTATCCTTTTCCATGATCTCGCCACGGAGCAGTTCTTTGCCCAGTCGGTACATGGCCCAGCTGCTGCCGCCTTCCGCAGCGTAGCGCAGCCACTCCACGCCCCGTGCGGTGTCATGCACCTCCAGATCATCAGAGAGATACAGCTTGGCAAGGGCATACTGTGCGACCAGATGCCCCTGCCGGGCAGCCTGTTCAAACCAGTACCGTGATTCCACTCCATCAGGAATCAGCAGAGGGCCGTCCCGCCAGAGTTTGCCCAGCAGGTATTGAGCGTAGCGGTCGCCATCCTTCGCCAGCTTCTCCAATTCACAGACTGCCTCGCTCCGCTCCTCCAGCGTCATCTGTTCCTCCCGGAGGATCTCCTGCAATCTCCAGTACTCATAGGAGCTATTTCGGAACTGGTCCGGCTCGTCCTGCTGGCCGAGGTCCCGTTCTTCGAAGGTGATCTCGCCCTGCCGCAGCCGCTCCGCTTCCCGGATGACGGCGTTTTTGATCTGACGAAACTCTTTCTGCTGTGAGAGCGGGATTTGCTCCCTGGGCTTATCGTGGTAGTAGCTATCCACTTTTCCCTGAAGCATCAGCCATTGTTCATAGCATCGCCGCACAACGGGAAGCCGCTCTATCTCGTCTACGATCTCGTCCACCAGCCGCTTGAGCCGCTTGGGGAGGTAGCCGTAGGTTTTCTTTCCGTTGACCGTTTCCAGCTGCGCCGCCAGCTTCTGCATGAGCTGCTCGGCGTCTGGATGGTTGCATATGCCCTCCCGCATACTCTGTATCAGATCCAGCATGGCGCGCCGCGTTTCCCGCACCAGCTTGTCCCGGGACTCTGTCTTCTGCTCATAGAGGTGGAGCATCTCGTTTCGAAAGATGTCGTTGGTCAGCTTGGATTTGATCTGTCGGATGCCTTCTTTGGAGAGGTAGGCTTGTCCAGGCTTGGCAGACCAGGCCATCATGTGGATGTGCGGGTGTTCGCCTTCGTCGTGGAAGGCGGCGTACCAACGGAAGTCTGCGGGCGGTATCTTCATTGCCGCTGCGATTTCGTTGCGGTGGGAGCGGATGAGATTTCTCCATGCCATAGCATTGTCGAAGCCCAGACGCGCCGCATCTTCCCGCTTGAGAGAGATGATGTGCGTCCACACATTGCCGGTGTAGTGTTCCAGTTCTTCCATGGCCTTTTCCAGCGAGACACTGTCACTGTCTCCGAACAGTCCGTGGGAGCCGAGCCGCTCCGCCCGAGGCCGGGTGGCGATGTACTTCATATACTGCTCCGACTGATGGAGCGCATCCCAGTTGGATTCCAGCGCCAGGGTGATGAAGGCAGAGGCCGCAGCCTTGGTAGGCTTTGTCTGGTAGTCCCAATACTCGTAGAGGGTTTTGGTGTCCGGGAAGTCTTTCACCAGCTTTGCGATGAGCTGCTCCTGCTTTCGTGTGGGCGGACGGTCATCCGGAAGAATCTCTACCCGCTCCCGGGTTGCGATGTAGCGAAGGTAGCCGGCAGCGCCGCCGGTGCTTTTGATGTAGGGACTTTTCAAAATTAGTCTTGCCATTCGTCATCATCCCAGTCCAGCTCTCCGGCGGAGCGTGCGCGCTTCTCCAGAGAGATGAGTCCGTTGGTGGCTCTCACATTCCGAACGCTCGCCGCTCGTCTGCGCTTCAGCTCATCCCGGTCTACCTCCACCGCATCCGCGATGATCCCGATGAGAAGATCCAGCTCCACCTCTCTGGTGAACTCCCGCCTGGCGATGTGGTCCTCCAGCCGACCCAGTCTGCCGTCCAGCGCAGCCTGGAGCGCCGTGGGCAACAGAGATTGGTTGTCCTGGGTCTCGAGATAGTCCACATAGAAGTTAATTGCCTTTTCCACAAACTCATTTTTGCTTCTGCAGTTGTCGGCAGCGTACCACTGCTCCAGTCTCCGGCTGGTTTCCGGCTTCATCCGCAGCGGGAAACGCTCTTTGGTTTCATTGCTCATTCAATTCCTCCTTTTCTCTATCAGACATCTGTGAAAAGCCTGCAATATGGAGCTTTGGGGGAAAGCTGACGCCAACGGCATCTTTTCTGCCCGTCAAAGACGCCAGCTTTCGTACCCCGAAACTGCCCGCACTGCGGGCAGAAGTGGCCGACCGAGCGGCGCTTGCGACGCCAGGTCTTTATCCTGCTTTTTCCTTCGTCCCCGGAAACACCCCCGAAAGAGGGCCAAATTCGGCCTCCAAGCCCGGTTCGGCACTGGGACTCGCTTCCGCTCCGAAAGGCGCACACAGGGCGTTCTGGGGGCTTTCACGGGCGGATTCTGCCAGGCGTGCCGCCGCCCTCTGACGGGCAGCATCCTCCTCCAGCTGCCGGAACTGCCGCTGGTAGAACAATTCGACTGCCGCCTGGATCGGGCAGATGGTGTAGAGCAGATTTCCGTTGAGCGGTCTGCCGTCCTTGCTCCGTATCATGGTCGGCTCAGTGCGGATGAGACCTTTTTTCTCCAGGCTGCGCACATACTTACTCACGGTGTTTTCGCACATGCCCAGCGCCTTGCCAATGGTCTTATAGCTGGGCCAGCACTGGTAGGTTTCTCTGTCCTCGATGCTCAGCAGGTAGCAGTAGATGGAGATCTCCGGGTAGCTGAGACCGATGTGAAAGACTTCGTTGGGAACCAGAAAATAATTCTTGTTGGGATCGCGCTTCGGCCATCTTTTGTAGCTCAAAACATACCTCCTGTGTCGTTGTGTTTGATGGCGCTCACATAGAGAACGGCCAAAAGTTTTCATTGTCTTTCTGCCCCCTGGCCGGTATACTTAGGTCAGTAGATTTGCGCGTGCCTGTGTGCGCGCCCAGCCGCCGGACTGTTGCCGCAGTCACGGCGGTTTTTCTTTTGCTCTCTGGATGCGACATTTGCTCTCAACTGTACACTGGCTTTTCATCTCCTTCATGTTAGAATAAAAAGAGACCGTGCTCCCGGGAGTACGGCCAGAGATATAAAATGACCTTCCGAGCGCATTGCCGTATGGCTGAGAGCACACATGCTTCCTTGGGTTGCTCTGCCGAAGATCACATACTGGTTTGTCAGCGCGGATACCGTGCCGTACCAAACCGAAGGCAACTCCACCCGGGTGAAATTGTCCTTCTACTATTACTTAGAGAAAATCGGCAGAATCGGAAGGTCTTAAATTGTAAACTTTTTATGAACGCAGAAAGTGTGGTGAAGGTATGTCCTTCAAAGACACCCAGTCGTACAAAGAACTTCGCTCCGACTGGCGCTGGATACACTCCATGGACCCGGCAGCGGCTGCCGCTGCAGACCAATGGATCGCAGAGCATCCAGAGGAGTGGAAGGAGCTTGAGCATGTGCTCTACTACAGCGAGGCAAAATTCAATCGCCTGACTGACACGACTCCGCTGGAAGAATCCGCAATCAAACAACCGGTCTCCTATAACCCGGAAGCGTTTCTGCCGGAAGAAGTGCGCAATGCGATCTACGACGATATGCGCTGGTTTGACCGGGCACCATACATGCCGGAAGGCTCTGAGGAAGATCCGCTGATGTATCTGCGTAAGGAACTTCACGACGCACTGCTTGGGCTGACTGAGCTGCAGCGAGAGGTTCTGTTCCGTACTGTGATCAACGGCGAGTCCACCGAATCCGTGGCACGGGATAAACAATGCACCTCCCGGAACATCCGGGATATCCGTAATCGTGCATTGAAGCATCTGCGGAGCGAGGTCACCAGACGCGAGGGCAGCGGCTATCTGAACACGACCTTGATCGTGCTGCTCATCTATGTGGCCATCCTGGGTGTCATCACCTTTGCCGGAAGATATCTTGTGCCGCTGTACCCCTGGTTGGAATATGTGGGCTATGGTATTTGGGCATTGACTGGCGCTGCCTTCTATTTCCGGTTCAGGGATAGGGAGGCCGAAAGGCTGCTGCGCAGCTATTGGGACAGTTTGAACGGGAAACGGAAAGAGAAGTAAATTCAGAAGGCGCTGAGATGGTAAAGTCTCAGCGCCTTCTGTCAAAACCTGCGTGTCGAATATGTTTTCCGTTATGGGCAGCTACCGAGATCCCCTCGGTAGCTGTGTCTTTCACCAATCACATTCCGCTATCTTATTTTTCAAATTGATCTGTCCACATCTCGCACTGGCTCATAACCGTCTGCACTGCATCCTCCATTCCCTCCGGCGGATATTTGTGCTTTTTCAAAAGCCGCTTCACCAGACGGCGCATCCCAGCCCTGGCGCTCTCTTTTTTCTGCCAGTCGATGGTGCGGTTTTTCCGCAGCAGATCGGTCAGCTCTTTTGTGATGGCGATCAGCTCGTCATGCTCATAAAAATCCTTGATGGCCTGGGGCTTGGTCAGCGCATCATAGAAAGCCAGTTCCTCAGCGGTCAGGCCCAATTTTTCTCCCTCTGCGTTGGCAGCAGCAATGTCTCGGGCCAGCTTCAGAAGCTCCTCAATGACCTCCTCATTAGTGAGCATACCGTTGAGGTAGCGGTTCATCGCACTCTGAATAATTTCAGAGAACTTTTCTGATTTCACCACATTGGTACGCCGATAGATAGAGACCTGCTCGGCAATCAGCTTTTTCAGCAGCTCCACAGCCAGGTTCTTCTCCTTCATGCGGGAGATCTCTTCCAGGAATTTGGGATCAAACAGAGAAAACTCCGTACCAACATCAGAGAACAGATTGATGACCCCTTCACTCTGGATGCTGTGCTTCAGCAGTTCATTGATCCGCTCATTGACCTCCGGCAGGGTGAATTTCTTCCCCGTCCCGCCGGTGGCCAGACGAACCAGCATCGTCCGCACCGCTTCAAAGTAGGCGGCTTCCAACCGAGTTCTGCTATCCACCAGACTGCCGCACAGGGATAGGGCTTGCTTGAGAAGCAGCGCCTCCTTGATAAACACGCTCTGCGTCCGTTCCTTTTCGGGCAGATCATGCTCAGCTACCGATTTACCCAGCAGGAAGTTCACGCCGCCGCTGATCATTCGGGCCTTTTCCAAATCGTCCCCGGTCAGGAATGCGGTGTAGTCAAAACCGTGGAACAAATCCCGACAAACTTCCAGCTTCTCCAAAAACTTGGGATAGGCCGCTTTGCTCACATCGGGGTCGCCGTAGTTCTTCTTGTCCCGCACGGTGTAGTCGTTCATAGCCTGTTTTAGGGCGGCGGCGATGCCCACATAGTCCACCACCAGGCCGCCCTCCTTGTCCCGGAACACCCGGTTTACCCGGGCGATGGCCTGCATTAGGTTGTGTCCAGCCATGGGCTTGTACACATACATGGTGGCAAGGGACGGCACATCAAACCCGGTAAGCCACATATCCACCACGATGGCAATTTTCATGGAGGAATCGTTATCCTTGAATTTTCGGGCCAAATCCTCCTTGTGGGCCTTGTTGCCGATAATCTCCCGCCACTCCTCTGGGTCATTGTTGCCCTGGGTCATGACCACGCCCACCTTTTCTGTCCAGTCCGGGCGCAGCTGGAGGATTCGCTTGTAGATCTTCATAGCGATGGGGCGGGAGTAGGCCACGATCATGGCCTTGCCCGTGAGCAGATTGGCTCGGTAGTTCTCGTAGTGGTCCAGGATGTCATCCACCAGGGAGGCGATGGTCTGGTCATTCCCCAAGATGGCCTCCATCTGGCCCAGTTCCTTTTTGCTCTTTTCGATCACATAGGGATCGGCGTTTTGGGCCATCAGGTCATACTCGGCGTCAATGAGCCGCAGGGTGTTCTCGTCCAGCTTCAGGTGGATGACTCGGCTCTCATAGTAAACCGGGCGGGTAGCACCATCCTCCACCGCCTGGGTCATGTCGTAGATGTCGATATAGTCGCCGAACACCTCTCGGGTGCTGCGGTCCTTGGAGGAAATAGGAGTGCCGGTAAAGCCGATGTATGTAGCGTTGGGTAGGCTGTCTCGGATGATGCGGGCTGTGCCAATGGAGGTTTTGACCTCCAGTTCGCCCTTTTCATTTTGCTTGGTGACCACCTTTTCGGTGAGGCCGTACTGGCCACGGTGAGCCTCGTCTGCCATGACCACGATATTCCGGCGTTCCGACAGAGGCTCGCCGGTCTCCTCAAACTTCTGCATGGTGGTAAAGATGATCCCGTTGGCCTGACGGCCCGCCAGCAGCTCCTGCAGGTTCTGCCGGCTCTCGGCCTGCTGGGGCGTTTGGCGCAGGAAATCCTTGCACCGGGAGAACTGCCCATAGAGCTGATTGTCCAGATCGTTTCGGTCGGTAATCACCACAATAGTGGGACTCTCCAGGGCCTTTTGCAAGTAGTGGGCATAGAACACCATGGACAACGACTTACCGCTGCCCTGGGTGTGCCAGAACACGCCGCCCTTGCCGTCGGTGACGGTGGCGTGCTTGGTGGATTCGATAGCTTTCTTTACAGCGAAATACTGGTGGTAGCCCGCCAGAATCTTAAAGGTGTTGGCCCCGTCCACATTGAAACAGATGAAGTTCTGTAAAATGTCCAGGAACCGCTCTTTCTCAAAAATGCCCTCAAAGAAGGTGTCAAACTGGGCGTACTGGGTATTTTCATAGCTGCCGTCCTTGGTTTTCCACGCCATGAAGCGGTCCTCACCGGAGGTGATGGTGCCTGCTTTAGAGGTTGTCAGGTCACTCATGACACAGATCTGGTTGTAGATGAACAGGGATGGAATCTCATGCATGTAGTTGCGCAACTGCCGGTAAGCGGCGGAGGCGTCGGTCTCTTCCCGGGAAGGGGACTTCAGCTCCACCACCACCAGAGGCAGACCGTTGAGAAACAGCACCACGTCGGCCCGTTTCTCGCTGTTCTCAATCACCGTCCACTGGTTGATGGCAGTAAAGCGATTGTTCTCCGGGTGTTGGTAGTCCACCAGATACACCAGGCCGGAGCGCTCCTCACCCTTCACCACGAACTTCACGGGCACGCCGTTTTGCAGATAGTCGGTAAAGACCATGTTTTTCTGCAGGAGGGAGCCGGACTCGAAGGTTTTCAGCTTGTACACCGCATCGTCCAGCGCCGCCTGGGGCAAATTGGGGTTGATCGTTTGCAAGGCGGGCAGCAGCTCGTCCTCGTACAGAGGAGAGTGGTAGTCCCGCTCAATCTCCGGGCCGTAGGCGTAGGAGTAGCCAAGGGTTTGGGTGAACAGCTGTAATATGGCGTTTTCATAGTTGGATTCGGTGAAGGGCATGGTGGTCACCTCTAAACAATATCTTCTACTTGCACCATTAAATTGGCTTTTATCATTTCCCAAGGGCATTTTCGATTTTTATAGCCGTAGAAAGATTTTGCAATTTTTTCTAATTCCAGTGCCTGACCTGTTACATACTCATGGAGTTTGGCAGTCCTGATGTTAATTAGATTCTTCAGTTCAGCGATATATTCAAACTCTGTAGGACTTGGTTGTATCCCGCGCATCTGTGCATTTTGTAACTCTAAACTTTTTATTGTGAACTCCATAGTTTGTGTTTGGAGGTTTACTGAAATATTTTTGATATTATATAGCACCTGTTGAAATTCAATGAGCTCTGAATAAATTCGAGCTAACTTTCCTCGTTTCCAAATGGGAGAAAAGAGTCCAAGATCCATTTTTTCCGAAAAACCAACGCTGAGTTCAGATAATCCTGAAATATTTTTAAACGGCAAGGGCTCCATGCTGGCTGCCTTATGTATTTGAGGCAATATGTTCCCTATGATCTTAGAAAGAACCATCATATTGATATAAAGGCTCTTAATGTTGCTATCGGTTTTTTCAAGAATTATATTACGTTCATGGAAATAACCGATAATAGAAATTACCAGAGATGCAATAAAGCCTGTAAAAAGCCCACCAAAAATACTTTGAATCAGCTCATTATCACAGAAGAAAACGGCCAACCCACTAAAAAGCGTAATTATAGCACAAGTAATCATTGTAATCTTGTTAATTTTCATTTATTTGCCTCACGATTATTCATTGAACGATAAACGATAATTTAGCGGCTTGACTCTTTGAGCTTCTGGAACTGCTTTTTCCATGCACGAGATGGCTTTTTGCAAATGCAATCATCTGATATGAAGGCACATACTCCCGGCATTCCGTTATTTCCGCAAATATCCGGGTTGTTTTGACGGCATCCATAGGTTGACAATTCTGTATCTTGTGGATGCAATGGTGAGTTAAAAGGTATCCTTAGTTGCTTATTACTCATAAGGACACCTTCGAAATATCAATTTCGCCCGACATAAGCTTGCGAAGTAGTCCATCTCTGAGTTCAGCGAGTTTGCGAGCTTCAATCCGATTTGCAACAATTATATTGAATATGGGGTTCATCAGAGAGCTAATCTCTTTATAATCCTCATCGGATGGAATCAGGACTTCGGCTTTTGCAAGCTCTCCGCGCTTTATATGTCCCATAGTCGTTGCCTTATCAGCAGCAATAGCAGTAAACCGTTCAAGATGATGTGCTGTCCAAAAGTAATAGAACCATTTGCCATAGATTTCGGATGACACTTTGAAAAGGTGCTGATTTAAGCCACAAGTTCCTCCGCACCAAATATCAACGAGTAAGCTCCCAGACCAAGAGAATATAACATCTCCATCATGTATGATATATTCTGGCTTAATACTCGGAGAACATAGCTCGCTACTGGCATCACATGAGCCTTGACGGAGTTCCTTAATTTTCAGAACTGGAAGCCCTACTTCGCCATCAAGCGGGCGGAACTTCTGCATCGCAAGACCGTTAAGATAATCGGCAATATCCAAAAGGCTTCCTTTTTGCCATCCATCGGGGAGTGATTCAATGTTAATGAACCGCTCCGCAAAGATGGCCTTTGCTTGTGAGTATAAATTATCGTTTATCTTGTTGTTGATTTCAATTTTGTCATCCAGTTCGGATAATATCCCCGCAATATATCTCTGAGTGGCCATATCGGGAAGATTGACTGTAAAGGATGGGAACGAAACTAATGGTATCCTATCAACTGTTGATCCATTTACCTTATACCGCTCAATTTCCTCTCGCCATTCAGCAGAAAACATATAGTAGTAAAGGAATCTGTAATCAACCTTGCGTTCATCCGGTCGCATAAGAGCCATTCTGCGCCCTAAACAACCATAAAATCCATCTGGAATAATTGCATAAAGATTTAATGTTGCTTCGTAGGAAAAAACAATGTCATGCGCCTTCGGTGTAACTCGTTTCGTCCATTGAGGCAAATCGTCTTCAGAAATATATCGAATGTTTGATAAATCGAGCCTACCATTTGAGAAATTTGATATACCCAAAAATACGGCGCCTGAATCACTTTTTGGTGGTGTGGCATGGGGACCATCATAGATTCCAACGCACAAACTACTAATCGGTACTTTCTTCCGCTCATACTTCATACCCAATCGCCCCCAGTCGCTCCTTGATCTGCGCCTCCAGCTCGTGGGACTTCGCAAAAAGCTCCGACAGTTCCCGGGTCAGCCGTCCCATCTTTTCCTCAAAAGGCTCCCCGTCGTCCTCCTGCTCTTCAATGCCCACATACCGGCCGGGGGTGAGGATATAATCCTGCTGGGCGATCTCCTCAGTCGTGGCCACGGCGCAGAACCCCTTGACCTCCTCCAGGGTGCCGTCCACATAGGCGTTGTAGGTGTCCGCCAGCTTCTGAATATCCTCGTCGGTCAGCTCACGCAGCTTTCTGGTGACCATGCTGCCCATCTTCCGGGCGTCGATAAACAGGGTCTTCCCCTTCTGCTTTTTGTTCTTGGCCAGGAACCACAACGAAACCGGAATCTGGGTGGTGTAGAACAGCTGGGAGGGCATGGCCACAATGCACTCCACCAGATCGGCATTAATGATGTTCTTGCGTATCTCGCCTTCGCCGCCGCTCTGGGAGGACAGGGAGCCGTTGGCCAGCACCATGCCCATGCGGCCATGGGGGGCCAAGTGCCAGATCATGTGCTGGAGCCAGGCAAAGTTGGCGTTGCCCGCCGGGGGCGTTCCGTACTGCCAGCGCACATCGTCCAGCAGCTTGTCCTGCCCCCAGTTGGATAGGTTAAAGGGAGGATTTGCCATGATGAAGTCCGCTTTCAGCTGGGGATGGGCATCATTGAAGAAAGTATCGGCACTGAATTTACCCAGATCAGCATCAATGCCCCGGATGGCCAGATTCATCTGGGCCAGTTTCCATGTGGTGGGGTTGGAGTCCTGCCCGTAGACGGAAATTTTGTTGATGTTGCCGCCGTGGTTCTCCACGAACTTGGCCGATTGGACGAACATACCGCCGCTGCCGCAGCAGGGGTCGTACACCCGACCGTTATAGGGCTGCAAAATCTCCACCAGGGTTTTGACCACGCAGGCGGGCGTATAGAATTCTCCGGCCAGTTTACCCTCCTGCTCAGCAAACTTGGACAGGCAGTATTCATAGGTGCGGCCCAGGATGTCCTTGCTGTTCCCATGCTCTACCATCCGGATATTGGTAAACAGGTCTACCACATCCCCCAGGCGGCGCTTGTCCAGCTCCTGGCGGGCAAAGTTCTTAGGCAGAATGTCCTTGAGACGCTTGTTTTCCTGCTCGATGCTGCGCATGGCCTCGTCGATGACCGTGCCGATCTCCGGCGTGTGGGCCGCCCCGGCAATCATGCTCCAACGGGCGTTCTCCGGCACAAAAAAGATATTCTCAGCGGTGTATTCGTCCTTGTCCTCCTCGAAACCGTCGCCCTCATCTACAAGTTCCTTGTACTTGGCCTCGAAACGGTCGGAGATGTATTTTAAGAAAATCAGACCCAGGACAACGGATTTATACTCCGAAGCATCCAAATTGCCCCGCAGCACACAGGCTGCGTCCCAGATCTGTTTTTCAAATCCAATGTTGCTGGTATTTGTCTCTGCCATGGAAAGTGCCTCCTACTTTCTCGGTGTATAATAAAATCATTTTTATAGTTTGTCGGTAGCTGCTTTGCCCAATCTGGGATCAAGGGGCTTTTTGGCATCCGGAGGTAGCAGCCAGGTTTTTCCTGCCTTAACAGTTCCCGGGATGCGTCCCTGTGCGCAGAGCAGTGCCACACGCCGAGCCGAGATTCCCCACAGTTCAGCTGCTTGTTTCGTAGTCAAAAATTCCATAGAGCATCCCTCTACATTCCAAATTTCTACTAAACATTATATTCTGTTATCTGAATATAGACAAGATGCTTTTTCCCCATAACAGTATAGAAATCTCGTTGTCCCATAAACGGGCTTATTCTTTGATTATGCGGCGCATTTTTTGAGGGTATCCGATGCTGGAAATCTCATGTCGAATCTTCGCGCTTACATTTACTACCGATTTTTTTGCTTGCTTTTTATCGCTCACTTTTGAAAAAGCGAGCGATAAAGTTGTTCTCTCCACAGAAAAAGGCAGAAGTAATTTTGTAACAATTCGCATCCATGTGCGTCATATAGGCAGAAAGCGAGGTGGTGTGGATGGATTTTGACCAGTTGTACAAAGAGCAATTCTCCGTGGTGTACCGCTATCTAACAGGACTCTGTGGGAACCAGGCATTGGCAGAGGAATTGACGCAGGAGACCTTCTGTCGTGCCATTGAACATAGCGCCTCCTTTCAAGGCAAATGCAGGCTGTCTGTATGGCTATGCCAAATCGGAAAGAACTGTTGGCTCTCCTATTTGAGAAAGGCAAAACGACAGGCCGGAGATGAGGCCCTGGAGCAGATGACCTCCCCTCAGAATGTAGAAGAGGATCTGCTCATCCAGGAAAATGCCCGCCAGATCCATCAGCGGCTCCATGCTTTGCCAGAGCCATACCGGGAGGTGTTTACTCTGCGGGTCTTTGCGGAACTACCCTATACGCAGATCGGCGAATTGTTCGGCAAATCTGAAAACTGGGCCAGAGTAACTTATTATCGTGCAAAGCAGAAAATCAAGGAGGGATTATGATGAAATGTGAAATCATCCGCGACCTGTTGCCTCTGTACTGCGACGGTCTGTGCAGCGAGACCAGCAGACAGGAGATCGAAGTTCATGTGGCGCAATGCGAGGGGTGTCGCACTTTTTTGGTGGAAATGAAGGGGGAGGCCCCCATTTCCTCGCTCTCCCCCGAGTCCGAAGCGGAAGCCCGTGTTTTGCAGGGGGTGAAAAAGAAGTTTTCCCGTGGGCGCCGACGGGCGGTTCTGCTTGCGGTGGCAGTCATGCTGATCTTCTCCATTGTTTTGGCGGGGGCAGCTGATGTTCCGCAGCCGGTATCCTATACGGACGGTCTGGTGACGGCAGAGCTTGCGGTAGATGAAGTAATTGACCTCTACTATCACGGCGGAAGCTACGATTCTTTCCACGGTTTCAGCCGGGAGGTAGACGGACGGAATGCTGTTTTCCTCTATTTTGACCGTACCCTTCGCTCGGATGTGATGCCGGATCGTGAGGGACATTTGTGCATCGGCAACGGTCTGCTGACCGACTTTGAGACAGCTACCTATCAAGTAGATCGGCAGGTGGATGCGGTCTACTATTTGGTGGGAGATTATCTGCAGCTCCCCGGTCTGGCGCAGGACGAATTTGAACAGGTCATGGCAGACGCAGTTCTTCTGTGGGAACGATAAGCCCACAAAATTAAAAGCGTCAAGGAATCACCCAAGAAACAAACCCAGGCTATTTTCCTCATGGCATATGAAACGAGCGCTCACTCTCCTGGTGCGGCAGGAGTCTGAGCGCTCATTTCGCCATTGTACAATTCTATTAAGAGTTTTCATGCCAGCTCAAATCCAGCGATAAAGCTGTCGAGAAAGGTTTCTTCCTTCATATTGCCATGGGCCCAATCCACGCTTTATGGTACACTGTTAATTCATGCTCCTATTTGGCGGCTATTTCTTTGTTTATGCGGTGCATTTTTTACGTCAGCCCATGAGACCGATTTTATTTCCGTTCTCGTACATATCCTCGGCGTATGTTGCTTGGTTGGGACCTTGGCTCTCGATCCAGCCGAAGCCGGGTACATAGACCATATTCTCCGAGCTGCTATCGGTGACTTCCGGCTTTGGGCTTGGCTCTGGTTCGGGCGTATCAGTTGGCTCCGGCGCTGACTCAGCCTGATTTTCTGCCATAGGCGCTGGAGTGGGAGCAGGCGGCTGTTCATCAGCTTCCTCCAAGACAGGCTCAGCTATCATTCCATCTACTTTTTCCATCTCGGTTGTCAGTGCCATCGCTGGTTCTGGCGGCTCCGGAAGCGGTGCCTGGGGCGCGATTACTGCGGGTGTTGGGGTTAGGGTGAGTGTTTCCTTGTCCACCGCAGTTTGTGGCCACACAGCGGCCCACAGTGCCAGACTGGCGGTAATTGCTGCGGCTATGGCAATTTGTTTTTTCATTCCGGTTCCTCCTCAGATGCGAAACGAGCGCCCGCCCTCCTGGTTTGGCAGGAGGCTGAGCGCTCGTTTTCGTCATTGTGCAGTTCTATGGAGAGCTTCCACGCCAGTTCAAATCCGGCGATAAAGCTGTCGAGTGATGTTTCTTCCTTGATATTGTCTTGGGCATCAATGATCCGCAGCACCAGCTTGCGTTCCGGTTTTGCCAGCACCTCGATCAACGCTTTATGGCACGCTGTCACTTCTTCCTCTTGCTCGGAAAGCTCCGGTGGGGCATAGAAGCAATCATACAGCCCCTTGAGCAGTTTCTTTTCCATGGTCATCGCCTCCTTGTGATCCAAATATATACCACACCTTTCGGGGAATAGCTATCAGAACTTCAGAAGATTGTCCAGAATATTTGCCGCTTGCCGGAGTTCTTCCGTGGAGGCTTCGTTGGGCTTGTTTTCGCTTTTGACGGCTGTATGGGCCAGGTATGGTGTGTAGTTCTGTCGTGTCATCGTGGTTCTGAAGTGGCCCAGCATCTGTGCAACCTCTTTTTCGCCCATTCCATTTTGCAACGAGAGGACGGCGCAGGTGTGCCGGAGATCTGCGAACCGGATGTGATCCAGCCCTGCTTCCCGAATAATCGCATTGTGCAGCCGGCGCACCATCTGCGGCGAGTAGGGCTTTTGCGTAGCCGGGTGCATGAACATAAGTGGACTGCGGGGATGCTTGGCGTGTTCCAAGCGCAGGAGCTCAACGACTTCCTCCGCCAGGCTGACGGTTCTGGTTTCGTCGCCGTACTCCACCAGCTCCCGCCGCTCCACCGAGCGTTTCTCCGTAATGGTCAGTGTCCGCTCTTTTAGATCCAGGTCGCTCCACTTCAGGGCGATCAGTTCTCCTTGCCGAAGTCCTGCCGTCAGTGCCAGCAGGAACATGGGGAGGTGGCCCAGACGCTCTGCTGCGTCCAGATAGTCCTCCACTTCTGTTGGTGTCAGCACATTGGCGCTGACCTTCTTGGGCTTTGGATAGTGAAACGCTCGGGCGGGATTTTCCGTTATCAGGCCATCCCGCATCGCCTGATCCAGGCATTGCTGGAGCAGGCGGTGGATGTGCCGCATGGTATGTTCGCCCAGCCCTGGGTATTCGGGGCTTTCCGGACGGTGGCCACCGAAGCGCTTGCGTTCCTCCAGGAAATCTCCGACCTGCTCCACCGTCAATTCAGAGAGTGGTATATCCCCCAACCCGGGGAGAATGTGGTTTTTGAAGATATAACCATGGGCGGCGTATGTGGTCGGGCGGCTCTGGTTCTTGTCATAGATCTCCTGCCAGCGGAGAATATAGTCTTTCAGTTTCATATCCCTACCTTCATGCACTGGCGCTGCAGGTTCCGGAAGGCCACCCACGGAAGCCCCGCCTGTTTCAGAATCCGTTTGTGCAGGTAGTAGAACTCGTGGAGCTGATATGGCGCTCCGGTCTTGGGGTTGAGGAACACATAGCAGCCGGTTTCCGGTATTCGCCCCAGAAGATGTTCCGCTTTGCTGTTGAGGATCAGCAGCCGCCGTCCCTTGAGGATATACCGGCCGCGGATATGAAAATCGGCCCACGACAAGGTGATGAGTTCACATTGCCGCAGGCCGCTGGAGAGTCCTGTGTAGATGAGAGGGAGTGCGCCAAGTTTCTCTGCTGCATTCAGGTATCGCTGGATCTGCCCCAGGCGCAAGGGAGCAGTCTTATATTCTTCTGCTTTCGGTTCCTGACAGAGCCGCACCGGATTATAGGGAATACGCTGGTCACGGGCCGCTTCATCCATACAGCGCCGCAGGAGCAGATGGATGCACCAGACGCTTCTGGCGCTGAGTCCCTGGCTCCGCAGGCCATCATAGAAGCTGGTGACGGTGTCTTTGGTCAGTTCTGCCAGTGAGATGTTCCCAATTCCGGGGAAGATGTGGCGGTAGATCAGGTTATGGTATCCGCCCACGGTGTTGCTGTTCCATGTGCTTTGATTGTCATGGAACCAGCGGTCGCACCATTGGCCTACTGTGTAGCTGTTTTCGTTCTGCATATCGTCGCCTCCTTTTGGCAAACGAACAATATCACAGAAAGAGGGAAATAGCTACTAAATAGCGGAAATAAATTAAAAGAGGACCGGACGCATCCGATCCCCTTAAGTATGCTCCGTAGAGACATACCGCAATTCACACTTATACTATACTACAAATTATGCGAAAATGCAAGAATTATTTGCTTTTAATAAATTTTCTCAGCGCAACAATCTTGGTATTGTTATCTGTACGAATAATCTGGTTGTACACATTAATAGGAATTGCTTTTCGAAGTTTTTCTGTACATTCCACGAAAGAGGAGATCAGACGCTTCATATCAGTTTTGGATACTTGAATCAATGAAAGCTGGTATACAACAAGTACCAAATAGTCAGTGACAGTCTCAAATGTTAGGCCGGAAACACCCGTGGCATTTGATATAGCATTACTCACTTGCTTATCAATGTTTCCTGTACGGAATCGGGTATCAAAGATAACATCATTATGAGCAATAGCGTTGCGGAGATCTTTAGTTGCATATATGAGACGCTGGGGCATTAAACCATTGGTGTCATCCGACTTTCTGATTCCAATTTTCGCAGAAACAGCCTGTCTACAAGTATAATTCAAGCAGGAAACAAAGTATCCAAATTCACCCAAGCTCAGCAGTTCAAAGATTGCCCAAATCGGCAGATTCACATCCTTGTTGAGATAGTGCTCTGCAATTTTATTTCCATTGCCAAAAGCATCCGTTTGAACCTTATAGATGCGGTTGCGCAAATCCAATCGACGCTTCAATTCTCGCTTATATCTATCTTCTGCCCGTTTGCGCTCTTCAATGTTTTTGAATTTCTTACCGGATGTGGAGAACATTTTATAGTTATCCAAAAGTTGGCTATATACATCAACGAAGCTATCGGAGTTAACCGTTCCAACAACAGTTTCGAGAACATAGTTTTTCAAGGCGGTTTCGATTTGCATAACGAACGGATAGAACAAAGCCTTCAGCTGTGCATCAAACTCATATACAGCGGTCAGTTCATCGAAACTTTTATACGGGATGATGTTGGTTGCTTTATTGATATAACGGTATCCTTTATACCCGTGATAGTAACCGATATTCATCAGCTTACGCTTTTGAATAGAGCCATTAATCGCAATTCCTTTTTGGTCGCGTAAATACCGCATCAACGAATCTGTTGTTTTGGGCTGTTTCCCAGACACACATCATCCCTCCCTTCAAGTAAAGATATAATACTATATCCACTTGAAATAGTCAATTTTTACATTTTGAAGGTATTATAAGTTTCTCAAATTCATCGCCAGATAATTGGAGTGTTGACTGTGTGCCGTATTTCTTTGTTTATGCGGCGCATTTCCTGCGCCTCTGTTCTGAGGTGATTGGCCTGTCATTGCCCCCTCAAACCGGGCGGAACATCTT
>OOBP01000703.1_pt1 | contig 21522 bp, 27 predicted proteins | sample 1671681 | NCBI WGS metagenome assembly OOBP01 (sample SAMN06348181, study PRJEB24527) | human gut metagenome
CTAACCTAATCTCTTGCTAAAGAGATATTTATTACGCTACCATTATGGGCGCACCCTCCGTGAAAAACGGATTGAAAGAAATCGGATCATTTTCCTTGTATGTAAAATAAATCCCATCATCCCCTCCGGTCTTCTGATGTATCAGGTCACAGAGTCCCTTGTACGAATTTCCGGTGTCCACCAGCAGGATATGCGTCCCTTGTTCCCAGTACTGTCTCACAAGATGGTTGGTAAAGAAACTCTTTCCGCTGCCTGACGGGCCAAGTATGAACTTGTTTCTGTTGGTCACCACCCCTTTTTTCATGGGCAAATCCGATATGTCGAGGAAGACGGGCTTTCCCGTCAGCCTGTCCACCATGCGGATGCCGAAGGGAGAGAGCGAGTTCCGGTAACAGGTTTCAGCCGTGAAGAAACAGAGCGCCTGCCCGGTAAACGTGTAGAACGTCTCTTCGGCCGGAAAGTCCGCTTCATTTCCCGGTATGCCTGCCCAATAGAGAGCCGGAAGGTCGGTCGTGTTATGGTGCGGAGTACATTCCATCAATGCCAGTGCGCTTCCCACGTCATTCTTCACCCTGCGGAGTTCGTCCCCGTTTTCCGCCCATGCGACGATGTTGCAATGGCAGCGCACGGATTGCAGTCCGTTGCTATGCGCCTCATTCAGGTATTCGTCCAGCCACTCCTTGTTGATCTGGTTGCTGCGGCTGTACCGGGAAAGCGACTGCATGTTCTTTGCCGCCTTCTCGAAACGGGAAAGGTTTTCGTTACTGTCATCTATGAATATCCACTGGTTGTAGATATGGTCGCAGGGCAGCATCACGCCCACGGGGGCGGCATAGCTCAAACGGCAGTCCGAGCGGTCTGTCGAGAGGCGTTCGTACCGCCCGTCCGTCCTCACTTTTCCCGGCAGATAGTCGAGGTCGGAGAGCGTGTGCAGGCAGAGCCGCTTATCTCCGATACGCATCCCGTCCGGATTCAATTGCATGTCCTGCAACATGGTAGTTCCGTCTGCCGAGAGCGTAAGGTACCGTTCGATAATGCCCGGTTCGTTTTCCGTTCCCGTAATCTCTTCCGTGGTCAGCCGTTCCAGCCTGACAAGCCCGCTGTCATTGACGATACTTTCAAACTGTCCCACCGCTTCCATGAATCGCTCCACCGTTTCCTTGTCCCTGATTTCCTTCGGCACCAGAAAACCACGGCAGAGCGTGTTCCAGTTGCTTTGTTGCCGGGAGCGCTCTTTGGTGGTCTTGGTGAGGAACAGGTAGCAGGCGTGGTGCAGGTAGGGACGTTCGTTGAAGTGGCGTTCAAAACTGCGGGAGAGAAAGCTGAGTTCGTCCCGGCGGATGTCTGGCTCGTATTTCTCCGTGATGAAAATATCCTGTTTGTGCAGGATTGAATAGTTCGGCAACACCTTGATGGCCTTCGCTCATGTGGCGTGCATCGCCTCATATTCTGCGGATGATACCGAAAACACTTCCGGCAGTGTGACCCGGAAAGCGACCGTGATGTCGGCGTCCTTGCTGACGATGCAGCCGTGTTCCACCGCCATGATGGGAAACTTGCTTTCCAGTGTGGATGCTTTTAATATACTTCTCATAATTTACGATTGTTGTTTGTTGATCAGACGTGTGATACGTTTTCGTGAGAGGATTCTCCGGGGATGCTGCCGGGCTGCGAACAGTTTCATCAGTCCGTGGCTGCCGTATTTACGGTTCAGCGTAAAGGTCTGCCATACCAGTATCGTAGCTGCCGATACCCCGAAACCGATGCAGATTCACTGTCCGACGCCCGCCATATACATGATGACGAACATCACGAATACGGCAAGCAGGCCGGCAGCGAAAATAAACAGGTATTGTGCCCGGAGTCCCTTGAACTCAACTTCACGGCCCACCCCTTTATTTATTTCAAAATCAGCCATAAGTTATTGTCTTTTTTATATTTTTAGAGGAAGAACGACCTCAGAATGGTGGCGGCGACTATCAGAAAGATACAGGCTCCGAACCACGAACTGGCAGTTTTACTCGTGTCGGGGTCGCCCGAACTGAACTTCTGATATACCTTGATTCCACCGACGAGGCCGATTACGGCACCGATTGCATAAATCAGTTTTGTGCCGGGATCAAAATATCCGGTCACGAGTTGTGTCGCTTCGGTGATACCTGCCTGCCCGTTTCCTTGCGCCATTGCCGCACTTGCCGCCGCAACAGCGGCCAGCATCATAATCAATCTTTTCTTTTTCATTTATCTCCGTGATTTTTTAGGTGATTAAAAAAGCCACGGACTACCCCCTTTCACTATCCCCATAGGCAGCCCGCAGCCGCTTATGGTTTATTGATTCAGGGGGTAAGTTCCGGCCGGAAATCAGCCGGAGTCATAATATGCCATTTGCATTGTTACATGATTTGGTGGTGAAACATTCTTGTTAATTCTCTCTTAAAAGCGGGATGCGAATCATCCCGAATCGTAATAGCCGTTTGTTCTCATTGTCTTTACTGTCTTTATCGGTTTATTTCAGATATTCCCCACATTTGAATCCCTTGCGGGGTGTATAGTCTTCAAAGGAAGAGGATTTGAACAGCCACATCCGGTTCGCCCATCGGGCAAGGTCACGCTCGTAACGGGTAGGTGTCCGTTCATTTCCATAATCCCGAAAAGGAATTACAAAGGGAGTGATTCCCAATTCCCTAAGTACGTTCAACCGGAACAAGTCCTGCTCAACAGTCGAATTGAATCCTATCAGTACGTAGCAGGTTATCTTGTAGGGTTTCACGTATTTTACCATCTCTTTCAGGCGTTCTGTCAAATCAAGCTGCGGCAAGTCCCACGCAATATGGATATTCTGCTTCATCTTCAGCCTGTTCAGATGCCAGGCCTGTTCCTCGTCCATAATCCTCACGTCCACACCGTGCAGTTTCACGGGTTGCCCCTTTTTCATCAGATAATCTATCGCCGACCTTCACTGCGGGTTGGCAAAGAAATTATTGTCCAGCACCTCTATCCATTTCCCTTTCGGGTTCAGTTCCACCGGCTCTACGGCCTGAATGTATCCTTCCTTCTCACGGACGAGGCAGAAAGGGCATTTGCGGATGCAGCCTCTTGAAAAGAACTGGAGCGAAAAAGGGTATTCGGGGTAAATGGAGTAGTCCATCATCCGGCTGTTTTCCACAGCTTCGGGAAGCCTGCCCGGAATATCATACCCGGTTCCGCCCTTTATCACTTCCTTTGCATCCAGTAGCCGATAATCATAGTCAGGTGTGAAGGTGAACACCTTGCTTGCCAGCACCTTGTCATAACGCCTCGCCGGTTCCGCTCATTCTACTTGACAACCTTTTGCCTTGTTGTAAGCCGAAAGGCGCATCAATGCAAAATTGGGGAAGTTATGTCCGTCCACATCTACCAGTCCTATATTCATACGGATAAAATTTAATGGTGAATAGTTCTTGTTACCTTACCGGGTGAATGCCGCAAGCGACCTGTCATCCCGAATCATAATAGCCTTTTGTCATTGCCACTGTCGTTTTATGGATAAGTTAATGGAATGATTGTCTCTCTGGGAGTTAATACGTTTCCCGTCATAAAGAGGAAACCGTCGTTTGTCAACTTGAATCGAAATACGTCATAAACATGGATGATACGTTTTGTTGTTGGTTTTCTACCGAATCTCTCTCTTTAAAGTGATACGGGCTGTCAACCCGTATCAAAATAACCTCTTGTCATTGTTACCTCCTTTTTTAATTGGTTAGTCACTGTCCGGAGCAGCTTCACTCATTTGTTCGGCTTCATCCAGAAATTTGCTGATACGGCTGTCGCTGCCATTGATGCTTTCCAGTATCGAGCGTTCAATCTGCGTATCCTTGATATAGTGGATCGCCCTTAAAAGGGACAACCGTTTAGCTGTCGGAATATCCTTGCCATTGCAGAGGTCGATAATCAGGTCAATCTCTTCCGGCCCGATACCGGATGTACCGCCCGGATAATCTTCACGGGCACAGTTCAAATCTTCCAGTTCCTCGTTCAACTCGTCGGTATCCACGTCGTCACCATTTTTAGTCTGTCCCTTATCATCCTTAAGCCTGCCGGAACTGTCGGCCTCAGAAGCCCGCCACTCTTCCACACGCTTGTCCCGGAACAAATCCGGGATGCGCTCAGGCGGCACTTGTACTGCCTTCTGCGGCACTGTTTCCTCGTTTCTGTCAGCAAAAGTAGAGGCATTTTCCTTACCCGCAATAGCCCCGGAACCGGTGGCGTTTATTGGCGGCTGTTGGCGTGTACCATAGCTTTTTGTAACGACAAGACTGTCCGTTTCAGGCCGTTTTTGGGGCGGCTTTTCCATGTTCCTGCCTTTTGCCTTTTCCTTAACTTCATCCTTTTCTTTGCCCTTCATTTCCACTTTTACAGTTGGGTGGTTCCTTTCCTCAGCTTCCGGCACTGCCACTGCCGGAACTTCTTTCTTTTCCGTTTTTCCTTTCGTACGCCTGCGTCCTTTCTTCGGTTCTTCTTTTGTCGGATCGAACCATCCGGCAATGCTCCGCAGACCTTTTGCCATCCGGCGGCGCATCCTCCCGAAACATATCTCACCGAGTCCGCCCCTGAACAGGAACTTGTCCATGAACAGATAAGCGAACAACAACCAGAACAGAACTATTCCGGCTTCATAGTAACCTGATTGTATATCCATAACCTAAAATATTTTGTTATAACTCTTTTGGAGATAGGTCTTCACCTCATCCGCATGTTTTTCGAAATGCTCTTTCAATACATTATCTATATAGTTGCCTACCGTCAACTGCCGTTTACCGGCAATCCCTACGATAACGGATATTTTCTGGTGCAGTTCCTTGTCTATATATACCCCCTGTCTGCCTTCGCATTTATAAGGTGTGAGGAACTTACGGATAAAGTCGGCCAATGCGGTGCGAATCGTTTTCGGTGACGGTTTATCCGTCACCAATTCCGAACAGTCGGTATTATCCGCACCGGAAATATCCCTTACTGTTCCATTCACATTGTTATCCGCTTTTCCTTTTTCATCGGATAAAGCAGTTGCTCTATTTTCGCCACTCTCTTCGGTAATGGAAGGGGCCGGAGATGAAGGAGGCTCCGAAGGCCCCCCTGCCATCAGACTGCGCAGATATGCTTCGTCCACCGGATTTTGTCCGCTTGTTTTCTTTGCCATGACTATTCATTTTTAAGTATTCCCATGATTTCATCCATGAACATATCAAAGCCGCACTCTCTGGTGAATGCCGCATCGGGAGCGAACAGCGTACTCCGGTAAACGGGGCCGCCCGTAGAAGACAAGTCTTTAGTGAAGTTACTGCGTACGGGAATACGTGTTTGGAGGCATTCCAGCCCTAACAGGGAGAACCCCTGCTGGTAGATGTTATACAATGTCGTGCGTTCCCTTCGATCCACCATGTTCCAGAACAGACACAGTCTTTTCAGAGAAGACAAGCCGGTCTTTATCAGGCGGTCATTGATGGTGGTAGCAAAGTTCAGCGTGCTTTCCAGCACAAGACGGTCTGCCTTTATCGGTACGAACAGATAATCGAGCGCACTGATTGCGGCGATAACCCCGTCGCTACCCATTGTTCCGGGCAGATCGAACAGCACCACGTCATAATGCGTATCCGTTTTGTCTTCAAATGCCCTTCAGTCCGCCATGCAGTCTGCCGGGTTACTGCCGATAACCGGATAAGCCCTCTTGTCCAGCCGTTCCGACTGTTCAACAAGCAGACTCTGATAAACGGGAACAGTCTTTACCACCTCCATATCCCGTTTTTTCTGTTTGATGATTGAGTGCTGCGGATAGTCACAATCCACCACAGCTACATTCAGTCCTTTCACATAATGCAGTCACGATGCCGCATAAATGGTGAATGTTGATTTACCCACGCCACCTTTCTGGGTAGCGAACGAAACGAATAATGTTTTCTTTCTCTTTTCCATTGTTACCTAATTTAAGTGAATAATTTGATTTATTGATAGTTTAGCGGATAGACACCTATCCGTTCATTCATTTCATTATCAGTTTAGCTATATAGCTACTTAGCTATGAAGCTATTTGTCTATTTAGCTACATACTTACATAGCTATCCAATTATATAGCTATTTATCTATTCAGCTATGTAGCCACATAGCTATCCGGTTGTTTATCTAAGTATTTAGCTAATAGTCGATTTGCCTGTCCATTTATCCAAATATCCACATTCTTGTCTATACATCTTTATATATCTATAGACATATAAGCGGATAGATAACCTTATGAACGCTTATCTGAAAACTTATTTAATCAAATGGCTATTCAGACAAAAAGCTATTCGGATAGAAAATCGTCCGCATAGTTATCCTGATAACCATCTTTTTATCTGTCCAGATAAGTAGCTAAATAACTATCCGACTGCAAATAAACCTCAAAAAGAGCATCCGTGATGTACCTGTGGTTTCAAAGTCATTTGTTGGCGGCTGTTGGCGTGATGCCTGATAATGACCATAACGAAAAAACTATCTACCTTTGTCGCCGGGAGAGCGCAGCCCGTTCTCGAAAAGAGAACGTAAAACAAACCCTTTAGACCTTTAATCCGGCTCAGCCGGATTTTAATATGCGTCAGCATATAGCGAGGTGTACTTTCAGCGGTTGAAAATATTTCTACCCGCTGAAAGTCTCGCCCGAAAGGTCTTTCGGGGATGTCAGTTCTCCTAAGTCGAACTTCCTAAATTATTCATGTTATGAAAGATGAAACGAGAATCCGTAGCGCCGCAGGGCGCAAGGTGCTGGCAGACCCGCGCACGCACCGCTATTACCTCTGTCTAAATGACGAGGAAGACGAAAAGTTTATCTCCATGTTCGAGCAATCCGGCATGAAGAACAAGGCCGAATTTATCTTCGCTCGCATCTTCGACTGAGAGTTCAAGGTAGTGAAGATTGATAAGGAAGCACAGGAATATTATGCCCGGCTAACCGCTTTCTATCAACAGTTCCGCCGTATTGGAAACAACTACAACCAATGTGTAAAGACCATCCATACCATTTACGGGGAAAAGAAATCGCTTGCCTTCCTTTATAAACTTGCCGAAGAAACCCGCAAACTGGAGGAACTCTGCAAACAGATTATCGAACTGACAAAGCGGTACGAAAAGGAGTATCTCACTAAAAAGGAATAACATCATGGTGCCGAAGATTACATCGGGCAGTTCATTCTATGGAGTGATTGCCTATAATAAGATAAAGGTGGACGACGGTACGGCAAAGGTATTGTGACATCCGAAAATTGAGGCCGACACTTCGGGGAATGTTCCGATTGAAAACTGCGTGCAGGCTTTCGAGCCTTACATTGCACTTAATTCGCACGTCAAGAAACCGGTTATCCATATCTCATTGAATCCTTCCCCGAAAGACATTCTTTCGGAAGAGCAAATGACGGTACTGGCACAGGAGTTTATGGAAAAGTTCGGTTACGGGAACCAGCCTTATATAGTCTGGCTGCACGAAGATATCGACCGCAAACACATGCACATCGTTTCGGTACGCATCAACGAGAAAGGAGAAAAGATAGACCACAACCGGGAGGCCATCCGGGCACAGAACATCTGTCGGGAAATGGAAGTAAAGCACGGGCTTCATCCCACACTCGGAGAACATGGCGAAAGGGAACTACTATCCCTACAAAAAGTGGATTATCCGAAAGGCAACGTGAAAGCGCAGGTAAAGCATACCGCCCGTACATTACTGGAATGCTACAACTGCCATTCACTTGCCGAATACAACACCCTTCTAAACTTGTATAACGTCACCGTTTATGAAGTCAGGGGAAGCGTGGACGGAAAGGAATACCACGGCATCATGTACGGAGCTTTAGATGATAACGGGCAGCAAGTAGGCACACCTTTTAAGTCCAGCAAGTTCGGAAAGGTATTCGGCTATGAAGCACTGCAAAAGAAGTTTACCGCTTCTACTGAAAAGGTGAAAAAGAAAAACCTTACCGAAAGGGCACAGCAGGAAATCATCAAAGCCATGCAGAATATCGGTACGAAAGAATATTTCGCCCGAAGGCTGAAAGAGGCTGATATAGAAGTCGTTTACCGTACCAATCCCGAAGGACGCCTGTACGGCATCACTTTCATAGACCATACCGGCCGGACAGTGTTCAACGGCTCGCGTTTGGGCAAAGCCTTTTCAGCCAATGTGTTCAACGAATTGTTTAACAATTCGGATGCAGACCGTGAAAGACTGATACCGCAACCGGAACAGGAACCGTTCCGGCAGAAAAGGGAAATAAAAGCGGAAGAAAGGCAAGAAGGTGCGGAATACCGGCAGCAGGAAAATCAAAATCAGAATGAATCCTCCGACAGCCTGATTGATACATCTGCACTCGGTGCTGTTGATATTTTCTCTGTACTTATGGAAGACGACTATACACACGAGTACATTGATCCGGCTTTCCGCTATGGACGCAAGAAAAAGAAGAAGCGCAGGCGTAGGCTATAATATAAAAGGTATGGAACAAGAAGTTTAATTTTAATAGTTACAATTATGCAGAATGAAGATGATTTAAGAGGTCTTGCCAAAGTCACGGACTTTATGCGGGCCATCAGTTTTTTATTTTTGGCAATACACATTTATTGGTTTTGTTACGGCTGGCTCCATGAAATGGGATGAACGCTCGATATAGTAGACAGGATACTATTTAATTTCCAACGTACCACCGGATTGTTTTCGTCCCTGCTTTATACAAAGCTGTTCTGTGCCCTCTTCCTCGGTCTGTCCTGTATGGGTAACAAGGGGGTAAAGAAGCATGAAATCACATGAAGGAAGATAATTGTTGCAGCCATAGCGGGCACCATACTTTTTTTCCTGAACTGGTGGTTGTTGTCCATCAGTGCATCATCAGGTGTGTGCGCGGTATTGTATGTCACGACTTTAATCAGTGGTTTCTTCTGTCTGTTAGCATCCGGTTTATGGATAAGCCGTCTGTTGAAGAATAACTTGTTAGAGGACGTTTTCAACCGGGAGAATGAATCCTTCATGCAGGAAACAAAACTCATGGAAAACGAGTATTCCGTCAATCTGCCGACCAAGTTCTGGTATAAAGGGAAGACATACGACGGATTTATTAACCTTGTAAATATTTTTCGAGCAACAATGATATTAGGAACGCCAGGGAGCGGGAAGTCCTATGCGATTGTCAATCAGTTTATCAAGCAAACTATCGAGAAATCCTACGCGCTCTACATATACGATTTTAAGTTTGATGACCTCTCGGTTATAGCTTATAACCATCTGATTAAGTATAGACACCGTTATAAGATACCACCTAAATTTTATGTAATCAACTTCGACAATCCAAGAAAAAGCCACCGCTGTAATCCGCTGGCTCCCGAACTGATGACGGATATTTCGGATGCGTATGAATCTAGTTATACCATCATGTTAAACCTCAATAAAAGTTGGGTGCAGAAGCAGGGAGACTTCTTTGTAGAATCTCCAATTGTATTGTTTACGGCCATAATTTGGTTTTTGAAAATCTATGAAGGTGGCAAGTTCTGTACGTTCCCACATGCTATTGAATTGCTTAATAAAAGGTATGAAGACGTCTTTACTATTCTGACAAGTTACCCCGATTTGGAAAACTATCTAAGTCCGTTTATTGACGCATGGAAAGGTGGAGCGAGTGAGCAGCTTCAGGGCCAGATTGCAAGTGCTAAAATTCCGTTATCCAGACTGATAAGTCCGCAACTCTATTGGGTAATGTCCGGCAGTGACTTTACGCTGGATATTAATAATCCCAAAGAACCGAAAGTATTATGTGTGGGCAACAATCCCGATAGAATTTCAATCTATGGGGCGGCATTGGGACTTTATAACTCCCGTATCGTTAAGCTGATAAATAAGAAGAAACAACTGAAAAGTTGTGTGATTATTGACGAGTTACCGACCATCTTCTTTAAAGGTCTGGATAATCTGATTGCTACGGCACGAAGCAACAAGGTAGCGGTTGTGTTAGGTTTTCAGGATTTCAGCCAGTTAAAGCGCGATTACGGAGACAAGGAGGCCGCCGTAATCATGTCAACTGTGGGCAATGTTTTTAGCGGACAAGTGGTGGGTGAAACAGCCAAAACTTTGTCGGAAAGGTTCGGGAAAATTCTGCAAAAAAGAGAATCTATGAGCATCAACCGCAACGATACATCCACTTCCATTAACACCCAACTGGACAGTCTGATACCCGCATCCAAAATCAGCACACTCTCTCAGGGTATGTTTGTCGGTGCCGTAGCAGATAACTTTGGAGAGACAATAGAACAGAAAATTTTCCACGCGCAGATAGTAGTGGATAATGAAGCGGTACAGAAGGAGACGGCGGCTTATCAGCCCATTCCTGAAATCAGCAGCTTTCTGGACGAGAACGGCAATGATACAATGGAGCAGCAGATACAAGCCAATTACCGGCAAATCAAGCAGGATATTGTGGAACTTGTAGAGAATGAGCTAATTCGTATTGAAAATGATCCTGCACTCAAACATCTGTTAGGTGGTGATGAAGGCACACAAGCACAAACATAGCCGTTTGTCATAACAGTATGTCTCCCACAGCACATTGCGGCAATCCCGGAAGCTGCGCAGGCTCCACCTCCGTAGATTGCCGCAAAGAGCTGTTTTCAAGAAAAATAAAAAGTTTGATAAACACATCTGAAAAATTAGAAAAGTAATGTTTAACCTTAACTTCTATAAAAACAGACTAATAGAATACGGTATCCTTAAACTACTTATCTTACATTCTTTTTACTATTCCAATCATTTTGCGGATAGTGTTGTTCTCCATACGAGAATAAAGTGTCTGACATATGTTTTTGTTATTCTTATTTGTTGCATGAAGAGGATCATTATAGAGATTACTTAGAAGCATGAATATCTCAGGAACATCTACTCCATGTTCTTCTGCATATTTTAGTTTTTCACCAGTGCCATGCTCTTCTAAAAAATTAATTTTATCTGCTTCGGAATAAAGTTTATTATAACAATAGCTTTCCACTTTCTCACGTAATGCAACACATACTGCTAAAGGATCATACTCTTCATTATTAAGATATTTTTCTAAATGATTTTTACAAGATTCCTTGAAATTTGTAATGTTTCCCCAAGTTGGTGGACAATCTCCAATTATAGCAGATAAATCTTTTGTATAATCAGAATGAAAATGTAACATATATTTCGATATATCCTCTTCACTTCCTCTTGGTAGAGCTTGAGCAAGTTGAGATCGTTTACGCACTAATTTAAGCATATTATCACTGATATGAGGATGTGGAAATGGACAAAGATAATACACTTTCATATCTTTGAATGAATAGTGTTGGTTATAGTAATCTGGATTTAAATGGCTCATTATGATAGGATAAATATTCCTATTTTCATCCTTAAACTCTTTTATCATCTGCGTAATATAGTATTGCGCCGCCATCAGATTAGCATCATCTAAATAGTCGAAAACTTCATCAATAATCAATATATTATCTAACTTGGTTAATTCCATTTTTGCTTTTTGTAACTTAGCCAAAAATACCAATGTGTCTCGTTCACCATTAGAAATACGCTGCGCATCTCCTATTTCTAATTTAAATGTTCCATTTTCTTCATGTGGAGTAATTCCTTTCCACGTAGTGGGAACTGTATGAAAGAAATCTCTTAATGATTGAGCTTTTTTCATATACTGAGAATAAGCTATCCGCCGCTTAAAATTATCTTCATTACGTTTATACAATGTTATTATCTGAATAGCTTTCAACATTAATTTTGTATCATTATCTCCTGTATTTACTTCTTTAATTGCATCCATCATATTTTTTACACATGTAGTAGCCTTTAAATTAATGAGATCAGATTCTTCTATCTGTTTATGTATAGCAGAAATAGTTCCTTTATATGTTTTCATGCGTTCTATAAATTCCTCTATTTGCTTTAAAGGTCGTTTAATCGCACTTAAATTATTAACATTAAAACTCGCCATAAAATCATTATTAGCAAGTAAAGCATTAATAGAAGGATATAGTCCTACTGGTGGATTGTTAATTCCAAAGTGTTCATAAAAATCGTTTATTATATCTACATTGTCAGGCTTATTTTCAAGCAATATAATTGGTGAAACAGACAATGATGTTTTCCCCAAGGGCACACCACCTGCATATCCTGGAGATTTTACTTTCAAATCACTATTAATAACGAAAATGCCAAATCGAGGACTTATTTGATTTTGGTCTGCACTTGCTTTATATACATTCCTGCTTGGTTCATCAGTGGTAATAATCAGTTCGGGAGAATTAGTTTCGTCGCCATTATAAGCATCATCCTTATTTAACTTAATACGTCGTTGATTGAGCCACTGAAAAGCTAATGCAAATGAAGATTTACCAGAACCGTTTGGAGCTACCATTAAACTTGGTTTGTTTGGATACATTTGACCTAATTCTACCGTATGGTCTTGTAAACCTCTTACATTTTTAATTTGTATTGATTTGATATTCATTGTTTTAGATATAAAGTTAATAAATTAAAGTATCTATAGTACACATAACACTGATGCTAATACATTAAAAAATACTCATGTTTATCATACAATCTCGTATGCACTATTTATTATTTGCAATATTAACAAAATCTCATGATATCTGCAACTTTCCCTACATCAGAACAAAGAAGATACTAAAAATTATAAAAACGAATAAAACATGTATGGGTGTATTTAGTTTACGCCATATTCCGCCAATTCCCGTCATTCATTTCCATCAGTCTTAAAAATGTAACATCTTATTAATTAAACATCTACATTCGCATCGACGGGCTAAAGTTTACCCGGTATTGATTAATTATTGTATCACTTAAATTATTGATTTTATGGCTAAGAAAAAGCAAGAACAACAAGAACAGAGCCAAGACGAGCATGTAATGGCCATCCTTGACAAGAGAACGAACAAGACCGCAGTCGTTTCCAAAATGAACGAGCAGGACGGCAGTCTCGAAATCGTACCGCCCGACAAGAAGAACAGCAGCAGTTTCCTCAAACTGGACCGTACCTCACCGCTGGAACTATTCTTCACTAATTTCAAGAACCAGTACGAAAATCCCACAAGTTTTAGTTTCTTCCTGATACCTCTCGCCGTATTGGACAAGACGCTGAATGCCGTAGTTCAGATCCGAAAAGGGGAAGACCCCGGAGTGGAAGGCAAAAAACTGGTGGAGAACAGCGAACTCAACGATGAAGGACGTATCGCCAAACTTGCCCGCCGGTATAAGTTCGATGAACACCAGCTCCCGTGGAAAGAGCTCTCCGCACTGGGAATTGACAAGCAACTGCTGTTTGACAACCATTGCATGGGAGAAATGCTGAAAGGAAGAATTACCTCAAAGGCTTTTCCCATCAGTAAGGAAGTGAACGGTGAAAAGAAGGATATGGGAGAAGCCTGTTTCCTCTGTGTCAAAGGGGAGGACGGCAAGGTACAACTGAAAACTCTAAGCAGGCTCGACAAACCGCAGTATGACCTGCCTGCCTATAAAGGAGTATTCACCGACGAGGAAAAGCAGTCACTTAAAGACACCGGAACTTTGGGAACAGTCAAGGAGATGAAGGATACCCATACGGGAACGGTCTGCAATTGTTATGTGTCCTTTCATGAACCGAGCAACCGTATCATTACCATGCCGGTGGATGCCATCAAAATACCCGATTATATCTACGGAAAAAGGCTGGATGACAAACAGAAGCAAATTCTCGCGTCAGGCGGACAGCTTCCCATCAACGACATACAGCGCAAAAACGACACATTGCTTTCAGGTGTCGCTTTCGTTGATCCGAGAATTATGGACATCGCATTCAAGGAGTCCGGCGAACAACTGAAGGTCAACGACACTATCATGGGTGCCAAAATCACACCTGAACAGAAGAAGATGCTCCAGAACCATGAAATGGTGTTCGTTGAGAATATGCGTTACAAAGGCAGGGTATTTTCCGATGATGTACGTTTCAGCAACAAGAGCAACCAATTGCTGATAGGACGCAACGCCCGTGAATACAAACCCACCATTGATAGTAAGAAAAATGACAAGAAAAAGGAAGTAAAACAGCAGGCACCCCGCCATGTGGCATCTGTAAAGGCCCAGTCAAAAAAGAGCCTTTCGGTCATGTAACAGATTATTCATGTTTTTGGCAAATATATACCCGGTTCTCTTTTATGGCAGCCGGGTATATGTTTAATATCCGATTAACATTTTAAAGCGAAAACAAATGACTATACAAGATAAAAATACCGCAACCGGAGAATTGTCCTATTTTGAGACGACTCTCCTTCTTTATTTAAAGGAAAGCTATCCGCATATTGCCGATGACAAAACGCTTGTCCGGGCGCGGGCCGACGAGGCGGCAGGCAGCTACGAACGTGCCATACGTGACGGCTTATCCGTTACGCAGGCTTTGCAACTGGCCGAGGCCGTCCTCTATCAGGACTTGCGTTTTTCCAAATTCGATACGATTTTCGAGGTCGTGTCGGAATGGTTTCCCGAAGTGCGGCCCGAAAAACGGGCGGGTTTCTGCCTGAAAGTATTGTCGCCCGCAGAAACAGTATTCAGCAAATATCCCATAGATGACCGGTTTGAATCATCCCCGTCCTATCATACACTTACTGTTGAACTAACAGGTTTCATACAATTTTATATAGAACAATATGGCATATAACAAACGACAACATTTGGCGGACAACATAGCCGCACTTGAATGGATATTCATGCGCCCGGAGTTTTGTCTCACGGAAGAGGGACGCAAGGTTTTGAACGGTTATTCGGGTTTCGGAGGATTGAAGTGCATCCTGAATCCGGCGGAAAAAGACACGGACATTGAAAGATGAACGACAGACAGGGAACTGTTTCCCCAAGTCCGACTGCTGCATGAACTGTTGCGTGAGTATTCCAAAGACGAAAAAGAATACAAGGCATACGTCCAAAGCCTCAAAAACTCCGCTCTCACAGCCTTTTACACACCGGAACCGGTGGTAACGGCCATGCAGGAATCCTTGCAGGTACCGGGAATCCGTCCGGGACGTTTTCTTGACCCTTCTGCCGGAACGGGCATGTTTATCAGCGGCTTAAAGGATGTATCCGAAGTCCATTGTTTCGAGAAAGACAAGCTCACGGGAAAAATCCTCTCATCCCTCTATCCGAAAAGCAGAGTGACCATAGACGGTTTCCAGTCCATACAGCCCTATTATAACAACTACTTCGATATGGTTTCATCCAATATCCCGTTTGGAAATACCAGAGTTTATGACCGGGATTTTGACCGAAGCGAAGACGTCGTGCGTAAATCCTCACTTGCTGCCGTACATAACTATTTCTTTCTCAAAGGTATGGATACGTTACACGAAGGCGGGATACTGGCCTATATCACGACTTCGGGCGTCATGGACTCGCCACAGAACCGTCCCGTCAGGGAATGGCTGGTGAACCATGCCAATCTTGTTTCAGCCATACGTCTGCCGGATAACCTGTTTGTTGATGCGGGTACGGAAGTGAGCAGTGACCTGATCGTATTGCAGAAGAATACCCGAAAATCGGAACTAACCGAAAAGGAACGGAACTTTATTGAAACCCGTCTTATATCCGGCAGCATCAATATCAACAACAGCTATGCCGATTTAGGCCATATCGTCCATACTTCCGTATCTATGGGTAAAAACATGTACGGACAACCGGCCATGAATTTTATTCATGAAGGAGGTGTCGACGCCATTTCCGAACATCTCAGACAGTTATTGGCGCAGGATGTGGAGAACCATCTTGACCGGAAACTTTATGATGACAATCTATCCCGCTCAAACAATTCCACCATCCTCAAAACGGAGTTTGAGACACTATTGGAAACAGCAGGAGAGACAGAACGGCAGGAGGTACAGGAGGAAAGCCCCGCACAGCCCTATGAACCCATGCTCAATCTGTTTGCCGCCTATGCGGATGAAGAGCAAGCGGAGGTGCAAGCGGTAGAAAGCAGACCTTCACCAAGCCGGGCACCGTCGGCATCCCGCAAAAAGAAAGGGGATGAACCGGAAATGTTCAATCTCTTCTCCCAAGAGAACATGTACGATGAAGCCGCCACGCAGGAAGACATGACCGGGGAACGGGCGGCAGCGGAAGCAAAATGGCAGGAGCGCAGACAAAAATTCGAGGAAGAGCGGAAGAAAGAAATGGAACCACGACCGTTTACCGGAGAGATACGTCCCGAATACAAGAACGGTTCCATCGTGAAATCGGGTGAGCAATACGGATATTTAAGAGGGGTGGGTACTCCCGAAGCACAATTCCATCCGCTTAAACTGACAGTCACCCAACAATACCGGGCCGCCTACTATATCCCGCTCCGTGAAGCCTACCACAATCTCTACAATAAGGAAGCCGAAACGGAAACCGAACAGCCGGAACTACGGGAAGAACTGGTCAAGCAGTATGACAGTTTTTACCGCATGTTCAGGGAATTGAACGGAAAGGACAATGCCAAGTTCCTGCTGATGGATGCCGAAGGACGGGAAATACTTTCATTGGAACGTTCCGTTAACGGCAAAATACAGAAGGCGGATATATTCTCTGTTCCCGTATCGTTCAACGCCAATGAAGTGACACATGTGGATACACCGCAGGAAGCGCTTGCGGCATCCCTGAACAAGTTCGGGGAGGTCAATCTGGAATATATGGAAAATCTCAGTGAAACAGGCAGGCAGGAACTACTCACACAACTGGACAACCGTATCTTCTACAATCCCATGATGAAGAACTATGAAATCAAAGACCGTTTCATAGCGGGCAATGTGGTGGCCAAAGTCGAATGGATAGAGAACTACCTGAAAGACTATCCCGATGACGACGCAAGCAAGAAATCATTGGAAGCCTTGCAGAAAGCCATTCCGGAGCCGATCAGTTTCGAACTGCTTGATTTTAATCTGGGAGAAAGGTGGATACCCGTGTCCGTATATGAAGAGTTTGCCGGATACCTCTTTGAGGCAAAAGCCCATATCCACTATACGGAATCCATTGACGAGTTCAGTGTGAGTTTTGAAGAAACGAACGCAAACATCACTGATAAATATTATGTGAAAGGAGAGAAAAGAAGCTACTACGGAAACGACCTGCTGAAGCATGCGCTGCACAACACGGTGCCCGACATAACCAAGACCGTGCAGGATGAAGAAGGCAACGATATAAAGGTACGTGATGCCGAGGCCATCCAGCTTGCCGACGCCAAAATCAATGAAATACGGTCGGCTTTCACAGGCTGGCTGAACGAGCAGCTACCCGAATTTAAACAGCACCTTGCGGATATGTACAACCGCAAGTTCAATTGTTACGTACGTCCCGATTATGACGGTTCCCTGCAAAGCTTCCCGTTCCTTGACCTGAAAGGGCTGGACATACCGGACTTGTATGACAGCCAGAAAAATGCCGTATGGATGCTGAAGATGAACGGGGGTGGCATAATCGACCACGAGGTGGGTACGGGCAAGACCCTCATCATGTGCATAGCCGCCTTTGAGATGAAACGCCTCGGACTGGCGAACAAGCCGATGATTATCGGACTCAAAAGCAATGTGCATGACATAGCCGACACGTTCAAGAGAGCCTATCCGAACGCTAGAGTGCTGTATCCGGGCAAGGAGGACTTTACACCGGAGAAACGTGTCGGAATATTCCATGACATCAAGAACAATAACTGGGACTGTATCATCCTGACACACGACCAGTTCGGAAAAATACCCCAGTCTCCCGAAATACAGCAGGAAATATATACGCAGGAAATAGACAGCATCGAAGAGAATCTCGCCGTATTCGAGCAGCAGGGCAATGAAGTGAGCGGCTGGATAAAGAAGGGGTTGGAAAGGAGAAAGGAGAACCTTGAGGCCAAACTTGAAAAGCTGGAACAGGATATAAAAGACCGGACGGACGACGTGACCGATTTCAGACAAATGGGCATCGACCACCTCTTCGTTGACGAATCGCATTATCAGAACTTTTTTAACTCTCCTATTTTATATCTAATAATATTAATAATCAGAAACTTTGCCAAACAATAGGTTATGATTATTCTTGCATCTATAACTAAGAATAACAAACTATTAAAATGATATTCAATTATGGATGTATTACATTTAAACGAGCAGCTCCCATGCCTGCTAACCTACTTGCAAAATGCCGGATATTCATCTATGTATATAGATTATGTGAGTAAATTTGGTAAATGGTTGTCTGATAATTTTAAACGATACCAGTGGGAAGATTATGCCGATGTGGAATGTACATTGGCGGATTTGTGGTCTAACAAGTACACACTTAGGAATAAAGTCCGTTTATTGCGTGTAATCCGGCAGTATGCGGAAGAGGGTATATTTCCGGATGGACATAAACATTACCACAAGCCGTACCACTATGACTTGCTCAACAAAGAATATAGGAAAGTCGTAGATATTGTCAGCGCTTCTATCGACCAGCAGAAAAGGTTCTTTCGAAGTGTGAGGTCTGCACTTTGTTCCTTCTTTTTTGATTTACAAAGGTATGGAATGGCTACTCTTGCATCAATAACTGAAGATGCTATACTGCATGTCTTCTCTCCAGAAGAGATGCCAATGAAAGGACATTCTTTCAAATACAATGTAGAATATGGCTTGAAGGCATGTGTACCGTATTATGGAGAAGCTGTCGGACGGATAATCTCATACTTGCCCTCCATACCAAACAAACGAAAAAACATTCAATATCTCACGAAACAAGAACTGAACGCTATCAAGCATACACTGGAATATGACGACACTGTTTCATTACAAGATAAAGCTATTATAACAATTGCCATGTACACTGGGTTGCGTGGTTGTGATATATCTGGGCTGACTTTCGACAGTTTCGATTGGCAACATGACCTAATAAAAATTACACAGTCAAAAACCGGTAATCAGTTAATACTGCCTCTTCGTGCTGTGGTTGGAAATGCTATTTTTGACTACTTACAGAAAGAGCGGCCGATATGTCCGGAGCCATACATTTTCCTTACAGTAAATGCGCCATACCGAAGACTACATACAAGTAATCTCGATGCAATATGCTCAAAACTCATGTACAAGGCTGGAATAAGGTTACAATCCAAGGAAAGAAAGAGCATACATTTATTCCGCCACCACGTTGCAACAGCCCTGCTACAGTCAGGTGTACAACAACCTGTCATAAGTGCTGCTCTCGGACATTCATCGCCAGAATCCCTTGATCATTATCTCAGTGCGGAATTCAAACGCCTGAAAGAGTGTTCACTAAGTATAAAGGGATTCCCTATGAGAAAGGAGGTGTTTGATAAATGAGAGCACAATCATACCTTTCTCCAATAATAGACGGATACATAAAATACCGTAAAGCATCCGGACGTGACAGTTACAGCTACATTAAGAATGTGATTCTGTTCGAACATTTTTGTACAAGAGAATATCCGGCACAAGCAGAACTTACACAAGAAATGGCTGATAAATGGTGCAGACAAAGGATATCAGAGAGTACAAATTCTTGTGTGTCAAGAATTTATCCCATACTCAATTTCATCAAGTACATGAAAAAACGTGGTTTGACGAACATTGATTTACCACAAGTCCCGAAGTCAGTTCCACGAACCTATATACCACATGCTTTCACACGTCAAGAATTGGAACGCTTTTTTAATGCCTGTGACAACATAAAACCGAGACGCGGTACGCTTTCTGTCATTCAACGTATAATCCTGCCTGTATTTTTCCGTCTGTTATACAGTTCCGGAATGAGAACGACAGAAGCAATTTTATTGGAACGGGAAGATGTAAATTTTGAAAACGGAGTAATTTCCATCAAGAGGGGTAAAGGGTATGACCAGCATTTTGTTGTCCTTCATGATACAATGTTGGCACTGATGCGCATCTATGACAGAAAGATTTCCGAATTGATCCCTAACCGCAGAATCTTTTTCCCAACGCCAGATGACAAACCGCACAATCCTGCTTGGGTAACATATCACTTTCGGGTGTTGTGGCAAGGTTGCAATAAACTTCATGCCACACCGTATGAGTTAAGACACAACTATGCCATTGAGAATATAAACAGTTGGATCCATCAAGGATTTGCCATTCACGACAAGTTGCTTGCTTTAAGCAAAAGCATGGGACATAAGCAGATAGAGAGTACTTTGGCTTATTATTCTTTGACACCTGCAATCTCAGACATCATGGAGTTCGATGATATAGAAATGTACGAATCGTTAATACAAGGAACAGATGAAGAAAAAGATTAATCCGCAAGCGGTACAGATAACCTGTTATCTACATGACTGGCTCGAATACTATGTACCTTCAATAAAGGCATGTAGTCCTCACACAAAAAGAAACTACAAGGTTTCCATGACACTCTATACTGAATTTCTTAGAAATGTGAAAGGTGTTTTGTCGGAAACATTGAATGCGGAGTGTTTTCGTAAAGAATACATCATGGAATGGATTATCTGGATGAAAAACAATAGAGGCTGTACTCCTACAACATGCAATGTGAGACTGTCCGCTTTGCGTGCCTTCTTAAAATACATAGCGGACAGAGATGTGACTTATATGGCTCTATTTCTACAAGCAGAGAATGTACCGAATGAAAAGACTACCAAAAAGAAAGTTGCCGGACTTAGCAAGCAGGCAGTCAATGCCCTGTTGTCCACACCTGATCAAAGAACGGCAACAGGTTTTCGAGACTTTACATTGATGTTGCTTTTGTACTCTACAGCTGTACGCATTAATGAACTTCTTACTCTGAAAATTAGTAATATTGTCATGAATTGTGCCAAACCTCACATGATTGTCATAGGAAAAGGGAGAAAAAAACGGCCTCTTCCTCTTTTATCCAAGCCGGTGCAATGCCTAAAAAAGTACCTCAAGAAATACCATCCAAAGCATGATGATATGGACGCATTGATCTTTTATTCAAAAAGTAAAGGGTTATACACTCCGATGTCTGCCGAAAATGTGAATAAAATGCTGAAAAAATATGCCTCAATAGCTCATAAAACTTGTGAAGATGTACCGTTGGATTTACATGCTCATCAATTCAGGCATGCCAAGGCTTCACATTGGCTCGAAAACGGAATGAACATAGCTCAAATTTCATATTTGCTTGGACACGAATGTATTCAAACCACAATGGTATATCTTGACATAACTACAGAACAAGAAGAAAAAGCTTTGGAAACTCTTGAAAATGAGAATCAAAGAAATATCGCAAAGAAGTGGAAAAACGGGGGGATATGAGTCTTAAAATATCTTTAACGTAAGTTTGATGAATTCAAACCAAAGCCATGCATCAATATACGAAGGATATTGATGCATGGCTTCTTTGGGAAAACAGCAATATGTAGTCATGATCCCAGTATGTTTACAATGAAGTTATTAAATGAATTAGTCAAGACTTAATCTGACAATTGTGCATAAAAAGAATAATTTTGTAAC
>OOBP01000724.1_pt1 | contig 20947 bp, 15 predicted proteins | sample 1671681 | NCBI WGS metagenome assembly OOBP01 (sample SAMN06348181, study PRJEB24527) | human gut metagenome
CGAAACGGAGTTTCGCAGGAAGTTCTTTGCCAAGCTTTCTTTCAAGAAAGCGGGGCGCAGAGGCGAAACGGAGTTTCGCACAAAGCTTTTTTGATTCTTTTTTCTCGAAAAAAGAATCAGCACTTCTCGAAGATGGTAGCCACGCCCTGGCCGCCGCCGATGCACAGGGTAGCCAGACCCTTCTTGGCGTCGTCGCGCTTGGCCATCTCGTGCAGCAGGGTCACGATGATGCGGGCGCCGGAAGCACCAACGGGGTGGCCCAGAGCGATGGCGCCGCCGTTGACGTTGACCTTGCTCATGTCGAAGTGCAGCTCACGAGCCACAGCGATGGACTGAGCGGCAAAGGCCTCGTTGGCCTCGATGAGGTCCATATCCTCGATCTTCAGGCCGGCCTTCTCCATGGCCTGACGGGAAGCGGGCACGGGGCCCACGCCCATGATCTTGGGATCCACGCCGCCCTGGCCCCAGGAGACCAGCTTGGCCATGGGCTTCAGACCGTACTTCTCCACGGCCTCGCCGGAAGCCAGGATGATGGCGGCAGCGCCGTCGTTGATGCCGGAAGCGTTGGCGGCGGTGACGCGCTGCTCGTGCTTCTTGGCGTCGTCAGCGTGAACCTCAGTGGGCTCAAAGGTGTGGACGATCTCGTCCTCCACGCCCTCGGGACCCACGGGGAAGGCGCCGCGCAGCTTGGCGATGCTCTCGGGAGTCACGCCGGCGCGGGGGAACTCGTCCACCTTGAACTCCACCATTTCCTTCTTCTTCTTGATCATGATGGGCACGATCTCGTCGTCGAAGCGGCCGGACTTCTGAGCGGCCTCAGCCTTGTTCTGGGAGGAAGCGGCGAACTCGTCCAGCTCCTGACGGGTGATGCCCCACACGTCGCAGATGTTCTCGGCGGTGGTGCCCATGTGATAGTTGTTGTAAGCGTCCCACAGGCCGTCCTTGATCATGGTGTCCACGACCTTCTTGTCGCCCATGCGGGCGCCCCAGCGCTCAGCGGGCAGAGCGTAGGGAGCAGCGGACATGTTCTCGGTGCCGCCGGCCACGATGACGTCGGCGTCGCCGGCCAGGATGCTGCGGGCGCCCTCAATGACGCTCTTCATGCCGGAGCCGCAAACCATACCAACGGTGTAGGCGGGGACCTGGAAGGGGATGCCGGCCTTCACAGCGGCCTGACGGGCGGGGTTCTGGCCCAGGCCGGCGGTGAGGATACAGCCAAACATGACCTCGTCCACCTGCTCGGGCTTCAGGCCGGCGCGGTTGAGGGCTTCCTTGATGACCACGGCGCCCATCTCGGCGGCGGGTACGTCCTTCAGGCTTCCGCCAAAGGAACCGATGGCGGTACGGCAGCAGTTGACAACATAGACTTCTTTCATCGTTTCTGTTACCTCCAAAATCATGTTTTTCTGTGTGGCGTCTCCTGGACGCCCAGGTCCGCTCTTGAGAGAATCATATCAAAGGAATCTGGAAAAATCAATAAAATTTTTTGCGCTTTCTGGCCCCCTTTCTGTCTGTGGGTGACAAAATCGCCCCTTTTGAAGAAAAGTGGTCCATTTTCCCAGGGTGAATTCGTTAAATTTTTGACAAAATCATTCTTTTGATTTTTCCTACAAAAAAACTGCTCTGAATTTGTAAAAAAAGTCCGGCCGGGTCTGTGCCGTGGGGAGAAAGCCGGAGAAAAAGTGTGGGCGGCCCGGGGAAACGCAAAAAGGCGGCCCCGAAGGGCCGCCTGAATGGATATGGTTTTTTTGAGCACCGGGAACGGGTTGTTCTCAGAAGATCACCGGGGCAGACTCCCCCACCGCCTGGGTGGCAGACTCCTCTTAGTACACCCCGTCGGGCACCTCCTGGGTGTCGGGGTAGTACTCCTGGGAGCTCTCCTGCCACTGGTGCTGCACCAGCTGATAGTCGGTGTCCAGACCGGTGTTGTCCCGCAGCCACTGCAGGGTGTTCCGGGCGCTGGGGGTCAGGGTGACCGCCAGATCGTTGTAACTGGTGCTGCCTCGGGGACCGGGGATCTCCCAGTGGAAGTACAGATCGGTGACGTAGGTGTTTTCGTTGCGCGTCTGGTCGTCGAAGAGGTAGCGCATGCCGATGTTGCCCGCGTCAAAGTCGGCCCGCACGGCCTGCCACAGTCCGGAGATGTCCTTGCCCTCCAGATAGTACTGGTCCTCCTGGGACCAGACGCCCTCGGCATCCATACCCATGGTGTCCAGCAGCTGGATATTTCTGAGGTAGGCCTCCACCATGCGGCCGGTCTCCTCCAGACGGTCAAAGCCATAGCACAGCTCTATCAGCTCCCGGTCCTGGGTCAGAGCCTGGGCGGCGGCGGTGATGCTGCCCTCCTGCTCCAGCTCGGCCTTCCGCAGGGGAATGCCGTTGTAGCTGCGGCGCAGGGTGGACCCGTTGTCCAGGGTGTAGGTGATGTCCACATAGAAGCTGTCGTCTCCCGGCTCATAGCCGCTGCCGTCCATGTCGCTGCGCCAGCGGTCGTCCACAATGGCCTGGTGCAGGGCGATGACCTCTGCGATCTGGTCGGGATCGGTCATGCTGTCCAGATTGAGCTGTCCCTCATCGTAGGGGTAGCTCATGCTGCTGCTCACCGACACGGAGACCACCCGGTCCTGACTGGGCACCCGGGTCTCCACGCCGAACACATCATTGAAGCACAGGGCGCACAGCAGGATCATCACGGCCACAGAGGCCACGCAGCCGCCCCAGGCCTTCAGCACCCGGAAGGACTTTTTCAGCAGCATCTCGGCGGCAAAGTAGCCCGCGGCGGACCACAGTACCACGCACACCGACAGCAGCACGGGGTCTCTGTGCCAGCCGAAGAAGGCGGCGGTGATGATGCCGAAGGCCAGGCCCACGCAGAAGGTGACGCTGTACTTGAACACGGGGCGCACCAGGGGGATGGCCACCACGTCCCCTGCCGTCTCCACATGGCGGCGGCGGTAGAGGAGCAGGGCGATGACCGCCATGACCAGGCCCGCGGCGGCGTAGACGCCCAGCATCCAGGGTTTTTCCAGATAGGTCGTGCCATTCTCCCCCTGAATATTCCGGGTGGCCTCCATCAGGGCGTACACGGGGGTGAGATACTCCACCAGGGTCGCTCCGGGGCCGCCGGAGATGTAGCCGAAGAAGAACTGGCGCATCAGCTCAGTGACCAGCACATAGAGCCCCATGGCCAGACCGTTGAAGATGCCGTAGAAGGCGGGCAGGGCCAGGATGTGGCCGGTGAGCATGGCGCACAGGGCGGCAAAGGAGAAGAAGAACAGGGCCAGGGCGCTCTGTCCCGCCGCCCACTGCCACAGGGAGGTGAGGCACACCCCCAGGGAGGTGGAGGGGATGATGACCAGCTCCACGGCGGTGGTGAGTAGGGCCACGGCCAGGTGGGGCAGCACGGCAAAGGACAGGCCCGCCAGATACTGGGTGACAAACAGGGTCTCCCGGCGCATGGGCAGGGCGTGCATCATGCAGGCGGAGCGGTTGTTATGCAGGTAGCCGAACACCGCCATGGCGCACAGCACCCCAAAGCAGCAGGCGATGAGCACGCCGGGCTGGACCCAGCCGCAGGCCGACTGGGCGGCCTCCCGCAGCCACTGCTCCCGATCCGCTTCGATGAGGTCCACAACGGAATTCACCGAGAAATAGGTATTCAGCAGATTGATGGGGATGACCAGGGCCCACATGAGGGCATACAGGACCCACAGGGGCCAGAAGCGCCCCATGGTCTTGCGGTAAAGGGTGGAATTAAAGCACGATGTCCCGGACCGCATAGTCCTCACCTCCCAATTCATAGATAAAGATCTCCTCCAGGCTCAGAGGCAGGGCCTCCAGCAGGATGGGGTTCAGGGTGGCCACCTGCTCCTTCACCTGCTTGGGGTTGCCCCGGACGATGAGGGTATATACCCGTCCCACCTGGCTGGTGTGCAGCAGGCGCAGGTCCTGGGGCAGAGGGGGCAGCTCGGGCTGGTCAAAGGCCACCTGGAGCTTGACCACGTTGTCCTGCAGGTCGGTGAGAGAGCGCTCCAGCAGCACCTTGCCGTGGGACAGGATGCCCACGTGGTCGCACACGTCCTCCAGCTCCCGCAGGTTGTGGGAGGACACCAGCACGGTGGTCCCCCGCTGGGACACGTCCCCCATGAGCAGGGACCACACCTGGCGGCGCATCACCGGGTCCAGGCCGTCCACCGGCTCGTCCAGCACCAAGACCTGGGGATTGCAGCACAGGGCCAGCCAGAAGGCGGACTGCTTCTGCATGCCCTTGGACAGGCGGCGGATGGGGGCGCGCTCGTCCACCTCGGGGAAGGCCTCCCGCAGGGCCTGGTAGCGCTTGTCGTCAAACTGGGGATAGAGCCCCCGGTAAAACTTCATCATGTCCCGGGTAGAGGCGGAGTTGAAGTAGTACAGCTCGTCGGGGATCACCGCCAGCTTGCTCTTCACCGCCGGGTTTTCATATACCGGCTGTCCGTCCACCATCACCGAGCCCGAGTCGGGCCGGTAGATGCCGGTGATGTGGCGCAGAATGGTACTTTTGCCCGCGCCGTTGGGCCCCACCAGGCCGTAAATGGAGCCGGGCTCCACCGTCATGGTCAGACCGTCCAGAGCCCGAAAGCCGTCAAAGGTCTTGACCACGTTGTTGACTTTGATCATACTGCCGCTCCTCCTTCCAAGGTGCCGATGCGCTCCCGCAGGCTGTCCCCGGTGACGCCCAGGTACAACAGCTCTGCCGCCGTCTGGTCAAACAGGTGCAGCAGGGATTCCCGCCGCTCTCCATCCACCCCGGTGTGGGGGGCGGCAAAGGACCCCTTCCCCGGCACCGAGTACAGGTAGCCCTCGGCCTCCAGAGATTCATAGGCCCGCTGGATGGTGTTGGGGTTGATGGCCAAGGTGCTGGCCAGCGACCGCACTGAGGGCAGCTTCTCCCCTTCCTGGATGGCCCCTGTGACCATGAGCCGCCGCAGACCGTCCCGCACCTGTTCATAGATGGGCCGGGCGTCCCGGTAATCCAGATTGAGCATGATTGCCCCTCCTTTCCGCCGGAAAAACTCCCGGCTGTCTGTATGAACTGTATTAGTACACTAAGCATATTCTGTCCCCCTCTCAAAGTCAATTAAGAAGCCTTTAAGATTTTTTGAAGTTGCGTTCCCCTCCCCTTTCCCGATTGCCCTTGGACAGGGAACGTGCTATGATATAGATGTAAAAATATCGTTTTCCCAAAGGAGGTTCTCCTGATGTATTCTTCCATCGGTTTTATCGGCACGGGGTCCATGGGCTCCGCCGTGGCCCGGGCCATTGCCGCCGGAGGCCATACCGGCCTGGTGCTGGCCAACCGCACTCCCGCCAAGGCGGAGGCCCTGGCCCAGGAGCTGGGGGCCAAGGCGGCGGATAACCACACCGTGGCCCAGGACTGTGAGCTGATTTTTCTGGCGGTGAAACCCCAGATGATGGCGGGCATGCTCTCTGACATCGCCCCCATCCTGGCCCAGCGCCGGGACCGCTTTGTGCTGGCCTCCATGGCCGCCGGTCTGGACGCCCAGGCCATCCAGACCCTGGCCGGGGGCGAGTACCCCGTCATCTGCCTGATGCCCAACACCCCTGTGGGCGTGGGCGCCGGCGTGGTGCAGTACTACGGCCTCGGGGTCTCCCAGGAGGAGCTGGACGCCTTCCGTGGCCTTCTCTCCCATGCGGGCCTGGTGGACCAGATCGACCCGGGCCTTCTCAACGCCGCCAGCGCCGTCTCCGGCTGCGGCCCCGCCTTCTGCGCCCTGTTTATCGAGGCGCTGGCTGACGGCGGCGTGGCCTGCGGCCTGCCCCGGCAGAAGGCTCTGGCCTATGCCGCCCAGATGGTGGCGGGCACCGCCAAGCTCATGGTGGAAAACGGCCTGCACCCCGGTCAGCTGAAGGACGGGGTCTGCTCCCCCGGCGGCACCACCATCCAGGGGGTGCGCACCCTGGAGGAGGGCGGCTTCCGGGCTGCCGCCATGGACGCGGTGATCGCCGCCTATGAAAAGACTCTGAAGCTGGCCAAATAAATTGGGAATTCCTAATTTCTAATTCCTAATTCCTAACTCAACTTAAGGGGGTTTATACGCATGAGAATCGTCGTCAAGGTGGGCACCTCCACCCTGGCCCACGCCACGGGCCGACTGAACATCCGCCACGTGGAAGAGCTGGTCAAGGTGCTCTCCGACCTGAAAAACGCGGGCCACGAGATCATTCTGGTCTCCTCGGGCGCCATCGGCATGGGCGTGGGCAAGCTGAACCTGCCCGGCAAGCCCTCCGACATGCCCACCAAGCAGGCCGCCGCCGCCGTGGGCCAGTGCGAGCTGATGTACACCTACGACCGGCTGTTCCTGGCCTATAACCACACCGTGGCCCAGGTGCTGCTCACCGGGGAGGACGTGGACCACCCCGAGCGCCGGGAGAACTTTGAAAACACCATGGAGCGCCTGCTGGAGCTGGGCGCCCTGCCCATCATCAACGAGAACGACACCATCGCCACCGCCGAGATCAAGGTGGGCGACAACGACACCCTGGGTGCCATCGTGGCCTGCTGCGTCCGGGCCGACCTGCTGGTGCTGCTCAGCGACATCGAGGGCCTGTACACCGCCGACCCCCGCAAGGACCCCGCCGCCACCCTCATCCCCGTGGTGGAGGAGGTCACCCCCGACATCGAGGCTCTGGCCGGGGGCGTAGGCTCCAGCCTGGGCACCGGCGGCATGGCCACCAAGCTGCGGGCGGCCAAAATGGTCACCGCCCAGGGCTGCGACATGGTCATCACCAACGGCGAGCGCCCCGACCGGCTCTACGACATCGCTCAGGGCAAGGCGGTGGGCACCCGCTTCCTGGCCAAAAAGTAATTCCCATTCGTTTTCTTTTCTTTAAATTCTACATATCGTAGTCTGATTTTGGGGCCCGCGCCCCCAGACAGAAAGGTGGAACTATGACCACACAAGAATTGCTGGCCCAGGCCAAGGCAGCCAAGGGCGCCATGGCGCTGGCGAATACGGACCAGAAAAACCAGGCTCTGCTGGCCATGGCCCAGGCCCTGATGGAGGATCAGGAGGCCATCCTCTCTGCCAACCGGGAGGACCTGGAGGCCGCCCGGGGCACCGTGTCCGAGGTCATGCTGGACCGGCTGGCCCTCTCCCCCGACCGCATCGCCGGTATGGCCCAGGGCATCCGGGAGGTGGCCGCCCTCCCCGACCCCGTGGGGGCCGTCCTCACCCGGGTGGAGCGCCCCAACGGCCTGGTCATTGAAAAGACCGCCGTGCCCATGGGCGTCATCGCCATCATCTACGAATCCCGGCCCAACGTCACCTCCGACGCCGCCGCCCTGGCCCTGAAGGCGGGCAGCGCCTGCGTGCTGCGCTGCGGCAAGGAGGCCCACCGCTCCGCCGTGGCCATCGTCTCCGCCCTGAAGCGGGGTCTGAGCCAGGCCGGGCTGCCCGCCGACGCCCTGCAGCTGGTGGAGGACACTACCCGGGCTTCGGCCAACGAGCTGATGCAGGCCCGGGGCTTTGTGGACCTGCTCATCCCCCGGGGCGGCGCGGGGCTCATCCGCTCCTGCGTGGACAACGCCACCGTGCCTGTCATCCAGACGGGCACCGGCATCTGCCACATCTATGTGGACAAAATGGCCGACCAGGCCATGGCCCTGGACATTCTGGAAAACGCCAAGTGCTCCCGCCCCAGCGTGTGTAACGCCTGCGAGGTGTGCCTGGTGGACGCCGCCATCGCCCAGGAATTTCTCCCCAAGCTCCATGCCCGCCTGACCCAGGACCGGGCAGAGCACCCCGTAGAGCTTCGCCTGGATGAGGCCGCCCAGGCCATCATCCCCGGCACTCCCGCTGGAGCGGCCGACTTTGACACCGAATTTCTGGACTACATCCTGGCCGTGAAGGTGGTGGACGGAGTCCAGGAGGCGGTAGCGCACATCGCCGCCCATTCCACCGGCCACTCCGAGGCCATCCTCACCGCCGACGAAGCCGCCGCCCGGGCCTTCCTGGGCCAGGTGGACTCCGCCGCGGTGTACTGGAACGCCTCCACCCGCTTCACCGACGGCGGAGAGTTCGGCCTGGGCTGCGAGATGGGCATCTCCACCCAGAAGCTCCACGCCCGGGGCCCCATGGGCCTGGGGGAGCTGTGCTCCTACAAGTACGTGGTGCGGGGTACGGGCCAGATCCGCTGACCCCTGGATTTCCCAGTGACAGGGCGGACGAAATCCGATATGCTGTGAGTGTCCCTGGAATACCGGTCCCCTTTGGGGCTGTGTAGATATTTGTTCCTATTGTCTTCCGTGTTTCAGAAAGGACTGATTCCAATGAACGAGTTTCACACGGAGTTCTGCCAAGTCACCGGAGACCTGCTGGATTGTGAGCAGGTGCGCATGATGGGCCAGTGGTACCACCACGGCACCGTGTCCACCCTGGACCACTCCCTGTTTGTGGCCTACTGGTCCTTCCGCATCGCCCGGTTCCTGGGCCTGGACGCCCAGGCGGCCGCCCGGGGCGGGCTGCTTCACGACCTGTACCTCTACGACTCCCGGGATAAGTCCGCCCATCCCGGCTGGCAGTGCTTCGACCATCCCAAGGCTGCCGAGCGCAACGCCCGGCAGATCACCGACCTCAGCGAGAAGGAGAGCAACATCATCCTGTCCCACATGTGGCCCGCGGGAGGCGCACTCCCCCGGTCCCGTGAGGCCTGGCTGGTGGACGCGGTGGACACCTTCTGCGCCAGCCTGGAGCTGTCCGGGCTGTACCGGCCCGAGCGGCTGCGCCGCCGTCTGGGCGTGCAGCCCATTGAGGCACCCAAGGCTGCCGCGGCTGCCTGCTGACAGCAAAATAAAAGAACTCCCGCCCGCGCCATCGGCGCGGACGGGAGTTCTTTTTTGTCAGCCATTAAACTTGTTCATGGCCCGGTCGGGGCCCTCCTTGATGAGGCACTCCACGGCGTCGGCGGCCCGCTTCACCGCCTGGTCCATGGCCTTCTTGTCCTCCCCCTGGAACTTGCCCAGCACCCAGTCGGCCAGGTCGTAGTCGGGGTGGGGCTTTTCGCCCACGCCCACCCGCACCCGGGGGAACTGGTCGGTGCCCAGGTGCTGGATGATGCTCTTCAGGCCGTTGTGGCCTCCGGCAGAGCCCCCTTTGCGGATGCGCAGGCGGCCCACCGCCAGGGCGGTGTCGTCGGAGATGACCAGCACGTGGTCGGCGGGGATTTTATAAAAGTCCGCCGCCTGGCCCGCCGCCTCGCCGGACAGGTTCATGTAGGTCACCGGCTTCATCACCAGCACCTTTTCCCCGGAAATGGAAAAGACGTTGGTGAGGGCCTTGAACTTCAGCCGCTGGATGGGCAGGCCGTAGCGCTCCCCCAGCTCGTCGGCCACCATAAAGCCGGCGTTGTGGCGGGTGTTCTCATACTGGTCCCCGGGGTTGCCCAGGCACACCAGCAGCCAGGTGGGGCCCCCGGCAGATTTCTTCAAAAACATGGTGTTTCCTCCCAAAACAAGGGGGCGGGCTCAATGCCCGCCCCCTTGAGCGCTGTAATCGGATCAGGTGAACAGACGAGAGACGGAGGTCTCCTCGTAGATGTGGCTGATGGCCTCGGCAAACATGTGAGCCACGGAGATGTAGCGGATCTTGTCGCTCTTGACGCCGGGCTTGGGGGGAATGGTGTCCAGGAACACCACCTCGTCCATGACGCTCTCGTTGATGCGCTGCACGGCGGGGCCGGAGAGCAGGCCGTGGGTGGCCACAGCGGTGACGTCCTTGGCGCCGCCGATGTCCACCAGAGCCTTGGCGGCGTGGCAGAGAGATCCGCCGGTGTCCACCATGTCGTCCAGGAGGATGACGTGCTTGTCCTTCACGTCGCCGATGATGTTCATGACCTCGGAGGAGTTGGCCTTCTGACGGCGCTTATCCACGATGGCCAGGGGCATGTTCAGCTTCTGCGCGAAGGCGCGGGCGCGGGCCACGCTGCCCACGTCGGGGGACACCACCATGGTGTCGTCCTGCACGGCGGCGTACTTGCGGAAGCACTCGCTGACGAACAGGGGGGAGCCCAGCAGATTGTCCACAGGGATGTCAAAGAAGCCCTGGATCTGGTTGGCGTGCAGGTCCATGGTCAGCACCCGGTCGGCGCCGGCGCGGGTGATGAGGTTGGCCACCAGCTTGGCGGAGATGGGATCGCGGGGCTTGGTCTTGCGGTCCTGACGGGCGTAGCCGAAATAGGGGATCACGGCGGTGATGCGGCCGGCGGAGGCGCGGCGCAGGGCGTCGATCATAATGAGCAGTTCCATGAGGGCGTCGTTGACGGTGTGGGCCACGCCATCCTTGAAGTAGGGACAGGTGGACTGGACCACAAAGACGTCAGATCCGCGGACGGTCTCGTAGATGGAGGCAAAGTTCTCGCCGTCGGCAAAGGAGCCTACCTCAGAGTTGCCCAGAGGTACCCCCAGCTCCTGGCAAATGGCCTTGGCCAGGTTGGGGTTGGAGTTGCCCGTAAAAATCTTGATGCTCTTCCCGTGTGTGATCATAATCAACTTCCTTCCATTCATTGTGGGAACGGGGCGTTCCCATGTTCTGTTGCTCCTGAGTACAAGCGCGGGGTGTTACTTCTTCTCTTTTTTCGCCCGGTGAGCGGCGGCCCAGCCGGGTTTATCCACTTGACGGGCCCGGGCCACGGCCAGGGCGTCGGCCTCTACATCGTGGGTGATGGTGGAACCGGCGGCGGTAAAGCAGCCGTCCCCCAGCTTCACGGGAGAGACCAGGTTGGTGTTGCAGCCGATAAAGCAGTTGTCCCCGATGGTGGAGCGGTACTTGCGGTTGCCGTCATAGTTGACCAGAACGGTTCCGCAGCCGAAGTTTACCTTCTTGCCCACGTCGGCATCTCCCACATAGGTGAGGTGAGAGATCTTGGTGCCGTCGCCGATGGTGGAGTTCTTCAGCTCCACAAAGTCGCCCACCTTCACATCCCGGCCAACCTCGCAGTTGGGACGGATGTAGGCAAAGGGGCCCACGTGTGCTCCCGCGTGGATGACGCTCTCATTGCACTGGGAGGAATTGATGGTGACCTCGTCCTCCACCACGCAGTCCACCAGCATGGTGTTGGGGCCGATCTCACAATTTTTCCCCACCACCGTGTTGCCGCGAAGAATGGTGCCGGGCAGGAGCAGGGTACCCTCTCCCACAGTGACAGTGTCCTCTACATACACAGTGCTGGGGTCCATCATGCGCACGCCGCTGTCCAGAAGGGCTTGGCGCTTTGCGCGAAAGTCGTCCATAGGTAATGACGCCTCCTGATTGAATTCAAAATGGGGGAGCCACTCCCCCACCGGCCTCCCTGGGAGGCTCTTACAGGGCCATTATAGCATAACCCTTTGAAAAATTTGACCCCCTAACGGGAATTTTTTCACAAACTTTCATTTCTTTCAGATTTCCACCAAAACGCCTGTTCAGACTTGGCAAAACTGTACACAAAGACAGCGGCTTTCGGGAAGGTCCCTTCCAAAACTTTGCCTGGAAGGACCTTCCCGCCGCTGTTTTCCCTTAGAGAACAGGGTAGGCCTCCACCAGGGCCTGGGCGGTGCGCAGGGGGTCGTCCCCCGCCCGCAGGCGCAGGGTGAACTTGGGGGTGTCCCCGGGAATGAGGAGCAGCCGGTCCTTGAACTTGGGCATGGCGCACAGGGCAGAGAAAGCCTCCAGACTAAACTCTCCCAGGGTGAAGGCCAGCTGGTTCCCCTTCTGGGCGATGTCCCGGATGCCCTTCTCCCCCGCCTGGGAGCGGAGGATGGCCACCGAGATGAGGTTGTTCACCGTGCGGGGCGGCTCGCCGTAGCGGTCAATGAGCTCATCCACCAGGTCGTCGGCATCCCCCTCGCTGCGGATGGCGGCAATGCGGCGGTACAGGTCCATACGCTGCTCCTGGGCGGGGACGTACCGGTCGGGGATGGAGGCCGCCACGTTGAGGTCGGCGGTACACTCGGCGTTCTGCTTGGGAGGCAGGCCCTGCTCCTGGAGGACGGCCTCCTCCAGCAGCTTCAAATACATATCATAGCCCACGCTGAGGAGGAATCCGCTCTGCTCCGCCCCCAGCACGTTGCCCGCGCCCCGGATCTCCAGGTCCCGCATGGCGATCTTGAAGCCCGAGCCGAACTGGGCAAACTCCCGGATGGCCCCCAGGCGCTTGGCGGCCACCTCGGTGAGCACCTTGCCCCGGCGGTAGGTGAGGTAGGCGTAGGCCCGGCGGTTGGACCGGCCCACCCGGCCCCGCAGCTGGTGCAGCTGGGCCAGACCCAGGTGGTCGGCGTCCTCGATGATGAGGGTGTTGGCGTTGGGCAGGTCGATACCCGTTTCGATGATGGTGGTACACACCAGCACGTTGAGCTCCCCGTCGGTCATGCGGCTCATGACGTCGTCAATGGCCTCCTGGTTCATGCGGCCGTGGGCCACGCCCACGGCGGCGTCCTCCCCCAGCTCCCGGGCGATGCGGTCGGCGGTGCGGTGGATGGTCTCCACCCGGTTGTGCAGGTAGTACACCTGCCCGCCCCGCTCCAGCTCCCGGCGCATGGCGTCCAGCAGCACCGGCCAGTTGTGCTCCAGCACATAGGTCTGCACCGGCTGGCGGTCGGCGGGGGGCTCCTCCAGGGTGGACATGTCCCGGATGCCCGACATGGCCATGTTCAGGGTGCGGGGAATGGGGGTGGCCGACAGGGTGAGCACGTCCACCTGGGGGAACAGCTCCTTCAGCCGCTCCTTGTGCTGCACCCCGAAGCGCTGCTCCTCGTCCACCACCAGCAGGCCCAGGTCTTTGAATTTCACGTCCCGGTTGAAGAGGCGGTGGGTGCCGATGAGGATGTCCACCTGGCCCTCCTCCACCCGGCGCAGGGTCTCCTTCATCTGGGTGGAGGTGCGGAAGCGGGAGACCACGTCGATGTTCACCGGGTACTTCTGGAAGCGGCGCAGGGCATTCAAATAGTGCTGCCGGGCCAGCACCGTGGTGGGCACCAGCACGGCGGTCTGCTTGCCGTCCATGACGCACTTCATCATGGCCCGGAAGGCCACCTCGGTCTTGCCGTAGCCCACGTCGCCGCACAGCAGCCGGTCCATGGGGATGGGCCGCTCCATGTCCCGCTTGATCTCCTCCACACAGCGCAGCTGGTCCTCGGTCTCCACATATTCAAACTGCTCCTCAAACTCCTTCTGCCAGGAGGAGTCAGGAGAGAAGGCAAAGCCGGGCTGGCGCTGGCGCTGGGCGTAGAGCTGGATGAGCCCCTTGGCCAGGTCCCGCACCGCCTTCTTGGCCCGGGTCTTGGTCTTTTCCCAGTCGCCGCCTCCCAGGCGGGAGAGCTTTTTGGTCTGCTGGGCCTCCTCCCCGCCGCCGATATACTTGGAGATCTGGTCCATCTGGGTTGCGGGGACGTAGAGCACGTCGGTGCCCGCGTAGGCGATCTTCACGTAGTCCTTCTCCACCCCGTCGGCGGGCATCTTCACCATACCCACATAGCGGCCCACGCCGTACTGCTGGTGGACGATGAGGTCTCCGGGGGACAGGTCGGCGTAGGACTTCAGCTTCTCCCGGTTGGTCACGTCCTTGTGGGGACGGCGGGTCTTTTTCCGCACCGCCTCCCCCTCGGTGAGCACCGCCAGCTTCAGCTCGGGGTACTCCATGCCCGCGGACAGGCCCCCCACGGTGACCAGCACCTGGCCCGCCTTGGGCAGGGCCTTGGGCTGCAGATCCAGGGCGGCGGACACCCCCGCCTCCCCCAGCAGCTCCATGAGGGTCTCTCCCCGGCTGTGGGAGGACACCAGCACCAGGGAAGAAAAACCGTTTTTCTGGTAGTAGGCCAGATCCTGCACCGCCGCCTCGGCTCCGCCCCCAAAGCCGGGCAGCTGCCGGGCGGTGAGGGAGATGAGCTCCTTGGGGGCCACGGGGTAGGCGGTGAGGGTGAAGGAGTCCAGGTAGGCCATAGGAAAGTCCTCCAGACGGCGGCACAGCCCTTCCAGGGGCAGCCACAGCCCGGCGCACTCCCCCGCCAGCTCTCCCCGCTCCATGAGGGTTTTCACGTCCTCCTCCATCTGCCACTGCCAGGTCTTGGCCCGCTCGGCCACCCGGCTGCTCTCACACCACAGCACCAGGGTACCGGGGGCCAGGTAGTCCACCGCCGTGGCCGTCTCGGGGTAGATGAGGGGCAGATAGCGGTCGGCGCCATCCAGGGCGCGGCCCTGCTCCAGCTCCTCCCGGTCCCGGTCCAGGGTCTGGGCCAGCTGGTCCTCTCCCCGGCTCCGGGCCCCCCGGGCCATGGCCTCCAGCTTCTGCCCCAGGCCCAGCACGCCCCCGGGGGCCAGGCCGGGCAGGGTCTCCGCCCCGGGAAACAGCTCCGCCCGGTCCACGTTGTCGGTGCGGCGCTGGGTGGCCGGGTCAAAGAAGCCCATGGCGTCCAGCTCGTCGTCAAAGAAGTCGGCCCGGACGGGCAGGTCCATGGCGGGAGAGTACACGTCCAGGATGCCGCCCCGCAGGGCAAACTGTCCCGGGCCCTCCACCTGCTGGCAGCGGGTGTAGCCCGCCCGGGTGAGGGCGGCGGCCAGGTCGTTGAGATCGTAGCGTCCCCCCACCTCCAGGGTGACACAGGCCCCCTCCAGGGTCTGGGGGGGCAGGGTGCGCTGCATCAGGCCCTCCACTGTGGCCACGATGAGGGGGTACCGGTCCCGGCACAGGCCGTCCAGCAGAGCCAGGCGGCGCTGCTCCCACTGGTGGGAGGCCACCGTCCCCGGCTGGAGATGGAAGCTGCGGGCGGTGAGAACGGGCACCTCCTCCCCCGTGAGGGCGGCGGCGTCCCGGGCCAGGCGCTGGCCCTCGCCCTCGTCGGCGCACAGCAGCACCACCCCCTGCTCCCCGCTGGCGGCGGCGGCAAAATGGACCCGGTGGATGGCCGACAGCCCCGACAGGGCCACCGGAGACCGCCCCCCATCCAGGGCCGCCAGCAGCTGCCGGTATTCGGGCAGCTGTTTGATTCCATCGCGGAGAAGCTCCACAGTATATCACTCCTTGTAGTCGTTTTTTCCAGTATATGTCAGGTAAAAGCGCGCCAATGCCCCCCGTCTCCTTCCAAAGATGGGGGGTCGCGCCGTTGGATTCAGGCCCAGTTTACCCTCTTTTCTCCCCTGCGTCAAGGCGAAAGGCCCCCCTTTCCCCTTGCCCGGCGGGGGGCTTTGTGGTATGATGGTGCAAATTGGGCCCCGGCCCAGTATGCTGGAAGAAAGAAAGGAATCAACGCCTTATGATGAACTGGAAATCCATGGCCGCTCTGGCCCTGTCCGCTGCCCTGGCCCTCACCGCTCTGGGCGGCTGCTCCGCCAAGGGCGACGGCTCCACCTCCGCTGACGGCTCCTCCTCTGTGGAGCCCATGGACCTGAGCAAGGTCACCGACCCCTATCTGGCCACCGCCGGCCTGTCCGCCGACACCGTGGTGGCCACCGCCGGCGATCACGAGATCACCGCCGGCAACGTGCTGTACTGGCTGTCCTACACCGCCGACAGCGCCTCCTACTACTATTCCATGATGGGCATGAGCGACCTGCCCTGGGACACCGAGACCGACGGCCAGACCATGGAGGAGGCCTTCCTGGACGGCGCCCTGAAGACCGCCGCCATGTACACCCTCATCCCCGGCATCGCCCAGGAGCACGGCCTGTCCCTCTCCGATCAGGAGAAGCAGGAGGGCGAGGACGCCCTGAGCTCCATGCTCTCCGACGCGGGCAGCCAACAGCTCATGGACCATATGATGTGGTCCAGCGCCCTCACCGCCCCCCTGTACACCCAGTTCTACCAGGCCAACCTGCTCAATGACAAGCTCATGGACGCCCTGTACGGCGAGGGCACCGAGGGCTATCCCACTGACGACCAGGTGCTCACCTACGCTCAGGACTCCCTGGGCATCGCCTACCGGGTCAAGCACATCCTGCTGAAGACCGTGGACACCAACAGCCCCATCGCCGATGAGAACGGCAACGCCACCGGCGAGTACACCCCCCTGGACGACGAGACTGTGGCCCAGAAGAAGGCCCAGGCCGAGGACATCCTGGCCCAGCTCCAGGCCGCCGATGACAAGCAGGCGCTCTTTGACCAGCTGATGCAGGAGTACAGCGAGGACAGCCCCAGCGGCTTTGAGGGCATGGACGCCGCTCTGGGCGACATGGTGGAGCCCTTCGAGACCGCCGCCCTGGCCCTGGAGCCCGGGGAGATCAGCGGCATCGTGGAGTCCCCCTACGGCTACCACATCATCCTGCGCCTGCCCCTGGAGGCCGACTCCTACCGGGAGGACTACATTTCCTACCTCATGGGCCAGCAGCAGCAGGCCTGGCTGGACGAGAACCCCATCCAGACCAACGAGAACTTTGACAAGATCGACCCCTCCGCCTACTACAACCAGCTGCTCTCCCTGCGCGCCGCGGTTGAGGAGGAGGCTGCCGCCCTCCAGGAGGACGCCTCCACCGGAGATTCTTCCACCGGGGATGCCTCCACGGGAGACGCTTCCACCGCCGACACCTCCGGCGCCGCTTCCTCCAGCCAGGGCTGAGCCTGACGTTCCCACAGGGGACCGCACACGCGGTCCCCTGTTTTTTATGTTTTTCGCTCTTCTCTCTCCTCCGCCGCACTTCGGCGGGCTTCCCTTAACTTAACTTAACAGAACCTAACCTGACTTTACCTTACTTAACTTTACTTAACACAGGTCATGTTGTACGGTTTGTTCCCAAATCCCCTCCAAATCCCAATTGTGTGGTATAATGGCACCATACCCTAAAAAACAGAAAGAAGGGATCGTATGAACTGCCAATTCAGCGAGACTCAATTTGCCTTCTGCGCTCTGAACGAACTGGTTGCGAAACTCAATCCCGCCCATGGCTGGAGCATGCCCATCATGCCCACCCAGCGTGCCGAGGCCCTCTCCGGCTATGATTGCCAGCTGACGGGCAAGGTACGCACTCTGTTTCTGCAATTCAAAGTGCCCCGCAAGCTGCTGCGCACCAATTCCAAGTATTGGTCCTCTCACAACCAGCCCTATTTTCAGTTCAAAATCTGGCCTTTTCCCCCCTGCGAGCAGCACAACATTCTGGTTGATCTGGCAAAGAAGGACCTTCGCAACCAGGTCTTCTACTGCTCCCCCGCCTTTGTGCATCAGTCTACCTTCAACACCCTTTACAGCAAAAACCAGGTGCTGCAAAACAGCATCTTCGTCTCCTGTAGATACTTGCCCTGGGTCTACTCCGGGCAGCACCACAGCATCTCCTACACTCTGTCACCCCGCCGCGCCGTGATGCACTCGGAGCCGGTGGAGGCAGAGTGCCTGGATCTGGAAGGCTTTCTGCTCCGGTCCGAGATCCACTCATCCTATGACAGTCTGGAGGAGTGCGTCTCTTCCCTGGCCCAGCAGCTGGAGCTGGACGAGACCGCGGTACCCTTCCAATGGCAGCCAGAACCGGAAGATCGGCAGTTCTCCGACTACCCCTTCCACGGGGACAACATACCTCGGCGGGAGGACCCCACCCAGTCCAAGCTCCTGCAGGTGGCCTCCACCCTGCTGGCCCAATACGGCGCACATCTGGTTTTGTTTTAAGTTTGTCAGTACCCGCGGCACAGCCGCGGGTACTGTGCTGTTTGGGAGATTTTTCCCCTCCGCCCCCTTTCCCCAAAAAATGGGACGGGCCTTCCGGTATACTGACAGAACACGGAAGGAGCGTGACGCCATGAACAGCTGGCACAGCCGGAGCACAGACCGGCTTTTTGAGGAACTGGACGCCCGGAGCGGCGGGCTCACGGAACATCAGGCCGCCCAGCGGCTGGAAAAATACGGGCCCAATGCCCTGGCGGCCCCGCCCAGGCAGGGGCTCCTCTCCCGGGTGCTGACCCAGATGGGCGACCCCATGGTGCTGGTGCTGCTGGGGGCGGCGGGGCTGTCCCTGGTGTCCAGCGGGGGCCGGGACTGGCTGGACGCCGCCATCATTTTGGGCATCGTGGCGGTGAACAGTCTCATCTCCATCACCCAGGAGGACCGGGCCCAGCACGCCCTGGAGGAATTGCGGAAGCTCTCCTCCCCCACCGCCCAGGTGGTGCGGGAGGGCCAGCCCCGGTCCATCCCCGCCAGCCAGGTGGTGCCCGGGGACATTCTGCTGCTCCAGGCGGGGGACATGGTCCCCGCCGACGCCCGCCTGCTGGAGGCAAACCGCCTTCAGGCCGACGAGAGCGCCATGACCGGGGAGTCGGTGCCGGTGGAAAAGTCCCCGGGGCCTCCCCTGCCTGAGGACGCTCCCCTGGGGGACTGGAGCAACATGGTCCTCTCAGGCACCCTCATCACCGCCGGGCGGGGCCGCGCCCTGGTGTGTGCCACGGGGATGGACAGCCAGATGGGCCGCATCGCGGGGCTTCTGTCCCAGCAGGACCAGGGGGACTCCCCCCTTCAGCGGCGCATGGTGGAGATTTCCCGCACCCTGTCCTTTGTGTGCCTGTGTGCCTGCGCCGTCATGTTCGGGGTGGGCCTGCTGCGGGGCAAGGGGATGCTGGACATGTTCCTCACCGCCGTGTCCCTGGCGGTGGCCGCCATTCCCGAAGGATTGCCCGCCATCGTGTCCATCGTCCTGGCCCTTGGGGTGGGCCGCATGGCCCGCCAGGGGGCCATCGTCAAGGGGCTGCCCGCTGTGGAAACTCTGGGCTGCGCGGGGGTCATCTGCTCGGACAAGACGGGCACCCTCACCCAGAACAAGATGACGGTGCGCCAGCTGTGGCTGCTCCCCGGAGCCCGGCGGCGGGAGGCCCTCACGGCGGCCTGCCTATGCAGCGACGCCCGCCTGGTGTGGCATGCCGGAGCCCCCCAGGCCCAGGGAGACCCCACCGAGGCCGCCCTGGTGGTCTACGCCGCCCGGGACGGGATCGACCAGCTGCGGCTGGAGCAGGAGCAGCCCCGGCGGGACGAGGTGCCCTTTGACTCCAAGCGCAAGCGCATGTCCACCCTCCACCCCCGCCCCGGGGGCGGCTGGCGGCTGTACGTAAAGGGGGCGCCCGACGTGCTGCTGGAGCGGTGCGTCAACGGGCCAAACGGCCCTCTCTCCCCCAGCGACCGGGGGCGCATCGTGGCCGCCAACGAGGAGATGGCCCGCCAGGCCCTGCGGGTCATGGCGGTGGCCTTCCGGGACCTGGACAAGGCCCCGCCCAGTCTGGAGGGCCAGGACTGGGAACAGCAGCTCACCTTTTTGGGGCTCTTCGGCCTCATGGACCCGCCCCGGCCCCAGGCCGCCCAGGCGGTGGCCTTGTGCCACCGGGCGGGGGTGCGGCCGGTGATGATCACCGGGGACCACCGCTCCACCGCCGTGGCCGTGGCCCGGGAGCTGGACATCTTCCGGGACGGGGACCTGGCCGTCACCGGGGCGGAGCTGGACTTTATGCCCCAGCAGGTGCTGGAGGAGGAAGTGGACAAATTCTCCGTCTTTGCCCGGGTTTCCCCCGAGCATAAGCTGCGGGTGGTGAAGGCCTGGCAGGCCCGTGGGGCGGTGGTGGCCATGACGGGGGACGGGGTCAACGACGCCCCCGCCCTGAAAGCCGCCGACATCGGCTGCGCCATGGGCCGCTCGGGCACCGAGGTGGCCAAAGGGGCCGCCCAGCTCATCCTCACCGACGACAACTTTTCCACCATCGTCTCCGCCATCCGGGAGGGCCGTGGGGTGTACGCCAACATCCGCAAGGCCATCCACTACCTGCTCTCCTGCAACATTGGGGAGATTTTCACCATCTTCACCGCCACCCTGCTGGATTTGGGCCAGATGCCCCTGGTGCCCGTGCAGCTGCTGTGGCTCAATCTGGTCACCGACTCCCTCCCCGCCCTGGCCCTGGGGGTGGAGCCGGTGGAGGAGGGGGTCATGGAGCTGCCTCCCCGCCCCGCCGATCAGGGGCTCTTTGACCGGAAATTTTCCCTGCGCCTGTGCTGGCAGGGCCTTATGGTGGGGCTGCTCACCCTGGGGGCCTACTTTTTGGGGCTGCGGTATCTGGCCGCACCCGGGCAGGAAGGGGCGGTGGCCAACACCATGGCCTTTGCCACCCTCACACTGAGCCAACTCTTTCACGCCTTCAACGCCCGCAGCGAGGACCGCTCCCTGTTTTCCCTGGGTGTGTTCTCCAACCCGGCCATGAATCGGGCTTTCCTGGGCGGGCTGGCCATGCAGCTGGCCGTGCTGCTGGTGCCCCCCTTGCAGGGGGTGTTCTCGGTGACCGGGCTGGACCTGTCCCAGTGGCTCACGGTGCTGCTGCTGGCCGCCGCCCCCATCCCCATCTGCGAGGTGGCCAAGGCCCTGGACCGGGGGCGGAACGCCGCCAAGCACAAGGCTGTTGCTGGGATTGGTGGACGGTAAAGGGAATTCCGCCGCCCCGGCGGCGGGTTCCTTTGCCCACGGCGGCAAAGGAACCAAAACGCCGTTTTTGGTGGGGCACCTTTGGCAGTTTGTCCCTTCCGGCGGGCAAATCCTGAGTGGCTGTCCCCTCCCCTTCCGGGCCACTGGGCCCTGGCGCGGCAAAAGTTCGGGCCAGGCGCTCCAACCGGGTCCGCCTGGCTTGTGCCATGCTGTTTGGCTGGGCAGTAGACGACGGGCCGGTGAGGACACCGGCCCCTACCCCAAGTACGGCAGCCTTTCTGTAGGGGCGGATACCATCCGCCCGCCGATAACGAACCCGCTCCTACGGCTGCTTGCACCAGGCGCGCTTTCCTGGTCCAGCCGGACGGCCCGCTCCTCTTTGCCCGGCCAGCGGCAGCGGCGCGGAACGGAAGGCAATCCCCTGCCCTGCCCGCGCCGGATGCGCGGAACCGTCTCCCGGGAGGCGTCCCCCGTAATGGGGTCCGGGGGTAAGCCGACATGGAGGACCGGGCGGCTGGCCGCCGGTCCGATTGCGGCGTCCCCCG
>OOBP01000727.1_pt1 | contig 20859 bp, 16 predicted proteins | sample 1671681 | NCBI WGS metagenome assembly OOBP01 (sample SAMN06348181, study PRJEB24527) | human gut metagenome
TCCCTCAAAACAAAAAATAAAAACCACTTAATAAAATTATCTGCAGATTCGTCATTGCGATATTTATTAAATGGTCTTTACCTTTATAATTAGAATTTAATTTTTTGGCATTTATAGATATGTAGTTTATTCTTCAATCTTTAATGCTTCTTCATTGCTGAGTTCTTTTCCATCTTTTGTTGTTGCAACATAGTAGATATCGCCTTCTTCTGGCTGATAATAGATATCTAAGTTTGCGATCGTGTTCATTTTAACACCAGCTGCTTTTAAATTTTCTTTAACAAGTTTCTCTGTGTCTTTTACATCTATGTTGCGTTCCTGAAACTGTACTTCGATTTTTGTTTTCATAATACTCTCCTTCTTCTTAATCATCTACTCTTTATGTCAACTCTTGATGTGATTATTATTAGATTCTTGTATACGTACATTGTATTCTACATACGATTTATAATTCATATTATAGCCTTTTTTTCCAATTTATTCAACTTGAATCTGATTTAGTACAAAATCTATCTACTTTTCCTTGATCTTTTTTCCATAACTTTTTGGATGATCATATCTGCGATCCATCCACATAAGAGCCCAATGATCAAACCTCCTAAAACATCCGTTGGATAATGAACGTATAAATACATTCTTGAAAACGCGATTAAAACAGATACTATCAAAGCTCCTGCTGCCATTCTCTTTCTTCCCGCAAAATACAGCGCACTGACCGATGCAAATGATGCAGCTGTATGTCCCGATGGAAAAGAATAATCCTTCAATGGTGTGACCAACAGCTGGACCGTCTGATTAATGCTATATGGTCTTATTCTTGCCACGATCGGTTTTAAGATCACATTACAAATGATCAAATCTGCAATTAATGCAACTGCCATGTATACTCCTGATTTTCTTGTTTTTGGTATCAGTAATAAAATGACTGTTAAAATGATCCATACGATCCCTGCATCTCCCAGTTTCGTAATAGCTACCATAAATCTGTCTAATAATGGAGTATGGATCGTTTGAAGTTTGTCTAAAATCTGAAATTCAAATCCCATAATGATTTTACTCTGCCTTTCTTTTTCTATTATAACATTGATTCTTTGATTTTATAAAACATTGATACATAGGTTGTATCCTTAGATTCTAAAATATGCCGTACTCCTATTTCTCGAAGCTGCTTCGTTGTCTTTTCTCCAATACTGATACACGGAATATTCTCTATCCATTGTTGCTTTTCTTCTCCTATCTGATCAAAAAATCTTCGAGCTGATGATGCACAGGTAAAAGAAACACTTCGGATATCTTTCATTTCTGGAATTTCACTTAAAATCTTTCTATTATTTTCATACATGACCTTTTCTGTTACCTGACAGATCGGTGTAAGGGCTTTTTTTAATTTTTCTCCACCAGATATGCCTTTACAGTACCAGACCACATCCTTTGCATCTACTTCCTGTTTCATAAGTTCGGAAAGATTGATCTCTCCTGCTTCTTCTGGCATAAGATCTGCTATAATCCCATATTGCATCAAGACATCTTTTGTCTTTTTACCTACAACGACAATTTTTTTATCGAAGAGATCTCGAAGATCCAGATTCGAAGATTTCATCTGTTTCATAAAACCATGAACTCCATATCTGCTTGTAAAAATCAGATAGGTCACTTTCGCTAATTCCTCTTTGGAAATCCGGTCATATCTATAAGAGATCTCTCCTGTCTGAAGTTCCTTGATCTTATATCCATGATCTTTTAATATCTGCGCTAACTTTGATGGCTGATCTCCTATTTTGGTAACTAAATGACAGGTTGTATCTTCTGGTTTTTGAATCTGTTTTTGAAGTTTCACAACCTCTCCTACAACAATGACTGCTGGTGATGAAAGTTTTTCTTGCTTTACTTTTTCATGAATCGTATTTAATGTTGCTTCACACGTTTGCTGCTTTGTAGATGCTGCACTAGAAACAACTGCAACAGGTGTATTGGCATCCATTCCATTTTTTAATAGATTCGTTGTGATCTCTTCTAGTTTCGAAAGTCCCATTAAGAACACTAAGGTTTCTTCAGACTTTGCCATAGATACAAAATTAAGATCAGATAACTGATTTCTTCGATCATGTGCTGTCACAACTCGGAATCCTTTGGAGATTCCTCGATGAGTTACAGGAATCCCTGCAAGTTCTGCAGCTGCAATACAGGAGCTGATTCCTGGAACAACTTCACAATAAATTCCCTGATCAGCTAAATATATGGCTTCTTCTCCACCCCTTCCAAAGACAAATGGATCCCCACCTTTTAAGCGCACTACGATATCATATTGTAGTGCTTTTTGTGCTAATAATTCATTGATCTGTTCTTGTTTCATCGTATGATGATGATTTTCTTTTCCAACATAGATATGTTCGCATCCTTCTTTTGTTTCATCTAATAATTCTTGTGGAATCAATCTGTCATAAATGACACAATCCGCTTTTTTTAAGATTTCTTTTCCTTTAACCGTGATAAGTCCTGGATCTCCCGGTCCTGCACCAATTAAATATACGATTCCTGCCAGCTGTTTTTTGACATTTTTTACTGCCGTTTGTGCTAAGATCTCAGGGCATGTTCCATAAACTTTCGTATATGCCTGTTTACTTCCATCTTCATTTCCAAACATAGCATATAGTTCGTACCCTTGATCTGTCTTTTGACATCTGGCACCTGCCGGAGTATGACAACTGCCTCCCATTTGTTCTAAGAAATTTCGTTCTGCACATACTTCGTTCATTGTTTCTTCATCACAAAATACATCCAACATCTTTTGCAATTCTTTCTGATCTTCTCTTACTTCCAAAGCCAGAGCACCCTGTGCTGGTGCTGAGATCATGTCTTCTGGCGCCAGATATTGCGTGATCACATCTTCCATTCCTAGTCTTTTAAGACCTGCTGCCGCAAGAACGATTCCATCTAATTGTTGTTCCTCCATTTTTCGAAGTCTCGTATCAACATTCCCTCGAATATTTATAATCTGAAGATCTGGTCTTAACTTTAATAACTGAAATGCTCTTCTTTTGCTTCCTGTTGCTATCACAGCACATTCTCGTAATTCAGACAGATGTTTCGCTGTTCGAAGGATCAACACATCTCTTGGATCTTCCCTTTTCCATACTTTTGTAAAAACAAGGCCTTTTGCCGGGGTTGACGGCATGTCTTTCATGCTGTGAACTCCCATATGGATTTCCCCAGAAATGATCTTTTCTTCAATCTCTTTGACAAACAGACCTTTTCCACCAATTTTATCTAATGGTTTATTCTGAATCTTATCACCTTTTGTTTTAATGATCTGGATTTCAAAAGTGTGTTCTGGATAAGCTTTCGCTAATTTTTCCTGAACATATTTTGTCTGGATCAGTGCAAGGCGTGATCCTCTTGATCCGATGATATATTTCATAGGTCATTTTCCTTTCTTTGTCTCTATCCCAAAAAGCTGTTCTACCATCTTCTTATAATCTGCTTGTTCCTGTCTTGTTTCTAAATGTTTTAATTCCTGAATCGGTTCTTTGATCATGCGCTGCAAGGATGCATTTAACACCTTCTTTAGAAGTTTCTGCTCTCTTGTTCCAAAATCTATTTTTCTTGATAAATATGAATAACTATCTTCCACGATCTCTGTACATTTTTCCTGCAAGGAGCGAATTGTTTCTTCCATTGGTGCCTGAAACAGCCACTGCATCGTTTCTTCTTTTGCTTTGCTGATCATCGTATTGCTTTGTCTGCAAAGTTCTTCACGTTCTGACTGATTTGCTTTAGAAATCTCTTTGATCGTATCTAAATTGATCAGATTTACCTTTGAGTCATCTGAAAGTTTTGGATCAATATCTCTTGGTGTTGCAAGATCTAAAAATGTAACTTGTTTTTCTGGCGTATAATATTCTTGTTTTACAACCACATGTGGTGCTGATGTTGCAGATACCACAATATCACATTGTTTCATAATCTCATATCTTTGTTCGTAAGAAATGATCTCAATCTCTTGAAACTCTTTCTGAACATTTCCTGCATGTGCCAGTGTTCTGCTGCATAAATAAATCTTGCCTGCTTCATATTCCTGCAGATAACGAAGTGCAAGAACTGCAGTATCTCCGCTTCCGATCACCAAGACCATTTTGTCTTTGATATCACATATTTTCTGTAATTCACAGATTCCTATATATCCAACAGATACTGGTTTCTCACTTATTCTAAACGTTGTTTTTACCTTTTTTGCACAAGTAATAGCATCTCTTACGACTTTATTTAGTTCTTTCTTGCTAAATCCCATGGTTCTTGAAAAATCCAATGCATCTTTTACCTGTCCAAGAATCTGATCTTCTCCTAGTACCATAGATTCTAATCCTGCGGTTACTTGAAACAGATAAGAAACTGCTTTATCTTCTTCGCAATGTCTGATATATTGCTCGATCTCTGCTTTATCGAACATATCACAGTATATATTTTGTATTTTTTTGATCTGTTGTTCATCATCAAAAAAATAATAAATCTCACTGCGGTTACAGGTCGATAAGATCATCACCTGTTCAACCCCGATTTCCTCCGCTTTATGAAAAAATTCAAGCTTTTTCTGATCCGTAAATGAAATTTCATCACGAATGGTAAGATCTGCATTTTTATAATCAATTCCTAGAAATCCAAACTGCATAGAGCCTCTCCTGCAAGTTTACATGTTTTCTCAATATCTTCTTCTGTATGTGCGTTAGAAATAAACATTGTCTCAAACTGAGATGGTGCAATATAAATTCCGCGATCTAGTAAATATCCAAAATAATCTGCATACTGTTCTGTATTGGATGTCACAGCACTTTCAAAATCTCTGACTTTCTGGTCTGTAAAGAATACACTCATTAAAGATCCAATCTGATTAACACAAATATGTCCTTTTCCTGCTTCTCTTGCTGCATCAGCAAGTTTTCTTGTTTTTTGCTCTAGTCTTTCGTAAATCTGCGGATCATTTTTTAAGATATTTAATGTCTCAATTCCTGCCGCTGTTGCAACTGGGTTTCCTGACAGTGTTCCTGCTTGATAAACTGGCCCATCTGGGGAAATCATTTGCATGATTTCTCTTCTTCCGCCATATGCACCGATCGGCATTCCTCCACCAACGATTTTTCCAAGTGTTGTGATATCTGGCTTGATATTATAATACTGCTGTGCTCCTCCTAGAGATAGCCTAAAACCTGTAATAACCTCATCAAAGATCAATAATGATCCGTGATCTTTTGTGATCTCTCTTAAAAATTCGAGAAATCCTTCTTCTGGAAGTACTAATCCCATATTAGCTGCCACCGGTTCTACGATCACTGCTGCGATCTGATCTTTATTTTCATCAAATAGTTTTTGTACAGAATCTTTGTCATTGTATTCTGCGACTAATGTATTCTTCGTATCATCTTTTGGAACTCCAGCACTATCTGGAACAGATGTTGTAAGTGCTCCCGATCCTGCTTTTACTAACAAACTGTCGGAATGTCCATGATAGCATCCGCGGAATTTAACGATCTTATCTCTCCCTGTAAATCCTCTGGCTGCACGGATCGCACTCATAACAGCTTCTGTTCCAGAACTTACCAGACGGCTTACTTCCATAGACGGGATCAATTCACTGATCAATTCTGCAAGGATCACTTCCTTCTCTGTTGGTGCTCCGAAAGTCAAACCGTTTTCACAAGAGTCCATGACTTTTTTGATGACTTGAGGATGAGCATGTCCTAAGATTCCAGGTCCCCATGAACATACATAATCGATATATTCATTTCCATCGGCGTCAATAATACGGTCTCCTTTTGCAGATTCCATGAATCTTGGAGTACGATTTACCGCACGGAATGCACGAACTGGACTGTTTACCCCTCCCGGAATATGTACTTTTGCTCGTTCATATAATTCTTTTGATCTTGTATCTTTCATTTTATCTTTCCTCTTCTTTCAGCCATTTTGCAACATCAAGTGCATGATATGTAATGATCATCTTTGCACCAGCACGTTTTAATCCGACCATATTTTCCATAACGATCTTTTTCTCATCGATCCATCCATTGGCCGCAGCTGCTTTTACCATAGCATATTCTCCGCTTACATTGTATGCAACGATCGGAATATTGTATTTCATAGATGCTTCTTTCATAATATCCATATAAGCAAGTGCTGGTTTTGCAATGATCAAGTCTGCTCCTTCTTCGATGTCTTCCCCGATCTCTCTTAGAGCTTCCTGTCCATTTGCCGGATCCATCTGGTATGTTTTTCTATCTCCAAATCCTGGTGCAGAATGTGCTGCATCACGAAATGGTCCATAGTATCCTGACGCAAACTTGGCACTATAAGACATGATCGGTGTGTATACAAATCCTGCTTCATCTAAAGCTTCACGAATAGCTTTCACTCGAAGATCCATCATATCACTTGGCGCAATGATATCTGCCCCTGCTTTTGCATAACTTACAGATGCCTTTGCAAGAAGCGGAAGTGTTTCATCATTTAAGATCACTCCGTCTTTCACAAGACCACAGTGTCCATGAGATGTGTATTCACAAAGACATACATCCGCAATGATCAAAAGTTCTTCATACTCTTTTTTGATCTGGCGGATCGCCTTTGGCACAATTCCATCTTCAGCATATGCACCGCTTCCAACTTCATCTTTATGATCTGGGATTCCAAAGATTAAAATTGCTTTGATCCCCGCTTCTTTGATCCTGTTAATTTCCTCTGATAAACGATCCAGCGAATACTGATAAATCCCTGGCATAGATTCTACAGGATGTTTGATATTTTCTCCTTCTGTAACAAAGATTGGATAGATCAATTCGTCAATTCTCACATGATTTTCTCTTACCATATCTCTCATATAGTTGCTTGTTCTTAATCTTCTTGTACGTTCCATTTTTACTGTTCCTCGATTTCACTCTGATATATATTTTTGAATGATTTCATTGATTCGTTGTTCTTCCAATGAATCAATATCCTCTAATCCGATTTGTAATAATTCTTTATAAAATGCCTTTCGTTCCTGTTCTGTGGCAATGCATGATTTTGCAAGTTTTCTCAGACTTCCCAAGATCTGTGCGAGTTGTCCTAATTCTTTATTCAAATCTGGTTTGATCTTTTCTTTTAAATACTGTGTGATCAATGGACTCTGCCCGCCACTTGAAAATGCAGCGACAACTTCTCCTTCTTTTACATAGGATGGAAAAAAAAAGCTGCAATCTTCTTTCTGATCGACCGCATTGACAGGAATCTTCTTTCGTCTGCAGATCTGGCTGATCTCATGATTTGTTTTTTGATCATCGGTTGCTGCGATCACAAAATCTGCCTCATTAAAATCTTTATCCATAAACGTTCGAAAGATTCGGCAAATCTGATTGATCTGCCGAATCTGTGTTATCATCTCTGGTGCGATCACGGTAATATCTGCTTCAAAATCTTTTAAAACTTCAATCTTACGAAGTGCGATCTTACCACCGCCGATCACTAGACATTTTTTCTTCTTTAGTTGTACAAACATTGGAAAATATGCCATTATCTCTGTGTCCTATTTTATATATTCTTTTGCGATTTCCTTGATTCCTTCTGGATGTTTTAAATTCCACTGTGAAAAGTCAAGTTCTTCACTCTCAACTGCCTGTCCTAATTTTACCAAGAACTGTGGAATATCTTCTTCTAAAATGATCCCAACTTCTTCTCCCATCTTCTCTTTTCCCTGAAGATCAGATCCATTGATATGAAGTACAAATGCAGAATGAGCAACTTTATCAATTACTTTCATACTTCCGTGGAATCCGATTTCTCCGATCTGATGTGTTCCGCAAGAAGACATACATCCAGAAATATGAATCTTAGGCAGTGAACCATCCTTTAATCCAGCTTCTCTTTCTGCTTCGATCACTTTGTGTAATAATCCTTGAGAATCTCTTAATCCAACCTGACAGATCGTTGCTCCGATACAAGATACAGATGTCTCAAACAACGTTTCTGCACCATCATCTGTCGCATCTAAAACTTTCTTTGCTTCATCTCCTGTCAGATTGATGATGTACATTGTCTCATCTGGTGAAATTCTTGCTTCCACTTCATCCATATCTTTGATCACATCATAGATCTCTCCTAATTTCTCAGGTTTTGGACAGCCACCGAATGGGTGATAAGAAACTGCATATAATCCTTCCTGTTTCTGATCGATCACTCGTTTACCAGATACTTTACTTCCATCTCCCTGTTTCTTCACTTCAGAAATTTCTACATGAAGATCAAGATCCTGTCCGGATGCGAAAACTTCATCTAATTTCTCATGGAAAGCTTTGATATATCCTTCTTCACCTAAAGTCTCCTGCATATAACGCGTTCTTGCTCTTCCACGTTGTTTATAATTTCCATGTGCGATGAATGTTTCTCTCATTGCACAAATATAATAAAGAATCTTCTCTGGTTGTACATTCTCAGCAACTTTCAGTCCAAATCTCGCATTGTTACCAAGTCCTCCAGCACTGTAAACATCAAAGTTTCCATCTTCCCTTGCCACAAATCCAAGATCACGGAATGTTGCATGTGTCTCATTAGCTGGCCCGTTTGAAAATCCAACTTTTAATTTTCTTGGCATAACTTCTTTTTTGATAAATGTCATCAAATATTCTCCAGCTGCTTCGGCATATGGAAGAACGTTAAAATATTCTCCTTTTTCAACACCTGACAATGGAGATACGGTTACATTACGTGGGAAATCTCCACCTCCACCCATTGTGACAATACCATGATCTAATCCACCTTCCATGATTCCATAAATTGCTTCTGGCTGTAAGTTATGTAACTGAATCGTCTGACATGTCGTCAGGTGAACTTTATCTACATTATATGTTTTAATACTGTCTGCGATAAATTTTAATTTATCTTTTGTTAAATGGCCACCTGACATACGAAGACGGATCATACTTGCTTTTCCATCTTTCTGTGCATAACTTCCGTAACCACCGGAAAATCCTTTGTAATCTGCTTTACTTAGTTCTCCTGCATAAAACTGGTCTGTCTTTTCTTTAAATGCTGGCAGGTCTTGTTTCCATTCCTGTGGATTGATCGTTTCCATATGTAAAATTCCTTTCTGAACATTTTGTTTCTTTTATTATGTGAATCCTTATAAAATACCACATTTGTCTTATCATACCACATTTACATAATTGTTTGAATGATTTCTTTCCTTTTCTACAAGAAATGATTCGATTGCTTTTGCAAGGTTTTTATGTCCTTTTTCATTCATATGTTCCATATCTGCCTTACTTGGCTTGGCTACATCACTTGCTGCAAGGAAATCACATCCGTACTTCCATGCAATCTTTAAATAAGTCTGTTTTAATTGCTTGGATACTTTCACAGAATGCTGATCAAATTCAAGATCAAATCCTGGTTTCCATACATCTTCTCCTAATTCGATCGGAGATACTAATAAAATATCAATCGCTGGATCAGCTTTTCTGATCTGCTGGATCAGTTTTTCGATTCCTTTTCCGATGCGATCTGCACTTGCATGGTTATATGTTTTGCAGTCATTGGTTCCAAGCATTAAAACAACCTGGTCAAGTGGTGCGTGTGTCTCTAAGAGCATTGGAAGTACTTTCGCTCCATTTCTTCCATCTCTTGTCGCATCGTCAAATACACTGGTTCTTCCACATAATCCTTCTTCTATAATTCGATATCCTTTATCGTAAAGCTTCTCTGCTAAAATTCCTGTCCATCTTGTTTCTCTGTCATATCTTCTTGTTGTACCTGGGATCAGTCCATATGTATTGGAATCTCCAAAGCATAATATCTCTTTCATATCTGTCACTTTCTTCGTTATATTTCATATAATTCTAATAGGAATAATATGATTATAAGAAATATGAGTTTGATTGTCAATAGGTTTTAAATAGAAAAATACCCTATAGGATATAGATTTTTCCTATAAGGTATTATACGTTATTATTATATAAGTTAATTTATAAAGGGCTTAGTCATTCTTCTTCCCAAACAATAAACTTACGATCACACTTAAAACAATCGTGATCACCATATCAGGAAGTGTGTTTCCAAGGATTGTATCGACACCCATCAGCCAGCGATATGCGATAAATCCAACTACCCATACGATCATATTCTGAATACATACAGATTTTCTTGAGAAATCCTGATGAAGGATAAAGAAATCTGCGATCTGTACAGCGATCATTGGTGCAAAGACTGATCCGATCAGATATAAGAAATCTGTGATATCGTCCATCGGATAAACAATTGCCCCAATCATTCCGATCACTGTTGCCGCGACTGCAATCCATTTTCCATTGGTATTCTTAGATAGGGATTCACTGGAAATTCCGGCAGACCAAGCATCTAAGAATGTTGTTGTTACAGTTGAGAATACGATAATTAATAATCCTGCAATTCCAAGTCCTGCTTTTACCATGATCTGTGCGATATCGGATTCTCCTGTAAAGATAGAGATTCCCATACCGATCACATACATCCAGCAGCTGACCAATCCATAAACGATCACACTTGCCCATGTTGCTTTCGTTGGTTCTTTAGCTTCTCTTGTGTAGTCACTGATCAGTGGCAACCATGATAATGGCATGGCAACTGCAAGTTCTACAGCTGCTCCGAAAGTTAATCCATCATTTGCAACCGGCTTTAATGAACCATGTCCGAAAATAATAAAGCTTAAAACTAATGTCAAAATAAATAATGCTGCCATTGCAACCGTATTGATCTTTCCTAGATTTTCAATTCCTACCAGAATCCAGATAATGATCAATCCTCCGATAATGACTGGCCATACCCAGTTCGCAATATTGAAGATTCCTGCTGCTGCTAATGATCCGTCATAGATCATGATCGCTGTCCATCCAACTAACTGCAGGATATTTAACACTGCAAATAACAAAGCTCCCGTTGATCCAAAACTCATTTTTACCGTTTCCATTGCACTTTTTCTTGTCTTTCCACCGATAAATCCGGCAAAAAACATCATACCACATCCAATGATATGTCCAATGATGATTGCTAATAATCCTGTAGAAAATCCTAAGGATGCGAAATATGTACCTGTTAAAATTTCTGCCAAGGACACTCCGGCTCCAAACCAGATCAGTCCGTTTTCAAAAATTGATGTTCTTCTGCTACCCATTGTCTATGCCTCCTCTTTCCATTCATCTTTTAAATCAAATGCATGATTCATTGGTCCGCTTCCAGCTCCAAGATCTAACATATCTGCCAATGCTCTTGAAATATAGTCTTTTGCACGCTGTACAGAAATCTTAAGGTCAAAACCTTTGGCAAGATTTGCTGCGATAGCACTTGAAAGAGTGCATCCTGTTCCATGTGTATTTGGGTTATTGATTCTTTTTCCTTTAAACCAGGAAACTTCTTCTTTTGTATATAAAAGGTCATTTGCATCGTTAATATTATGACCACCTTTTAATAACACTGCGCATCCAAGATCTTCATAGATCGCTTTTGCAGCCGCTACCATGTCTTCTTCTGTGTGAATCTCCATTCCACAAAGAATCTCAGCTTCTGGAATATTCGGTGTAATTACCGTAGCGATCGGTAATAATTCTTTCTTTAATGTATCTACGGCATCTTCTTCTAATAATCGTGATCCGCTTGTTGCTACCATCACTGGGTCAACAACGATATTTTCCGCTTTATAATGCTGTAATCTTTCTGCGATCGTTTTGATCAGTCCACTTGATGAAACCATCCCGATCTTGACTGCATCGGGTCTGATGTCTTCAAAAACTGCGTCGATCTGTTTCTTTAAGATTCTGGATCTGCTTCTAATATTCCTGTTACGCCGGTTGTATTCTGGGCTGTCAGTGCTGTGATCGCACTCATTGCAAATACACCATTCATTGTCATGGTCTTTAAGTCAGCCTGAACTCCAGCGCCTCCACTGGAATCACTTCCAGCGATTGATAATGCTGTTCTCATAAGTATCTCTCCTTTTCTCTCTTATGCATTATTTTTCTATTGCGATCAAAAGTGGTGCTCCCAGTTGACCGCATTGTTTCGTATCATTGTAAATTCTTCCATAATAGGAATCCTTTATCATACGAAAAAAAACGGAAAGCTACTGATTTTGTAACTTTCCGTATGTTCGCGACTTATCATCTTCGTTTCCTACGTTGGCATTACCCAAATCAGGTTCAAAGGTCGAAAGTTTTACTTTCCTCTCAGCCTGTTTAACAAGCTCCCTGTTTTTATAACTTAATAAGTATATAGCAAGTTTCTCTAAAAAGCAAGTTTCTATTTTCGTACTTTATTGCTTTTTTTAATTTTCAACTTATTTTTCTTGCCTTTCCTGGAAATATCGTTAACCCTAACTTTTTCATAATAAATTTTAAATCTCTTTTCCTTTTGTCACGATCACATGAATGATAAATGGAATAAACAATGTGATAAATGCTGCATATCCAAGGTACGCATATCCCTGTTTTACAACAGCCAACAATCCAAACTGTGCGATCGCAAATGCTAAAAATGTAAAGATCAGTGTTGCAATGGCATTTCTTACTAAATGTCCATTCTGTCTTTCCTGCTCAGATCTCATACGACGCTCTACTGCATTGACACATCTTGTTACGATTCCAGAGATCATGTTTACCGCCGTTGAAATAGATCCAAGGATGATCAAAACAGAGATGATCGGTGTTAATAATCCTGAAGATACTCCATTTTGTACTAAAACTAACATAGGAACTGTTGCTGTTACAAGGTCTGCTGCGTATGCAACGGCTAATAATCCGATGATGGATAATTCCATTGCAAAGAAATTAAATACAAAAATCTCAATGGCTGCTTTGTTGATCTGCTTCTTATCTGTCACAGGTTCCATATGCTGGTACATAACAGATACAGATGCTAACTGGAAGAAGAAATATAAAACTGCAGAATATAAGGCTGGTCCAAAAGCTCCGCTTTCTCCAGAGATCACAGGCATCTTTCCTGATACTAAGTTAGAGATTGCTGCTGTGATCGCATCCCACTGTACGATGATGTTTGGTACTAATACAAGAACTAATCCGATCAAGATCAGTACACTTAAAGTAGATGCACATTTTCTTACGACACTTGTTCCAAAGAGTGCGATCACAAAAATAAATGCTGCTATGATCAATGTACATACCCAATATGGGATTCCAAATAGCATTTGAAGTGTTGATCCGCCTGTTGCAAATGCTGCAGCGGATGCCGTACCGATCATGATCAGATAACAGATTTCATATAGATTTGACATGATCGGTCTTGTCTTTCCATATAAACTGTCAGAAAAACTTCTGTAATCATATGTTTTATGTTTGTATGCATAACGCATTCCATACCAGAAAAATAATGCATATAATCCTTGTGTGATCAGTGGCATTAACAGACACCAGATTCCGTAGTTGATAAAATACTGATAAATCTGTGCTCCGGAAGCAAATCCACCTCCGAACTGTGTCGTAAATGCCACGAATGCGATTCCCATGGCAAGAGGCATCTTACTCTTGTCAACTAGTAAACTTTTTTTGCCGCTCATTTTGTCGTCCTCTCTTTTCTCTTAATGTAGTCTGATATTCTAGTTTTCATCGATCTTGATCATTTTTCCTGGATTCAAGATCAGCTTATCATCAAATGCACGTTTAATAGACTTATATAGTTCGATCATTCTTGGTCCCGCAAATTCCTCTAAGAAATCAAGACGTCCATTTCCGATTCCATGTTCTCCAGATAACTGTCCACCAAGTTTTTTTGATAATGCATATAATTCTGTTAATGATTCATGGGTTGCCTTCTTCCACTCCTCATCGCTCATCTCTGGTCCACGAAGCATTTCGGTATGAATGTTTCCATCTCCGCAATGACCACATGGCTCTACGCGGATTCCATGTGCAGATGCAATCTTCTTTGCCTGTTTTACATATTCTGCAATCTCTGATCTTGGAACAACAACATCACATTCTTCCTGTGCAACGGAATCTGCCTTCATTCCTTCAAGAATTGCTCCTCGTACTTCCCACACAGATGCCGCACGTTCTGGCGTTCCTGCGATATTACAATCTAAAGCTCCATTTTCTAATGCCGCTTCTGCAGCTGCTTCTACTGCACGATCAAGTTCTTCTTTGCTTGATGCATCATACATAACGATCAATACTGCTTCTCCGTGTTTCACTGGAAACAGTTTATGTAGACTTCTTTCTACAATATCGATCAATTCTCTTTCCAAAAATTCAATCGCTGTTGGAACAAATGGAAGATCTAATACTTTTGGCACCATATCGGCACATTCTTCCAAGCTTCTAAATGGCATAACCAATGTACTTGAACATGTTGGTGCAGGCAATAACTTTAACGTAACTTCTGTCAAAATACATAAGATTCCCTCAGAACCAATCACTAAATCTTTCACATCAAATCCTGTTGTATTCTTTACGACATTGGATGAGAAATTCATGATGGAACCATCTGGCATAACTGCTTCAATACAACGGACAAAGTCTCTTGTAAGACCATATCTTACCGCTTTCATTCCACCTGCGTTGGTAATGACATTTCCACCGATAGAAGCTGTTTTTTCTCCTGGATCTGGTGGGTAGAATAATCCTTCTTCTTTAGCTGCCGCCTGAATATCAATTAACAATGCTCCTGGCTGTGCCGTGATCGTCTGGTTCTTGTGATCCACTGGAAAAATCTTATTCATACGCATCACAGATAACATGATTCCACCGTATTTACAAGTTGCTCCACCTGCAAGTCCTGTTCCAGCCCCACGGCAGACAACTGGAATATTCTGCTCGTAAGCATATTTCATGATTTCTGAAACTTCTTCTTTATTCAATACTTCCACGTATAATTCCGGTGGGAATACTCCATATTCCGGCATCTCGTCTTTGTAATATTCTTTTGCGATCTCATCGCCGACCCATACACGTTCGTTGTCTGTGATCTCAATGATCTTATCAAAATCTTCCTGGGTCATCTTCTTATATGGATATGGCATCTTATTCGTCCCCTTTCTGTTCTTTTACTAATTCTGTCAGATATGGAACGACTTTGTACAGGTCATCTACGATACAATAGTGTGCCACATTGAAAATCTGAGCTTCTGGATCATTGTTGATCGCTACGATACATTCAGATCCTGTCATACAAGATGTAAACTGAATCGCACCAGAAACTCCACAAGTAATGATCAGTTTTGGACGAACAGTTCTTCCAGATAATCCAACCTGATGTGCAACATCCCCAAAACCATTCTCGATCATCGGTCTTGTAAATGCTAACTGTCCACCTAAAGCTTTGGCTAATTCTTCACACATTTCCACATCTTTTTCATTGCGGACCCCTCGTCCTGCTACAACTAAGACATCTTCATCTTCAATGTTCTTTGTCTTCTCGATCACTTCTGATTTTAAGATCTCGATCGGAGATTGTTTCATCTCTTCCTTCACTGAACAGACAATAACCTCTCCTTTTGTGCTCTCAACCTTCTGTGCCGCATCCATAACTCTGTATCTTACAGTTGCAAACTGTGGTCTTGATTTTGTGATAGAAATCTGAGCCATGATATTTCCACCAAATGCTGGACGGATCTGTACCATGTCTGTGTTAGACTTGATATCCAGTGTTGTACAATCGGCTGTTAATCCTGTATGGAATCTTGTTGCCAGTCTTGGGGCTAAAGATCTTCCGAGTGCTGTTGCCCCAATTAAGACAGAACTTGGTTTCTGTGCTGCGATACATTCTGCAACAACATCTGTATAACAGTCTGCTCTGAATCCTTCTAAGGATTCATCCTCATATGCAAAGACCTGATCAACTCCATAGTCTAGAAGTTTATGTGCATTCTCAATGGTTCCTGCTCCACCTGCGATCACGCATTTGACTTTAAAATTTACTTTCGAAGCCATCTTTCTTGCTTCACCGATCAATTCAAATGCAACTGGATGAATGTCTCCACGTTCTTGTTCTACAAAGATCAAAAAATCTTTCCATTTGTCTTTATCAAATGATCCTGCTTTCTGCTCAAAGCTGATTGCTTTTTCCGGACATTGTCTGACACACATTCCACACATTCGGCAAGTGTCCCCGACAACAATCCCATTATCTTCAAAACTTAATGCCCCAAACGGACATTTTTCCACGCATTTACCACATAGACTGCAGCGTTTTGCATCAAATTTTATTAGTTCCATGTCTTCTCACCTAAATCACTTTCTTATTCACTAATACGTCAAATAATTGTTTTGTCTTTTCTTTTGCATCTCCGTCAAAATAAACCTGCTTTTCTACTTCTGTCGGTGCAAACATTTTCTCTACTGCGGTTGGTGATCCGACAAGTCCATATTTGCTTAAGTTCTGATCTGCCATATCTTCAAATGTCATGATCTTCACTGGGCGATCTTTGGACTGTTTCTGCAGTAAATAAGATGGTAATCTTGGTACACACATGTCTTTGTCAACTGTGATCAGACATGGATATGGAATCTTTGAAGTCTGTGATACACTGACTAAATCCTGTTTTACCTGAATAGACTCGCTGTCTGCATCTACGATCTCAGACACCCATGCTGCATGTGGGATTCCTAAATGCTCTGCGATCGCTGGCCCAACCTGAGCGGTATCTCCATCGGTTGTCTGCTTTCCACAAATAATAAGATCTATATCTCCGATCGCAGTGATTCCCTGAGATAGTGCATAAGATGTTGCAAGCACGTCTGCTCCTGCAAACTTGCGGTCAGATAAAATGACTGCATCATCTGCTCCCATCGTATACGCATCTCTCATCATCTCCTCAGCCTGTGGAGGTCCCATGGTGAGAACTGTAACACTTCCTCCTACTTTCTCTCTTAATTGTAATGCTGCTTCCAGGGCAAATAAATCATAAGGATTCGTTCTTGTCTCCCCGGATAAACGCTTCATTGCCCCTGTTTCTGGGTCAATGTCAACTTTAGTACCTGCCGGTACCTGTTTCATACATACTAGAATTTTCATTGTTCTGCTGCTTCTTTCGTATTATTTGTTACTCTTTCGCTTTAACTGATTAACGTAACACTACTTATTATACGACACCATTTTTTTATTGTCGAGTTAATCATACAAAAAAATAGCATCTGTTGTTTATTTTTTCGTAACAAATGCTATTTCCTTATCTATTTTTTCTTCTATTCGTCATCGTCACCGACGATCACTGGCTCTTTTTCTATCACTTGTTGAGGTTTCATCGCCTGATTCCCAACTGGTGCCAATAATACTTTTCCTGTTCCACGGTATACATTAACCAAGCCTTCGCCACTCGCTGCTGAGCCGAGCAAAGATTTTCCTGCTCGTTCTACCGTAAAATCAAGACTTCCGCTCCATGCGATTGCCAAGTTTCCGTCAATCTTTACAACATCATCTTCTAATGTGATCTCGACTAATTCTTCTCTTGGACAATCAGATTCTATGCACACAACTCCACTTCCTTTTAATCCAAGATTAAAGAATCCTTCCCCGCCTGCAAATGCAGAAGAAAATGTCTTTCTTCTGACCGCTTTTTGTTTCAATGTGGATTCACAGGCTAAAAATAGTCCATCATCTAATACGATCGAATTGCCCCATTCGTCAAGATCTAATAAAATGATATGTTTATATGTAGGTTCTAAAACAAGAGTTCCATCTCCTGTATATTCTGGCTTGATCACAGATTCTCCTGTAACTTTTCCACGGATCGTCTTGGATAAGAAATCTCCTGCTCCTTTGATCCCTGTTGTCGCAGAGACATCTCCTGCCATCCACTGCATGGCACCTGACTGAATCGTTACATTTCCTCTGGATAGTTCACATTTTAGCTGACGTTTTCTTACATTCATCTGACTGCAGAAGAATGCTAACTGGGCATCTTCTGGCATGACACTTAAGTCTCTCTGATATTCGATGACTTCAAATGGTCCTGATTTGTCGATGATCTTTACATCGTCGTTGTCACTGAAATTGCTGATTTTATACATAATCTTTCCCCTTCCTGTTTCTTCTATAAACTTTTGATCTTTTTCTGAATAAATTTCTTCATAATATTCATAAAACTTTTGCATTACCAATGGCATTTGCAATATTCCAGATACAATAAATTGATTTCGATCAGATGATACCTTCATATACATTTGATTATTAACTGCTGTTTCTGATAAAAACATATCATATAACTGTGTTTCAAAAATCCGATTCGATACTGCTACAATCCCATTTTTATCCTTTAAGAAGCCAAACGTAACTCCCAAATCTATAATCGGTGTTTCTCGTTTAAATGGGAAGTCAACTCCTGCAAATAAAATGTTTTGAAGCATTTCTTTTAACTGTGGATGATCTAACAACTTTTTGGTCATATCATCAAACAATGTGTTTGGTTCTTTTAACAAAACCTTGACTGCACTTAAAATTCCTTCTCTTGTCCACACTTGAACATCGGATACTCTTTCATCTAATAACTGACATATCTTTGAAACCAAATATGGATATCCTGACGTATAATCATATAAAATCCGACTGATTTCTTTTACATCCATACCTGTACGATGTTCCTGCTCGTATTCTTGTATCATTGTCTGAATATCACTTACAGAAAAGCTCATCTCAATATTAAAATCAACTGCGATATTCCATGGACTGTTATATTTCGATTCTTCTTGTGGATGTAGTTTTAACTTTAATGTTTTAATATCGTAAACACCTGCAAGAATTACAGAATGAAATGTTACATCTTTTCCTTGCTGACATTTTAAATATTTCTCTCTTAGAAGTCCAAGGAAAGATAAGAAAATCTGATTGTCTGAACTTTTGTCTACTTCATCGATCATTAGAACTACCTTTTTACCGCATTTTCTGCATAGGTTGCTGATTTTTGTTCCTAATGATCTCATAGGAAATCTCTCAGAGATTGAATGATTCCATTCCTCTAAAACTTTTTCATCTACATTCTGCTCTCGCAAACACTCTTCAATATCAAGTGAAAGTCCTTCGGCAAGACTTCCCAGAGATTCAAAATATTCATCGGCAGCTTCAAAACTTAAACTCAAAACCAGATAATCTTGTTTTCGCAATTCTTTTTCCAGAAGATAAAGCAAGGTTGTCTTACCATATTGTCTGGCTCGATTGATCGTAAAGTATTGTCCTGATTCGATATATTGATTGATAATCTGCTGAATCTTGTTGCTAAGATCAACCATATAATTTTTCTCCGGGATACATGTTCCTGTTGTACAAAACTTCTTAGCCATAAACCCCAACCTCCTTTCTTGTCCACTCTCTATTAATTACACCCTTATTCTACAATTCATCAAAATCAAATATCATTGGGATTGTGCTTTCCTGATAATATTTCTGTTCTTTTTCAAAATAAGCTTCTAATCCTTTATAGTCTTGTTCGTGCTGTGCTTTATTAAGATATCGATTATATTCTGCTTTATGAATATCACGGATGATCACTGGAACAATATTATGATCCAGACATTGTTTTAGAATGATCATACGCCCGACTCTCCCATTTCCATCCTGAAATGGGTGAATATTCTCAAACTGTGCATGAAATTTAGCAATATCGTATAATGTAATTTTCTCTGCGTTATGATACTTTTCTAATAACTGATGAATCTTTTCTGGAACTTCTTGTGGCAATGCTGTCTGGATATCACTGACTCTGTTTGCACGCTTTTTCCACCCACCAATTGCATATCCATTTGCTCGATCTTCAAAAACACCTTCCTTTAAATTTTTATGCATATTTTTTATGATATCTTCTGACAAAGGTTTTTCCATACATTTCATTACATAATTAAACATTTTGAAATGACCATTCATTTCTTCTATATCTTTTGTTCGAAAAATCATGTCTGGATCATCCACATATAAAGTTCCTGTTTCAAACATACTTGCTGTCTGTTTCTCTGTTAAGGTACTTCCTTCAATTCGATTGGAATTATACGCCATACTCCTCTGTGTATAACCGTATACTCCGCTTCGATCCTGTTTTTTAAATTCTATTTGCAGTCTGTCTTTTAATCGTTTCATATATGTTTCATTTTCCATGATTTTATCTCACCTCTTTTATTTAATCTGTTATTTTTAAGTATAGCATGAATTATGAATTTCTACATCTATTCTTTTAGAAGTCTATCCAATAATACTTCCCGATTATTTATAAACATCTCCGTAATCTGATAACTTTCCGTCTCCTCATACTCACATAAATGAATCCTACCATCATCAAAACAATAAATGTCAGCGTCTGGAATTCCTAGTAAAATCGGTGAATGTGTAACAATAAAGAACTGTGCTCCTTTTCTTGCACATTTATATATCCATTAATAATGTTAATTGTCTTTGTGGTGATAATGCCGCTTCTGGCTCATCAAAAAGATACAATCCATTGGGCTGTAGATTATTTTGTGCTAATGCCAAGAAACCTTCTCCGTGTGATTTCTCATGATATCTGGCTGAATCTATTCCACCATATTCTTCTTCCTTCGTTGCAACATTATAGAAACTTTCTGCTCTAAGAAAATATCCCCATTTTTCCTTCCGATATCCTTTTACAACTCTGATGGCATCGCATAATTCGGAGTGTGTATCATGCGTAGAAAATACATAGTTTTTCGTTCCACCTTCTGGATTAAATCCATGAGCTATGGCAATTGCTTCTAATAAGGTGGACTTTCCACTTCCATTTTCTCCAACGAAGAAATTGATTGAATTTTTAAATTCTAGCCTTTCAATATTTTTTAATGCTTCTATTTGTTTTAGATAACTGTCATCATCTATTTTATTCCAGTCAAATATTACGCCTTGTATAAACTGATC
>OOBP01000729.1_pt1 | contig 20844 bp, 14 predicted proteins | sample 1671681 | NCBI WGS metagenome assembly OOBP01 (sample SAMN06348181, study PRJEB24527) | human gut metagenome
CCACCTGTTCCCATTCCGAACACAGAAGTTAAGCTCACTTGTGCCGAAGATAGTTAGCTGGAAACGGCTTGTGAAAATAGGTAGTCGCCGACTTGAACAGAAAGCTCTGAGAGAAATCTCAGGGCTTTTTTGTTGTGTCTGTAGAATAACGGAGAAATTCTTTGTGGAAAGTGCTGCGGGCGGGATGCTTGACAGAACGATTGCATTGGCATACATTGAGAGTGTGATAGACGGGAAAGGCAGGATGGGTGGCGTATGAATAAATCGGAAAGGAAACGGATGCTTTGTGTCTCGCTTGCGGCGGGCGCGATACTTCTGTGTGGCGTGCTGCTCGTTCTGCTGATGCGGTATCAGCACACTTCTGCAGTCCGCCCACAAGACCAATATGTGGGGCAGATTCCGGATTTTTACAGCACGGTGGATGCAGACGGCGATGGTGTGGATGACCAGACAGATGTGCTCGACAATGCGCTGGCCTATGTGGATACTCGTCCAAAATACAAGAGCCGTTATTATCAGACCGGATATCCGGACGATGGCTATGGCGTGTGTACCGATGTGGTGGCTTTTGCGCTGAAAAATGCCGGATATGATCTGCAGGCGCTGGTGGACGCCGATATCCGGGAGCATCCGCAGTGGTACGATATCCGGCAGCCGGATGCCAACATTGATTTTCGCCGGGTGAGAAATCTGAAGGTGTTTTTTGCGCATCATGCGGTTGTACTGACCACGGATGTGTCCAGGACCGAGGAATGGCAGGGCGGCGATCTGGTGATCTTTGAAAACCATATCGGCATCGTGTCCGACCGGAGAAATAAAAACGGAGTGCCCTACATCATTCACCACAATGACCCCTGGCAGGCGGCTTACGAACAGGACATTCTGGAGAAACGCACCGACATCGTGGGCCATTACCGGATCTCGGAATAATACGCCAAAAGCGGCCCCGCCGCGTTGTGGATGCAACGTGACGGGGCCGCTTTGCGATATAATAATGGAGAAGAAACCGAAGAAAATTCCGATTATTCCAGACCGGCCATCTGTTTGATGGCCTTCATGGCGAAGGTCAGGGTGCGGCCCATGGCAACACCGGCCATCAGGCAGGGATAGTTGTTGGCAAAGAAGCTGCCGGACATATCACCAGTGATGTAGAGGCCTGCCATGGGCTGGTTGTTGGTGTCCAGGGCCTGGCCCTTTTCGTTGATGGCAATGCCCTGCTCGGTGGTCAGCAGAGAGGCACCCAGCCAATAGCCATAGAAGGGAGCGGTGCGGATGGCGCTCAGGCGGTAAGCAGGCTTGCCGAAGTCCTCGTCGTTCTGCTTGTCGTACAGCTCGTTGTAGCGCTCCACGGTAGCCAGGAAGGTGTCCTTGGCAGCACCGGTAAAGCCCATCTTGTCGGCCAGCTCCTCAATGGTATCAGCACGGAAGAAGCAGCCCTTTTCCTCAGCACTTGCAAAGGTCTTTTCCAGACCCTCCATAGTGTTTTTGCGGGTACCGGCAGAGCAGCCGATGGTGTGGAAACGCTTTGCGTCCTCCAGCATATTGGCGTCACTGATCTGGGCGTAGACACGGCCCGGCTGGTGTGCAGCAGCGTAAACGATGTCGTTGTAGGGGCAGCTCTCGTTGGCAAAACGCTCGCCGTTGCGGTTCACCTTCAGGAAGGGCTGGGTGCCGGGGTTGAACTGGCGGATCTCGCCGGGGAAGGCCTTGCCGCCAAAGGCACTCTCGCTGTCCACATAGCCGGCATCCACACCGGGGGCCACGATGCCGCGGTCGAACAGCATGGGAGCAGCTTCCTTGTCCAGGTTAGCACCGGCCCACACAGCGGCACGGATGCCGTAGCCCTTGTCGGCAGGGGAGTAGGAGCAGGCGGTGGTGACGCTGGTGCCCAGAGGATCCAGCTGCTGCATCATGTACGGGTTGCCGGCATAGCCGCCGCAGGCCAGCAGAACGCCCTTGGCTGCGTTGTAGCGGATGAAGTGGTCGTCATCCATGTTCTGGGCGATGATGCCGGTGATGCGGCCGGAGTCGTCTTTTTCCAGCTTGGCCAGGCTGGTCTTAAAGTCTACGCCGTAGCCCAGCTCCTGGATGTACTGCAGCAGCAGCTCGTTGCGGGCCAGACCGGATTCCCGCTCGCTGGCCATGTAGTTGTGCTCCTCTACGGGGAACAGGTAGTCGGTGTTGTGCTCTGCATTCTCAGCAGGCCATGCAGCCTCGGTACCGGAGGTAAAATCGCACACCCAGCCGTACTTATCTTCCAGAATGCTGCGCATGAAGTCGTGCATGGCGGCAGACTCGTTGATCCAGGTCTTGACCACGCGCTGGTCGCACTTGCCGGAAGCGTAGCGGGAGATCTCGCTCAGCAGCTTGGCCTTGTCGAAGGGCTTTTCGCCGGCAGCCTTGGCGGCAGCGGAGTCGATGGCGCCATACCAGTGGCGGGTGTCCTGCACGTTGCCGTTCTGCTCGATGATGCGGAAGTTCAGGCCGTTGGCGGCTGCATAGGCAGCGGCAAACATGCCGCCGTTGCCGGCGCCCACGATGAGGATGTCGGTGTCCACCGTCTCGGTGATGGCAGCCTCGTCGATGTCGGGCTCGGTGCCCAGCCAGTCGTTCTCGTCGCCGGTGGGCAGCTGAACGGAGGACACAACGGCCTCGCCCTTGGCCTGTGCATAGCAGCTCTTGGCAGCCTTCATGACGGCCTCGGAGGTGATGGTGGAGCCGGACACGCCGTCGATCTCGGCAGAACCGGCAGCCAGCAGCTGATCGCGCAGCTCGTCGGCAGCAGCAGCACCGATGGAAGCGGTCTCGCCGGAGGTGTCCACGACCACGTCGGTCACGGCGCTGTCGGAGAAGGTCATGGTGACCTTGACGGTGGAGGAAATGCCCTCGGCAGTGCCCTCATAGGTGCCGGGGATGTAGGTGCCGGTTGCACCGGAAGCGGCAGCGCTGCCGGAAGCAGCGGTGGAGGTGGAGCCGGAGGCTGCATTGCAGGCAGCCAGAGCACCGGCGGTGACACCGCTCATGGCGGCGGCAGCGGCGATCTTCAGAAAGCCTTTGCGGGAGATCTTGTTCATAGTGGTTTCCTTCTCTTTCTCTTCTTGTGTCTCTTTGCGATTTTTGGCCCTGCTCTGTGAAAAAATCTGCACAGAACCAACAAAAACAGTTTAGCATACCTGTGAAAAGTATGTCAATCAATTTGGGGGCACGGAACGCCTTAAACTTTGTTAAACATTTGGCGCAGGTACGGCCCGGTCAATGGAGAAAAATGCAGGCTCTGCGGGGATTTTTGCCAAAAACAATGCACGGAAACATTGCGCGGGTGTTGCGGTTATGTTACAATTGAGTTGCACACAGAAGCCGTCCAGCCACGACCGGCAGAACGGCAGCAAACGCTGTCACGGAAAGGGAGATTTTGGTATGAAGGTGGCAATGATCGGGCACAAGGACTTCCCGTCCCGTTCGGGTGGTGTGGAAGTCATGGTCGGCGGGCTGGCAACCAGCCTGGTCCGGCGCGGTTATGAGGTCACGGTGTACAACCGCGGCCTGCAGAAGGGGCACAATGTTTACACGACCGAGGGCGTGCAGGCCCGCCGCATCTTTACCTTTCAGAAGGCGTCGCTGAATGCCATGGTCTATTCGTTCCTGGCCACCTTTGACGCCCTGACGCGGGACTACGATGTGATCCACTACCACGCCATCGGCCCATCGGTGCCGCTGGTGATCGCCAAGCTGTTCGGCAAGCACACGGTGTGCACCGTGCACGGGCTGAACTGGAAGGTGGACAAGTGGGGCGGCTTTGCCAGCGCCTACCTGAAGCTGGGTGAGCGGGTGGCCGCAAAGTATGCGGATGATCTGGTAGTGCTGTCGGAGAGCGAGTGGAACTATTTTCAGGAGAAGTACGATCGTACCGCCATTCTCATCCCCAATGCGGTGCAGATGCGCCAGCCGCTGCCCTGCAACCTGATTCGCAAAAAATACGGGCTGGAAGCCGGGAGCTACATTCTGTATGTGGGCCGCATCTCGCCGGAAAAGGGCCCGCTGGACCTGGTGGAGGGCTATCTGAAAGCCAACACCGACAAGAAACTGGTGCTAGCCGGCCCCATGGCAGAGAGCGAGTACTGCACCACGGTGCGGGAGAAGATCGCAGGCAACCCCAATATCATCACGACGGGCTATGTGGTGGGCGACGCGCTGCTGGAGCTGTACAGCAACTGCGCCCTGTTCGTGCTGCCCAGCCACACCGAGGGCCTTTCGCTTTCGCTGCTGGAGGCACTGTCGCTGGGGGTGAAGTGCCTCGTGAGCGACATCCCGGAGAACACCACGGTGACCGCCGACTACGGCACCGAGTTCCGCACCGAGGACACCGACAGTCTGGCCCGGGCGCTGGAGCGGGACACCGCCCAGCCGCTGACCCCGGAGCAGAGCAAAGCGCAGCTGGACTATGTGCGGGCCAATTTTGACTATGATATCATGCTGGACCGGTATGAAGAAGTGTACCATCATGTGACCGGAGATCCGCTCAAGGCGATGCCTTCGCATGGAGGTGCGGTGTGATGGACAACGCACAAAACCCGACCGGTCCGGTCCTGACCGCGGCCGAAAGCCGCCGCCGGGTGCTGCACAACATGTGCTCGTCGCTGTTGTACAACCTGTCGGTGATCCTGTTCGGCCTGCTGCTGCCGCGGCTGTACCTCACCAGCTTCGGTTCGGAGCTCAACGGTCTGGACAGCACCATCAAGCAGATCTTTTCCTGTCTGACTCTGCTGGAAGCGGGCGTGGGCCTGGCCTCGCAGCAGGCCTATTACCTTCCGGTGGCCGTGGGCGACGGGAAAGCCATCAACGGCATTTTTTCGGCCACGCATCACTATTACCGCCGCACCGGTATCGTGTATCTGCTGGTCACGGTGGTGTTTGCGCTGCTGTACCCCCTGTGCATCAACACAGTGCTGTCCTACGGCACCGTGAGCCTGATCGTGGTGTTCTACGGCATCCCGGGCATCGTGAGCTATCTGGTGCAGGGCAAATACCGCTCCTTTATGGAAGTGGAAGGCAAAAACTATGTGATCACCTACATCACCACGGCCACCATGGCGGCGGGCAACCTGCTGCGCATGCTGGCGCTGCTGTTTACCCGCAGCATCCTGTTGGTGCAGATGACCTACTGCGTGCCTTCGGTGTTTCAGGTGCTGGTGCTTACGGCCTATATGCGCAAAAACTATCCGTGGCTCAACGCGCACGATACCCCCAATCTGGAGGCGCTGGCCCAGCGCGGTTCGGTGCTGGTGCATCAGCTCACGAGCATCGTGTTCAACAACACCGACACGATCCTGATCTCCAGCCTGTGCGGTCTGGCGTCGGCCAGTGTGTACACCATTTATATGCTGTTTTTCTCCAACATCGAAAAGCTGTTCTACTCGATCGTCAACAGCATCAGTTTTCGGCTGGGGCAGCTGTTCTATGTGGAGCCGGAAAAGTTCAAGCGGCTGTACCGGCTGTACGATGCCCTTTACCTTTCCGCGGCCTTTGCACTGTTCACGACCGTGGCTGTGTTCCTGATGCCCATCATCGCGCTGTATACGTCCGGTGTGACCGATGCCGAGTACCTGGACACCCGCCTGCTGGTGCTGTTCACGGCGGTGGAGCTGCTGTCCAGCGCCAAGCAACCGTCGGGGATGCTGCTGAACATCAGCGGCCGCTTTGAAGAGACCCGGCAGCAGGCCCTGATCGAGATGGGCATCAACCTGCTGGTGTCGGTGATGTCGGTGCTGCGGTTCGGCATCGCGGGCTGCCTGTTCGGCACACTGGCGGCGCACCTGTACCGCTATACGGCGTTGATCCTTTTTACCCGGACCAAAGTGCTGGGAGAGTCGCCGGTGGGCGATTTTGTGCGGCTGGGCGTCAACGGGCTGCTCTGCGTTGTGCTGCTGTACCTGCTGGGATTTGACCGCTGCTATGGCGGCGGCTACCGGATGGTGTGCCTGAAGGGTGCGTTGTTTGGGTTGTGGGTGCTGCCGCTGTTCCTTGTGGTGAACGCGGTGCTGGACTGGCGCAATGTGGACACCCTGCGCGGGCTGCTGCACACGCTTACGATCAAAAAAGGAGCGACGGAGGAAAAACACGATGCGGAATGAAGAAACGATGTGCGAGGGCCTGCTCTCGGTCGTGATCCCGGTGTACAACATCCGGGACTATGTGGAGCGCTGTGTCCGCTCGGTGCTGGCGCAGCCGGATGTGCCGCTGGAAGTGCTCATCGTGGATGACGGCAGCACCGATGACAGCGGCGCGGTGTGTGACGCACTGGCGGCGGAGGACAGCCGGGTCACAGTGATCCATAAGCCCAACGGCGGCCTGTCGGACGCCCGCAATTGCGGGCTGTGCCATGCACAGGGCGAGTGTATCCTGTTCATGGACGGTGACGACTGGCTGACAGAGAACGTTTGCCCCGGCCTGCTGCAGATGGCGCTGCAGACCCGGGCCGATGTGGTCATCGGCAAGGCGCATTTTCTGCGCGAGGAACCGGTGATGACCCGCTGGGAAGAAGCGGTGGAAAAAAACTTTACCTTTCACACCATTTACACCGGTAAGGAGTATCTTTTGAAATGCCTGCAGACCGGTGGCCTGCGGGTGGAAGTGGGGCGGCACCTGTACCGCACCGGCTTTTTGCGGGCGAACGGCCTGCAGTTCTGCAAGGGCATCCTGCACGAGGACGAAGAGTTCACGCCGCGGGTGCTGCTGCAGGCGCAGCGGGTGGTGCTGACCGGGCAGGAGATCTACTATTACGATAACTGCCGCGCCGGTTCCATCACGCACGCGGAAGGGTTGAGCACCCGCCGTGTTCAGGACCGGCTGCGCATCTACGACAGTCTGGCGGAGATCTACCGTACGGTGACCCCGCGGGCGCTGCGCCGCCGCCTGCAGGATGACCTGTCCTGGAAGTATCTGGACTGCGCGGCACGGTTCGATTGCAGGACCCTGCCGGGCTACCGCCCGCAGCGGCTGCGGATGCTGCAGTTTGCCTGCACGCCCCGCCGCCGGGCCAAGGCAGCGCTGTTTGCCCTCTCGCCGGAGCTGTTCCGGCGGGTGATGAATCATTGACCCATTGACGAGGAAAGGCAGAAGAGCATGGCGCAACATGCAAGAATAAAACGAACGCCCCCGCCGGACGGCGCACGCCGCCGATGGTGGCAGAACCGGCTGCTGCAGCTGCTGGCGGCTTTTGTGCTGCTGTGCGGCGTGGCAGCTGCCGGACTGAAACTGTACACGGATTATACGAATAGTCATTTTCAGGTGACCTTTTACCGGGTGGCATCCAGCCATGTGTCGGAAAAGCTGCGGGTCCTGTTTTTGTCGGACCTGCACCTGCGGGAATACGGCGAGCACAACGAGGAGCTGATCCAGACCGTGCAGGAGCTGGACCCGGACCTGATCCTGCTGGGCGGTGACCTTGTCATCTTCCCGAACCCGGAGTATGAGAATATGCTTTCGCTGTGCCGCAGCCTTGCCGATGTGGCCCCGCTGTACGGGGTGCTGGGCAACCACGAAAGCGAGATGATCTACGGCGGGGTGGATGACCAGCTGGCCGAAAAATTTTCGGAGGCCGGGGTGCAGCTGCTGCGCAATGAGACCCGCACCATCCAGATCGGGGAAAACAACGTGGAGCTCATCGGGCTGGAAGGTGCCCTGAAGGACTTTTACAAATACGGTGCCAGCGACTGTGTGGAGAGCCTGAGCCGCCAGTACGACACCTTCCGCATCTGCATCAACCATGTGCCCATGGCCTTTGTGGACTATATGCAGGATGCGCCCTTTGACCTGGCGCTGGCCGGGCACACCCACGGCGGCCTGATCTGCCTGCCGGTGCTGGGGCGGCTGTACACCGCAGAGGAGGGGCTGTTCCCGGAGTATGCGGGCGGCATGTACCAGCTGGACAGCGGGGCACCCCTCATCGTGGGCTGCGGCCTGGGCGACTCCAACCAGATCCCCCGCGTATACAATCCGCCGGAGCTGGTTCTGGTGGATGTGAACTGGTACTGAGATGAACGAACTTGAAAGGAGGCCCGGAGACGTGGTGACAAAGATCAAGCAGATCTTCAAACAGGCTGTGCTGCGCTTCTGGAGCCTGCGGGTGCCGTTGATCGTGGTGTGCATCCTGCTCGCGGCACTGCTGTGCACCGCACAATATCAGGACAGCAGCCGGGTGGCCTCGGCCCAGATGACCCTGAACTACTCCGAGGCATCGCATGGGCTCAACCCCAACCGCACCCGGTTTACGACTACCGACCTGACCTCCGACGAGGTGCTGCAGAGCACCCTGTACAACGCCGGACTGGAAGGTCAGATGACGGTGGAACAGCTGCGCAAGGCCATTACGGTGGAACCCACCGATGTGACCAACGTGAGCAGCTCGGAAAACTATATCACCACCAGCTGCAGCATCAGCCTGCAGCTGGAAGAACCCTGCCAGCACCTGACCGCAGCCACGCTGCTCCGGATCTTCTGCGGCAGCTACAAGGATTATTTCATGGAGCACTACGGCGAGAACCAGAGCGTGTTCTCCTGCACCATGCCGGATTACTTTGACACCGAGCCGTATCTGCGCCTCAAGAGCCTGACGCTGCGGGCCGACCAGCTGGACCGCTACCTTACGGCCCGTGTCAGCGAGAACAAGAGCTATCAGGACGCCACCACCGGCAACACCTTCCTGAGCCTGTCCAAACAGATCCAGAACGTGATCAACTACGAGATCCCGCGCATCCAGGCCTATATCCTGCGGGGCGGCCTGTCGGCGGACGTTTCTTCCCTGACGGCCATGCTGCAATACAAGCTGCAGATCGAGCAGCTGGACTATCAGCAGCAGATGGCCTACTACAACTCCGACAATCTGGGCATTGGCCTGTACGATGAGAGCATGAGCGCCATCGTCATGATCCCCACGCTGGACGAGAACCGCGAGTTCTATATGTCCCGCACCAAAACGGCGCTGGACACCATGGCCAGCGACGCCGACGGTGCCCTGGCGGAGGCGACCTCCCATCAGGATGTGATCACCACCACCCAGTATGTGGTGCAGCAAATGCAGACCATGAGCGACCCGGCGGGCCTGACCACGGTGAACGCCATGCTGCAGGAACTGGAAACCACCATGGATCAGATCCAGCAGGCACTGCGGGTGACGGATGCCTCCTATATCATCTATAAGACCCAGAACTACCTGGTGTTCAACGATGCGGCCGGCTCCTTTGTGCAGCAGATCGGCCTCAAGCGGGTGATCGTGGAAATGGCAGTCTTTGTGGTGCTGTGCTTCGGCCTGTGCATGGTGCGCACCGCCCGGCAGATCCGGAAGGAGGAACAGCGTTGAAAAAGTTTGATATCCTGCGCTACCTCCGGCGGTTCTTTGCACTGGTGCTGGCCGTGACCATGGCGGGCACAGTGGTGGTGTACTGGTACTGCAAGAACAACCAGACCTACACCGCCAGTGTGAACATCAAGTACCTGCACGACGGCATCAAGGACGGCTTTGCCCCGGACGGCACCGCCATGAACGTGGACGAGATCTATTCTTCCAAGGTCATCTCGCAGGCCATGGAGAGCCTTGGGCTGCAAAGCGGCATCAACCTTGTGCGCTCCCACTGCACGGTGGAAGAGCTGATCCCGGACGACCAGAAGGCCCTGCAGGAAGCTCTCATCGACAAGGGGGAAGAGTCTACCTACTTCCCGGACGAATACAAGGTGACGCTGGTGGTGGACGGCAGCCTGGGTGCGAGCTACGCCCGCCGGGTGCTGGATGCCATCGTCAGCAGCTATTCCACCATCTACACGGAGGAATATGTGGAGCTGCCCCTGACCATGAACCCCTCCAGCGGCCTGCTGAACAGCGGCTACGACTATTACGAGTGCGTGGACGTGCTGTCGTCCGACACCACCGAAGTGCTGAACTATCTGGAGGATAAAAAGACAAACTATCCCAACTTCCGCTCTTCGGTCACGGGCTATTCCTACGAGGACCTGTACGACATCTATAAGATGCTGTACGACTACGAGATCCCGTCGCTGTACGCGAATGTGATGACCGGGCCGCAGGTGCGCAACGCCGACAAGCTGTGCCGCAACCTGACCCAGAGCATCGAGAGCAGCGTGCAGAACGAGCAGGTGTATCAGGAGCGGGAAGCCTACCTCAGCGGCCTGATCCAGAACTACTCGGAGAAGAACCGCGACCTGATCAACTACCATTACCACAACGACGCCAACGACAGCGGCACCGACTACATCCTGAAGAACGTAGAGGCCTACGATGATAACCAGAGCAAGCAGATCACCTACGATTCGCTGATTTTGGAGTATGTGGAGATCGACAAGACCCTGCGCAGCAGCGCCATCCGCCGGGCCTACACCCAGCAGCTGCTGGACACCTTCCAGGCAGCCGGCGGGGTGGGCGGCGATGAGGCCTCCCATGCCGCGATCGAGTCGGAGATCAACAAGTACGAGCAGACGCTGGTGGACTACTACCAGATCGTGAGCCAGACCAGCATGGAGCACAACCGCTCCCTGAGCGCGGACTATCTGCAGACCACCAGCTCCACCAGAGTGTGGCCCAGCATCAACACCAAGCTGTATCTGGCCATCGGCTTTGTATTCTTCTTCCTCGTGGGCTGCGCACTGGCCGTTGTGGTGGGCCGTTCCCGCGACTTTGTGGAATACTTTATGTATGTGGACAAAAAGACCGGTCTGCCCAACCGCGACCGTGTGGATGCCATGATGGCACGGCTGGAAAAGCAGGGCCTGCTGCCCAGCCACTTTACCTGCATGTGCTTCCAGTTTACCAGCCTGAACCATCTCTCGCGGGAGTATGGTTACTCGGTGGGCAACCATGTCCTGCGGGACTTTGCCGGGCTGGTGGCGGCCCTTGGCACCGAGGAGAGTTTCATCGGTTCCAACGGTGCGGGCCAGATCATGGGCTTCTTCCGGGAATGCAACGCCGTCAAGGCGGAGGCCATTCTGGAAGTGCTGGACGAGCAGATCCAGGAGTACAACAGCCTGAACCCGGATTACGCCATCGAGTACAAGGCAGCCAGTGCCACCTCGGATGACGAAAAGGAATTCAACATCCGGGATCTGCTGCGCTGCGCATTCAAGAAGCTGCGGGATGCCAATAAGCCGCAGCCGGAGACCGCACACGAGACGGTGTAAAAAAAGATAAGGAGGCGGCAGTCATGCTGCAGAATCAACGGGCCTGCCAGCTCGTCCGTTCCCAAACCGGCTGTGAGCCGCTGGCACTTGCCGTGGCGTGGGGTGCCCGCACGGCGGGCCGCTGTGCCGCCGGGGTGCTGGGAGCCGTGAAGCATCAGCGCTTTTCCGACCGGCAGCTGGAGACCTTTGCCGCCCGCGCGCCGGGCATCTGCCCGAAGCCGGTGTGCGATGCCGGGGAGCCCTGCCCGCTGCCGCCGCAGGACGATGCGGTGGATGTGTCGGTGATCGTGCCGGTGCACAACGGGGAGCGCTTTTTGCGCGCCTGTCTGGACAGCATCCTGCACCAGAACACCACTCGCCGCCTGCAGGTGCTGGCGGTGGAGGACGGCTCCACCGACGGCAGCGGGGCCATTCTGGCCGAGTACGCCCGGCAGGGAGGGGTCACCGTGCTGCACCCGGAGCAGGGCGGCAGCGCGGCCCGCGCCCGCAACACCGGTCTGGCCCGGGCGGTGGGCCGCTGGGTCCTGTTTGTGGATTGCGATGACTGCCTGCTGCCGGACGCAGTGGAGACGCTGCTGGCGGCACAGGCGCGTACCGGGGCGGATATCGTGCAGGGCGGCTGGCAGTATTGCGACGAAGCCGACACCCGCGGTGCGGTGCAGCAGTACGCAGAAGCGTGCTACACCGGCCCCCGGCGGCTGGATGTGGTGGAGCTGCCCGGCACTCCCTGGGGCAAGCTGTACCGCCGGACCCTGTTTGAACGGGTACGGTTCCCCTCCGGGTACACCTGTTTTGAGGATGCCATGATCCATTTCTGGGTCTTTCCGCGGGCGAAGTGCATTGCTTCGACAAGACCTGTGGTATATTTGTGGCGCAAAAATACAATGGGGCTCACCGCGACCTCCCAGAATACGGCCAAAGCATTGCAGGCCTACTGGGTGGCTGAAGAAATGCTGGACGGTGCGGTGCGTCTGGGCCTGCCGCAGGATGCGCTGTTTGCCTGCAACCTGATCCTGCAGCTGGCCAATTACTGCTATGTGTGTGTGGCCGGTCTGCCGGAGGCGGACCGGCAGACGGCCTTTGCCTGCTGCTGCCTGCTGTACCGCCGGTGGGCAGCGAAGCTGCCGGACCCCCGGACGCTGCCCTATGCCGTGCGGCTGGCGCAGCGGGCGCTGGAACAGGCGGACTATGGGCTATGGCAGCTGCAGGGCAGACTGTTCCAGCTGATCAACTGACCGGTTTACACCGGCACGGAAAGCGAGGTGGACCGTGTGCAGGATGTTTCCAAGATCCTGACCCGGAAATATTACGGCAAAAAAGACCCGTTCCGCAGCCGGGAGTTCCGCCAGCCCCGCTGGATGGAACTGCTGGCGGTGCTGCTGTTCACCGTGTCCGGGCTGGGCGAAGGCAAAAGCATCAATGTGGTGCTGGGCGGTCTGCCCAAGGCGGTGACGCTGGCCTTTGTGGGGCTGGCCGGGCTGGAATTTTTCATCCGGGGCGATTTTGACCGGTTGAAAAAACTGGCCGGGCCGTCCGGGCTGTACATCCTGTATCTGGCGGTGCTTGCCGCCTGGTCCATGTTCATCTGGGTGCGCAACTTCACGGCCTTTGCCTCCATCACCCGCGGAGTGGAAAAGATCCTGTATCAGAGCATCGCCACGGCGGTGGCCATCTGCTGCGTGTACCTGTACGGGCGGTTCAGCATCGACCTGTTCACCATCGGCATCTGCTGCGCAAACCTCTTCATCCTGTTCAGCGAGGTGCCCGCCTATGGTGTGGGCGAGAGCGTGAGCTCCCTGCTCACCAGCATCCTGTCGCTGGGCAACAACACCTATGGCTATGCCGAGCGGCTGGAAATCCACGAGGTGACCTTTCTGGAGGGCATCTTTGTGCTGTACTACCTGTTCTTTTCGCCAAAAGAAACCAAGCAGCAGCGCACCCGCAACTGGGTGCTGGCGGGCTGCTCCTTCTTTTTTGTACTGGCGGGCATGAAGCGCATCCTGCTGCCGGCGCTGGTGGTCTCGGCCTTTTACATCTGGGTGCTGCGCCGCAGCCATGCCAAGGAAAAGCTGATCATGCTCACCGGTGCGGCCTGGGTGACCCTGTTCTGGGTGTACCTGTATCTGGTGCACACCGGGGCCATCTCCCGCATCCTGAACGCGGTGGGCATCAACATGATGGGCCGCGATTACATCTGGAGCCTAGCCAAGGACTACTATCAGTTTTCGCCTACCTTCATCGGTCTGGGGTTCGAGGCGGTGGACGCCATGGTCACCCGCTTTTATGAGATCGGCCTCATTGATGTGGCCTACCCGCTGCACAACGACATCCTCAAGGTGTTCGTGGAACTGGGCTTTCCGGGGCTGTGCTTCTGGTGCGCGTTCCTGTACCTGATCCTGCCCTGGTACTGGACCAAACGCTACGGGCCCGAGGCCGGCATCCTGTATTTTGCCATCCTCAACCCGCTGTCCATGACCTACCTCACCGACAACACGGCCTTTTATTTCTGGTGTACCATGGGTCTGCGCATGATCCCGCTGGCGGTCTGCTGCTTTGCAAAGCCGACGAAGGACCCTGCCGCCCAAAAACAGACATGGCAGCCGCCATCGGCGCAGGAGGTGCAGCGGCGCATCCGGGCACAGTACCGGGAGAAAGGAAGTTCTTCATGATCCACATCCTGCAGTCGGTCAGCAACATGGACCGGGGCGGCATTGAGTCGATGCTGATGAACTATTACCGGCATCTGGACCGCACGCGGTTCCAGTTCGATTTTCTGGTCAACAAGAAAAAGCCCGGCTTTTTTGATGACGAGATCCGCGCACTGGGCGGGCGCATCTTCCAGAGCCCGGGCGTAGCCCCGCAGAGCTACCCGGCCTACCTGCGCTCTATGCAGCAGCTGCTGGCCCAGCACCCGGAGATCAAGGTGCTGCACGCCCACAACGAGGCCATGCAGCTTTTTGCGCTGGAAGGCGCTAAAAAGGCGGGCCTGCCGGTGCGCATCGCCCACGCCCACAACACCCGTCTGCCCAAGGACGCCAAGCTGCCGATCAAATGGTTCTGCAAACAGTTCATTCCCGGCGCGGCCACTGATTACTGGGCCTGCGGGCGGGAGGCCGGCATCTACTACTTTGGACAGAGCGCGTGGGATGCCCGGGGCGTGACCCTGCGCAACGCCATCGACCTGGACCGCTTTGGCTACCGGCCGGAGGTGCGGGCAAAGCTGCGGGCAGAATATGGCCTGAACGATAAGCTGGTGGTGGGCTGTGTGGCCCGCCTGATGGCGCAGAAGAACCACACCCGCCTGCTGGACATCTTTGCGGCCCTGAAAAAGGTGCGGCCGGACAGCTGCCTGCTGCTGGTGGGCGAGGGCGAGCTGCGGGCCGAGCTGGAAGCCAAGGCCGCCCGGCTGGGCATTGCGCAGGATGTGAAGTTCCTGGGCGTGCAGAGCGACACCTCCGTCTGGTATCAGGCCATGGATGTGTTCGTGATGCCTTCGCTGTTTGAGGGCCTGCCCGTGGTGGGCATGGAAGCGCAGGCGGCCGGTCTGCCCTGCGTGTTCTCCACCGGCGTCACCGAGGAAGTCCTGCTGCGGCCGGACAGCTGCCGCATTTCGCTGGAACAGCCGGACGAAGCATGGGCCGCAGTGCTGAAGGATGCGGACCGCAATCTGCCCGACCGTGCGCAGGCGGCGGCACAGGTGCGGGCTGCCGGGTACGACATCCGGCAGGAGACCCTGCGCCTGCAGCAGCTGTACACCGGCCTGATCGCCAAAAGGGGTGCCGTACATGCCTGAGATCAGTATTATCGTGCCGGTTTATAACGTAGAGCAATATCTCCCGGCGGCACTGGACTCTCTGCGGGCCCAGACCTGCCCGGACTGGGAGGCTATTCTGGTGGACGACGGCTCCCCGGACGGCTGCGGGGCGCTGTGTGATGCGGCCGCCCGGCAGGATGCCCGCTTCCGGGTGATCCATCAGAAGAACGCCGGGGTCGGCGCGGCCCGCAATGCCGGGTTGGCTGCAGCCCGCGGCACCTATGTGCAGTTTCTGGACAGTGATGACGCACTGGAGCCCCAGATGGTGGAGGTGCTGTGCCGCACGGCAAAGCAGACGGATGCGGACCTGATTATGTTTGGCGGCTATGAGGAACACTACGCGGCCGACGGCACCCGTACCGGCTGCACCGACATTGCCCCGGTGCTGGAAGGGGTATACCGGGGCGACCCCTGCCCGCAGCTGTTCCCGCAGCTGTCGGCCATGTCGCTGGTCACGCGGCAGCTGTTCCGCCGCCGCTGCATCGAAGAGGGCAACTGCCGCTTTACCGATTACAAGATCGCGGAGGACGCGCTGTTTTTCGTGTCCTTTTACCGGCAGCACCTGCACTGTGTGGTGGGCATCCCGGAAAAGCTCTACCGCTATAAGCTGCGTGCCTCGGGGTCGGCCTCCCAGAGCTACCACCCGGAGCGCCTGACGGATAACTTTTACCTCTCGGATGCGGTGGAAGCCGTGGCAAGGGACTGGGGCCTGAACGATGACCCCGCCTGCCGCCGGGCTGTAAACCACAGCCGGGTGCTGGACCTGCAGCTGGGCATCAAGAATGTCTGCCTGGGGCCGCTGAGCTTCCGGCAGCGCACCGCATGGCTGCGGCAGGCGTTGCGCATCCCGGCGGTGCGAGCCGCTGTGCGGGACATGCCCCTGCAGGACGCCCGCAGCCGCAACGACCGCATCAAACTGGCCTTGCTGAAGGTGCGGCTGTGCGCGGTGGTCATTGCCCTGTCCAGCTGGAACAACCGCCGCTGAAAAGACGAAACAACAAAAGCGCCCCTGTGCACCGGATGGGTCCCGTGCACAGGGGCGCTGTATTTTATAAGGAAAAAGCGGGGGCTCAATCGTCGTCGCTGTCCAGCTTGAGCACGGCGGTAAAGGCCTCGCTGGGCAGGGAAACGCTGCCCAGCTGGCGCATCTTCTTTTTGCCTTCCTTCTGCTTTTCCAGCAGCTTCTTCTTGCGGGTGATATCGCCGCCGTAGCACTTGGCCAGCACGTCCTTGCGCATGGCCTTGACCGTCTCACGGGCGATGATCTTGCCGCCGATGGCGGCCTGCACCGGGATCTCGAACAGGTTGCGGGGGATGTTGTCCCGCAGCTTTTCGCAGATGCGGCGGCCCTTGGCGTAGGCGTTATCCCGGAACACGATCATGGACAGCGCGTCCACGGGGTCGCCGTTGAGCAGGAAGTCCAGCTTGACCAGGTCGCTCTCGCGGTACTCCTTGAACTCGTAGTCGTAGCTGGCGTAACCGCGGCTGCGGCTCTTGATGGCGTCAAAGAAGTCGTACACGATCTCGCCCAGCGGCATGGCATAATGCAGGTCTACGCGCACATCGTCCAGATACTTCATGTCGATGAGGGCACCGCGCTTGTTCTGGCACAGATCCATCAGGCCGCCCACATAGTCGTTGGGGGTGTACAGGTGCACGTCCACAAAAGGCTCTTCCTGCTTGACGATGTTGGAGGGATCCGGGTAGCTGGAGGGGTTGTCGATCATCTCCACAGTGCCGTCGGTCAGGGTCAGGCGGTAGCGCACGCTGGGCGTGGTGGTGATGATGTCCAGATCGAACTCACGCTCCAGACGCTCGGTGATGATCTCCATGTGCAGCAGGCCCAGGAAGCCGCAGCGGAAGCCGAAGCCCAGAGCCGCACTGGTCTCCAGATCAAAGGTCAGGGAGGCGTCGTTCAGCTGCAGCTTTTCCAGTGCGTCCTTCAGATCGGGGTAACGGGCGCCGTCGGCGGGGTAGATGCCGCAGAACACCATGGGCTTGACCTGCCGGTAGCCGGGCAGAGCCTCGGCGGTGGGGCGGGAAGCCAGCGTGACGGTGTCGCCCACGCGGGTGTCCTGCACGGTCTTGATGCTGGCGGTCAGGTAACCGACTTCGCCGGCCTGCAGCTGGGCGCAGGGGGTCAGGTTGGTGGCACCCATGTGGCCCACTTCCACCAACGTGAATTCGGCCCCGGTGGCCATCATGCGGATGGTGTCGCCGGGCTTGACGGTACCCTCGAACACGCGGATGTAGACGATGACGCCCTTGTAGCTGTCATAAATGCTGTCAAAGATCAGGGCCTTGAGGGGGGCGTCCGGGTCGCCGGTGGGGGCAGGGATGTCGGTGACCACCCGTTCCAGCACCTGATCCACGTTCAGGCCGGTCTTGGCGGAGACGCGGGGCGCGTCCAGGCAGGGCAGGCCGATCACGTCCTCCACCTCCTGCGCCACCTCGTCCGGGTGGGCGCTGGGCAGGTCGATCTTGTTCAGGATGGGCACCAGCTCCAGATCATGCTCCAGTGCCATGTAGGTGTTGGCCAGGGTCTGGGCCTCCACGCCCTGGGTGGCGTCCACCACCAGAATGGCACCCTCGCAGGCAGCCAGACTGCGGCTCACCTCGTAGGCAAAGTCCACATGGCCCGGGGTGTCGATGAGGTTGAATTCGTAGGTCTTGCCGTCCTTGGCGGTGTAGTTCATGGTCACGGCGCGGGCCTTGATGGTGATGCCGCGCTCACGTTCGATGTCCATGTTGTCGAGGATCTGGTCCTCCATGGTGCGCTCGTCTACGCTCTTGGTCAGCTCCAGGATGCGGTCCGACAGGGTGGACTTGCCGTGGTCGATGTGGGCGATGATGCAGAAGTTGCGGATATTGTCTCTTGCCATGTAGTTCCTCCGGGCAGCTTTATGCTTCTAAGATCCAGTCCTCCACAGCCACGATCTGTCCGTGGTCGCGGTAGACGCGGGGCACGCGGCGGGACACGCCGCACAGGACTTCATAAGGGATGGTATCGGTTTTGCGGGCGATGGTCTCGGCGGTGTCGCTCACGGTGCCGCCCCACAGGATGGCTTCGTCGTCCTCGCGTACCTCCGGCACATCGGTCACGTCCACCATCATCTGGTCCATGCACACCCGGCCCAGCACCGGGCAGGCTACGCCGTGAATTTCCACGACGCCCTTGCCGCAGCTCAAAAGCCGGGGGTAGCCGTCGGCGTAGCCGGTGCACAGGGTGGCCACCTTGGTGGGTTTTTCGGCGGTGAAACGGCGGCCGTAGCTGGCACACTGGCCGGGCTGCATCTCTTTGATCATGCTCACCACGGTCTTGAGGGTCATCACCGGGCGGAAACAGCCAAAGCGCACCTCGTCGCTGGGGTCATAGCCGTACAGGATGATGCCGGGGCGCGCCATGCAGCGCTCCCGGGGCAGGCCCTCGGGCCAGTCCGGGTGCAGCATGACTCCGGCAGAGTTGTCGCAGTGCACCAGCTGCGGTTCCTGCCCGGCGGCTTTCAGGGCGTGGAAGGCCTGCACGAACAGGCGGTGCTGCTCGGCGGTGTAAGCAATGTTGTCCTCGCTGACGTCATCGGCCACTGAGAAGTGCTGGAACAGGCCGGTCATCTCCAGCCCGGGCAGGGCACAGGCGGTGAGCATGTCCCGGATGGCGGCGTCAAAATCGGTGCGCAGGGCAAAGCCGATGCGGCCCATGCCGGTGTCGGCCTTCAGGTGGATCTGCACCCGGCCGCCTGCGGCCACAGCAGCATCGCTCAGGGCCTTGGCCTGCGCTGCCGAGTAGCAGGCCACCGTGATATGGTTCTGGATCAGGGCCGCCGCGTAGCCGGGCTGCACATGGCCCAGCACCAGAATGGGCAGGGTCAGCCCGCCCTTGCGCAGCTGAACGGCCTCAGTCAGGCAGCTCACGGCCAGCCAGGCGGCACCCTCTTCCGCAAAAACGCGGGCGCACTGCACGGCGCCGTGGCCGTAGCTGTCGGCCTTGACCACTGCGCACAGCGGCAGAGCACCGGCACGGGCCTTGACCGCGCGGAAATTATGGCGAAGGGCTTCGAGGTCGATCTCGGCCCAGACATGTTTTTCAAAGGGTTGGGTCTGCATCATGATTCATCCTTCTTTGCTGTTTGTATAAAGCTGCCGCGCCCGGTGTGAACGGGCCGCCAGCCGTCGATGCCGCTTTCCTGCAGGGCGTGCAGGGTCTTTTGCCGGAAGGCGTGGTCGGTGCGGCAGCGTTCCCGGACGAACTCTTTGGTCTGCTCGCGCACGGTCACGCCGTCAGCGGGGCAGCGGCTCTTGACGATGGGCAGGCCCTCCTCCCGCACGGCACACTGCACCTCGTATTCGGTGGCCAGCAGCATGGGGCGGATGAGGGTCAGGTCCCGCTGGGACAGGTAGGTGACCGGCGAAAAGCAGCCGATGCGGCCCTCCCGCCAGAGATTCATGTAAAAGGTCTCCACAGCATCGTCCAGATGGTGCCCCAGCGCCACCTTGTTGCAACCCAGCTCCTGCGCGGCGGTGTGCAGGGCACCCCGGCGCAGCTTGGCGCAGAGGGAACAGGGGTTCTTTTCCTGCCGGTATTCAAACACCACCGGGCCGATCTCGGTGCGGCGGATGTGGTAGGGGATGCTGTACCGGGCAAACAGCTCCTCCAGGGCGGTGTAGTCCATGGGCTGGTGGTCAAACTGGGGGTCCAGCGTGACGGCCACCACCTCGTAGTCAAAGCCGATGTACTGCCGCAGCAGGGCCAGCCCCACCGTCAGAGCTACACTGTCCTTGCCGCCGGACACGCCCACCATCACCCGGTCGCCAGGGGCCAGCATCTCGTAATCCTGTACGGCTTTGCGCATCAGGCCGCAGAGCCGCTGCATGGCACGCTGCTCGCTCATGACAGGCTCACGCTTTCCACCAGATTGACGATGTCGTTGATGGAGGCCAGCTTGGTCAGGGCCGAAACATAGACCACATCGCCGCTGTCGTAGGTGATGGTGGCCAGCACGGCATAATAGGTCTGGATATCGCAGCGCACGGCAGTGACCTCGGCCCCTTCCACCGTGATGTTGGCGGTGCGGGGCTTGATGATGCCGTAAGCCTGCTTCAGGTCCTTCTCAGAATCGTCGATGAAGTCCGGGTAGGTGTCGGCGGTGCCGCGCTGCAGCAGTACGGCCTGATAATCCTCCGCGCCGTCAGCCGAGTCGGCCGTCGCCAGCTCCAGCACGGTTCCAAGGGTGGCGTCCTCGGTCATCTGGCAGACCTTCCAGATGCTGCTGTCGTAATACACCGAAACTCCGTTGGTGCCGGTGTATTGGGTGTCGGGGTTGGCGGGAGTCTGCCGGTTGACCAGCAGGGTGAGGATGATGTAAGCCACGATGCCCAGACAGATGAAGATGGCCATGGCGGCCAGCAGCTTGGAGGTGCGGCGCTGGGCGGCGGTGTTGTGGTCGATGTCGTGCGGCATGAAAAGTTCTCCTTTTGTAAGCGGTGCAGCGCAAAGCTGCCCATATCCTTTATAGTATAACACAACCGCAGGCAAAATTGTAGCGGGCAGGTGCGGAAAATATCCACGCACCGGCAAAAACTTTTTTTGAAAAATCGAAAATTTGAATTCGCGAGGATTCAAGAGAAAACGAGAGATTTTGAGAGAACAGAAAATTTTCGATGAAAAAATCAAAAAATGCTGTTGACAGGCACCTTTTTATGATGTATACTGACACTCGCGCCCCACAAGGGTGCCTGAAATGTACAAAGAGTTTATCAGGAGGAAATAGATATGAGCACTACTCTCGTAAAGCCCGCTGAAGTCGAGCGCAAGTGGTATCTGCTCGACGCTGCCGGCAAGAGCC
>OOBP01000731.1_pt1 | contig 20770 bp, 17 predicted proteins | sample 1671681 | NCBI WGS metagenome assembly OOBP01 (sample SAMN06348181, study PRJEB24527) | human gut metagenome
AGTTCCCCTTGACAGCCTAAGTCAAAGGATGCCTGCGGGAAACTTCCTTGTATCCGCAGACTTTCAGCTATTTCATTTTCTTCATGTTTTCTTATTGGGACACACCTTAAACAGGTCTTTTTTTTATGCAAAAAAAGAGTACCTCTTGCGAGGTACTCTTAGAGATTCTACTGATTCAGTTAGAATGAAGGAAAGAATAATTACTTATTCTGGTTACCGTTCATTGTAGCTGTCTTTGTAGCTGCATCCCATGTGATATCTGTTACGCCCAGAGCTGTAGCCAGATCTCTCATAGGCAGGAATGTTCTGCCGTCTTTGATCTGTACTGTAGCGGATGCGGGGATTGTGTTACCGTTAACTGTAACAACCTTCTGGCCTGCAACCATAGTGATGATTCTCTGACCATACAGGATTGTTACTGTTCTGGAAGCCTGGTTCCACAGAACGTTGTTGTTGTTGATACCCAGTGCTGTAGCAACTGCTCTTACGGGCAGCATTGTGTAGCCTGCAGCGGAGATGTAAGCGGGTACATCCAGAGCAACCTGTTCTTCACCTGCGATGATGTATTTTTCGCCAACGGGAACTACTACCTTCTTTGTGAAGGAAGCATCATCCTGGTCTCTACCAGCTGTGATGATGTTTACGAAACCTTCTTTAACAACGTGCTTGAAGTTGTCATCGTTGTTGTAGTACTGGTATTTAACTTTTGCTTCTTCTGCCTTCACTCCAGTGGGAGCCAGAATTGCCTGATCCATGAATTCATCGGAACCTGTTGTATCCAGCTGCAGATCGTAAGCACCTGCTGCCAGGCTTCTGCTCATGTACAGAGAGATGTCGGAGATTGTTACTGTTGCTGCATCGCCGGATTCTTTGTCAACTCTGAAGCCCAGATCGTTTTTGATCTTCTTAACTTCCATATCGGACTTGTCGTCTACTGTGTAAGTAGCATCATCTTCAGTGTCGATATTTCTGTCAAGGCTGAATTTGAATTCGGAGCCCTTCTTCCACAGACCATCTTCAGCTTCCTTCACAACGATGTTGGTAGGAACCTTTGTGTTTCTGTAGTCGATGATCAGGTCATTCTGAGAAGCTTCTACTGTGTAAGGGGATACAAACTTAGCAATCTTTACTTCCTGAGCCTTATCCATGCCAGCGCCGTCTACTTTCAGAGTAACGTCGCCTGTGAAGCCGGGTTCAGCAACCAGTGTCAGTGTGAATTCCAGTTTGCCGCCGTCTTTATCAGTGTTTTCATCTGTTGCTTTCAGAGTTCTTCTAGCGAAATCGAATGTTTCGTAGTCACCCTTCTTGTAAGCAGCCTTGAATACTGTTTCTGCTACAGTTTTATCTTTGCCCTCGATGAAATCTACGTCACCAAACTTAACGTTTGTTACGTAAACACCATCAGGCAGTTCCATTGTCAGTTCTTTTTTCGCATCCAGTGTGCCTGCTGTGGGTTCTTCCAGAGTAACTTCCAGAGCTTCGTGATCGGAATCATCTGTGATACCTTCGTTTTTAACGTTAACGCCGCTGTAGATTACGGGCAGATCTTCGTCTTCATCAACGGAAACTGTGATTGCATCTGCAACAACCTTAGCTACAACGATTGCATCTGCTGTATCAGAGAAACCAACAGAACCGTTTTTAACAGCCTTAACTGTCAGTTTGCATTCTGCGCCAACCTTAGCGGATTCAGCAGAGATTACCAAATCAGCTGCTTTGATTGTAATTGTATCTGTTGTGTTGTCGTCAGCTGTTACTTTGATAGTAACTTCTTTTTCACCCTTAGCGTATGTGCCGTTAGTGTTAGTTGCGGGAGTGTAATTATCTGCATCAACCACTACGTAATCTGTGCCATTGTTCAGCTTGTTGAATTCAAAACCGCTGGACAGTTTCAGTGTGAATACCTGACCCTTTTTGAATTTGCCAACGTTAGCTTCGATTTTCAGGTCTTTTTCCAGTGCAGAGATACCTTCTTCTGTGATGTCTGCTACTTTCTTCACGGAAGCTTTGATACCTGTATCTTTAACTTCTGCGAATGTCAGATCATCTGTTGTTACCATAGCACCGTCAACGGCGATTGTAGCCTTTTTGCCAACGGATGTGCTTTTCAGCTTGATGTTGTTGTGCAGGTTTACAGCGATAACAGTTTCATCTGTCAGTCTTGCTTCGATTGTCAGTTTGAAGCCGTCTTTTTCAACTTCAGAGATGTTATCTTTAGTAATGGTTGCTACATCAGTTTGACCTTTTTTAACTGTAACATTTGCTGCGATTGCCTCTGCTGTAACTGTCTTGAATTCAGCACCATCCAGTGTGAATGTCAGTTCATGTTTTGCATTGCCAGTTGTGCCTGCATACTGACCGTCGCCGTCAACCTTCAGCTGCAGTTCTGTTGTTTCGCTATCCATTGCAGTTTCTGCTGTTGCATCTTTGGATACATCAGCTGCATCGATAACTTTAGCTACTGCTTTAGCAGAACCTGTGTCAGCAAATGCTGTTGCGGGCACCAGAGATACTACCATAGCTGCAGCCATGACCATAGAGATAAGTTTCTTCATTGGTCTCATTCCTCCTTTTTTTAATTTTAAATGTTCGCTTCGTTTCATAATTATACAACGAAATGCAGTTCATTCCGCCGCCATCCTTTCCGCCGCCCCTTCCCTTCCGGCCCTTCCGCTTCCTCCACACCCATTCAAGGATTCGGCTTCCGTTTCTTCCGTTCCGGTTTGGTTTCCATTCCTGCGTCAGTTTTACTTTGCATAGCTATCATATCAACAGAATCGGAAATTGGCAAGGGGTTTGCCCGTTTTGTAACAAAACTGAAATATTGCAGCAATATTACAACATGAGACCCCATGAGACTAAGGGGGCTTTATCATGAGGGCAGAAAGGAGGTGACGCAAATGAGCACTTTTACAGAAAATTATGATTTTATCAAGCCCGATAACGAAGATTATTATGACATTCAGGATTTCAATGAAAACATGGACGCCATTGATGCACAGCTGGCACAGGCGGAGCAAAAGGTGGCGGCGATTCAAGCAAGCATTGCCACAGCAGAGGAAACCCTCGCCGCTATCAATAAAAAGCTTGGCACGCCCCCCGATGGGCAGAGCATTTCTTCCCTGCTGCAAAACGGCGGCTCGGTGATTCGCTCGATTCAGTATGTGGTGTATACCGCACCGAAAAGCCCTTCCTACGGCGGCACGGTGACAATTCAGACAGTAAATCTCGAAAAAACATTCGTTATCACAGAACGATTGAATAATAATTTCGATTCCCTCATCAACTTTTCCTATACGCTGAGCAGCAATGCCATTACCGTTAAGCATACCGGCTGTGATGTGGATACTGTGAAAATCGGCTTCTGGGTTGTGGAGTTTGTGTAAAAAAAGCAAGAAAGTCCTCGAAAGAGGACTTTTTTTAGTGGTTAATTATAGGGTAGAAAATACTTTCCCGAAGATTAAAAACGTAGTTTTCCTAATGAGAAAAAGTTTTTTCTATCGGGCAATAAACTACGCCGAAAAATTTGAAAACGCGAGCAGGCCTGTAAGCCGGGTTCTGTTTTTCAGACAGCCATCTATCTTGGTCCGTTGTTGCCAACGGCATCGTGCGACTTTTTCGAGACGGAACGAGCAGCCCCATGGTCTCTGTTTGTCTTGCTTCGGGTGGGGTTTACAGGGGCCCGCGACGTTACCGCCGCAGCGGTGGGCTCTTACCCCACCTTTCCATCCTTACCGAAACGAATTCGGCGGTCTATTTCTGTTGCACTATCCTTGGAGTCGCCTCCACCGGCCGTTAGCCGGCACCCTGCTCTGCGAAGCCCGGACTTTCCTCACTCCTACGAGCGCGACTGTCCGACCTACTCACATAATCCAAATCATTATAAATGAATTTCGTTCCCTTGTCAAACCTTAAAGCAGCTCCCGCCGACAAATTCCTTAATCAAGGAATTATTCGGAATTTCCAGCCCCGGCGCAGCAAGGAAATAGCTCAGGAATTTAATCAAACGCTTTGCCGTGGGGTATTCCGGCATGTTTTTTTCAATCGCGAATAGCTGTGGCTCTGCGTATTGCTTCAGCACACAAAGCTCATATAGCGTTGCGGAATTGAACACCGCATCCGCATTCTCCTGAAACGGGAAAATATTATCCTCCTCGCCCTGACGCACCTCTCCCCAGGATTCTATGGTCGTTCTGGCGCTTCTGCCGCGGAACTGGAAATCGCGCACAATGCGGCGGATAAGCCTGCTGTCGGAGGTAGAAATGCGGTTGTGGTCGTCTACATTCAGCTGCGTAATGGCGCTGATGAAGATTTTGAATTTGTATTCCGCCGGAATTTCGGGGGTCAGGCGGTCATTTAAGCCATGGATGCCCTCCATTACCAGAATTTCGCCCTCGCCAAGCTGCACAAATTCACCGCTGTGCTCACGCTTGCCTGTCAGGAAGTTGTAATAGGGCAGCTCTACTTCTTCCCCCGCGATAATCTGCTTCAAGTCCTGATTGAGCCGCTTCAAATCCAACGCCTCCATGCGCTCGAAGTTTTTCTTGCCATGCTCATCCAGAGGGGTGTCCTCCCGATTGAGGAAATAATCATCCAGAGAAACCTTGTGCGGCTTCACACCCAGCGCGCGCAGCTGAATACATAATCTGTTTGCGAAGGAGGTTTTTCCGGAGGAGGAAGGCCCCGCAATCAGCACCACACGCACTTTGTTCATCCGCTGATGAATCTGATCTGCGATTTCCGCAATTTTCTTTTCATGCAATGCCTCATTCACGCGAATTAGGTCGCCGAATTTCCCCTCGACAATCGTGCGGTTCAGCTCCGCCACGTTGCGCACCTGCATCAGCTGGCACCAGTGCATCTGCTCCAGAAATACCTTGCTGATTTTTCTGGGCTGCTCCTCCGGCAGAAGTTCCCCTGTCTTTGCAGGATCGGGGAAGCGCACCAGAAAGCCTGTTTCAAAGGGCATCAGCGCAAACCATTCCAATGCGCCGACAGAATCCGGCATATACCCGAAGAAATAATCATAGAAGCCATCCAGTTCATAAAGGTTGATATTGGAAGCAGTGCGATAACGGAACAGCTCCACCTTATCCTGTAAGCCCTGCTCCTTCACGATGGAAATGGCAACCTCTCTGGGGCAGACATGCTTCACAATAGGCGTATCCGCCGCAACATATTCCTTCATGCGCGCCTCAATCTTGGCAAGCAGGTCTGCATCCGGCATCTGCTGTAGGCTGCTCAGCTCGCAATAAAGATTGCCCCGCAGGGAATGTTCGATTTCCACGCCTGTAGCTGTCCCCAGCACATCGCGCACCGCCTTCACCAGCAGCAGGGAAATCCCTCTTTCATAAACGCGCACGCCCTCCTTATCCCGAAAATCCAAAAAGGTGATATCCTCATCGGTGCGGATGGGGCAAATCAATTCGCGCAGGGAATTTCCCTGCTTTGCCACCAGAATTTTACCGAAAACCTCGCCCTCAAATTCCTTTGCCAGCTCCCCGAAGGTCATGCCCTTGGGAATCTGCACTTCCTTTCCCATTACATTTACTTTTCTTGTTTCCACTTGTTTTCCCTCCTTACTCTATCGTCCAGAAGGTCTGCCCATCCACTGCGGAGCAGACAACCTCGATATTCCAGCCGTTTTTCTTTGCCGCCGCCTGCAATTTTTCCTGCAGAACAGGCACAATCAGCACCTCGCTCGCGTAATGCGTCACATCCGCAACGGCAATGCCCATCTCGACCGCCTTCTGCGCTTCGTGATATTTGATATCCGCCGTCAGGTAGGCATCACAGCCCTGCGCCGCCGCCAAGGAAACAAATTCAACCCCTGCGCCTGTGCAAAGACCAACGCGCTTGATGGGCTTTTCCCCGTCCCCGACCAGACGAATGGCATCCAGACCAAGCCTTTCCTTCAGCTGCTTTGCAAATTCCCTGAAGGGGATTTCCTGCGGCAGTTCTCCGATGCGGCCAATGCCCTCCTTTTTCCCTGTCTGCTCCACAGGATAAATGTCATACGCCGCTTCCTCATAGGGGTGCGCCGCAAGCATTGCCTGCACAACGGCGTGTACCTTCTCGGCAGGAACAATCGTTTCCAGACGGATTTCATCCGCCGTTTCCAGTCTGCCCTGCTCTCCCAAGAAGGGATTTGTCCCCTCCAGGGGAAGAAAGGTTCCCTTCCCTGCCGCGCCAAAGGTGCAATGGGAATAGGCACCGATATGCCCTGCCCCTGCGCCGCACATGGCATCGCGCACCGCCTGCTCATGCCCCACAGGAACATAAGCCACGATTTTTTTCAGGCTCTCCGCCCATGTTTCCTCCAAAATCTCAATATTCTTCAAGCCTGCCAGCTCCGCCAGCACATCATTCGTACCGCCTGCGGCAATGTCCAGATTCGTATGCGCGGAAAAAGCGGCAATGTTATTCTGAATCAGATTAAAAATGCGTTTCCCCAGAAGGGTATCCGCCGTAATGCTTTCGATTTTGCGGAACAGCAGCATCGGGTGATGTGTCACAACCATATCCGCACCAATGCGCCTTGCTTCCTCCACAACGGGGTCAATCACATCCAATGCAACCAGAATTTTTTTCACCTCTCGCTCAGGATCACCGATGGCAAGCCCCGGCTTATCCCAGCCCTCCGCCAGCTTTTTCGGTGCGATTTCCTCCATCACACCCATGATATCCTTTACCCTTACAGCTTTTACAGACATTCCAACGCCTCCCTCATCAAAGCCAGCTTCTTCTCCACCTCAGGCAAACGCTTCTGCGCGTTTTCTGTCGGGTTCCCTTTGAGGCTTTCAAGCAAACGGCTGTATTTTCCTTCTTCGTGCAGAAGCACCTCTTTTAAAATAGGGTCTTTCTTCTCCAGCAGCCTTTTGCCGTATAGATACTCAATCTCCCTGTCATAATGCTCCTCTGCCCTTTCGCACCGCATCAGCACATACGGTTTATTCTCCTCTTTCAGTGTATGCTCCTCTCGGATGGCAAATCCGATTTGATGCAAATATTTTCGCACCGCACCGAAATCGCGCTGCGGCGAAAGCACCAGCTCCGTAAGGCTTGCCGCAACCTCAGGGCTGTCCTGCAAAATATGTACAATCAGCATACCGCCCATCCCTGCCATGATTGCCGTTTCCGCCTCGCCTGCCTTCAGGGGCGTTAAGCCGCTGCCAAGGCGCGTTTCAATGACATCCTCCGCACCGTAAAGCGCAATGTTTTTCTTGCATTTTTCCAAAGGTCCCTTGCGCACATCGCAGGCGTATGCCTTTTTGATTCTGCCCTTTTTGTATAAATATATAGGGACATAGCCGTGGTCTGTGCCGATATCCGCAATCCGCTCCTGCGTCACCAGACCTGCGACCATCTCCAATCGTTTTGATAACTCCATAGCCTCGACTCCTTATTTTCAAAAAGAGGGCGCAGCAAATATCTCTATTTGTTTCGCCCTCTTTTGTTCCAATTCTCTTATTCAAGATAATCCTTCAGCTTTTTGCTTCTGCTGGGATGGCGCAGCTTACGCAGAGCCTTTGCTTCAATCTGGCGGATACGTTCTCTGGTAACATTAAATTCCTTACCAACCTCCTCCAGTGTTCTTGCTCTGCCGTCATCCAGACCAAAACGCAGACGCAGCACCTTTTCTTCTCTTTCCGTCAGCGTATCCAGAACCTCCATCAGCTGCTCCTTCAAAAGCGTAAACGCTGCGGCTTCCGCAGGTGCGGGGATATCGTCATCAGGGATAAAGTCACCCAGATGGCTGTCCTCCTCCTCACCGATAGGCGTTTCCAGAGAAACCGGCTCCTGTGCGATTTTCATAATCTCGCGCACCTTTTCCTCCGGCATCTGCATTTCCACAGCCAGCTCCTCCGCGGTCGGTTCTCTGCCCAGCTCCTGCAAAAGCTGTCTGGAAATACGAATCAGCTTATTGATGGTTTCCACCATGTGTACGGGGATACGAATCGTTCTTGCCTGATCTGCAATCGCACGGGTGATTGCCTGACGAATCCACCATGTCGCATAGGTGGAGAATTTAAAGCCCTTATGGAAGTCGAATTTTTCAACCGCCTTAATCAGCCCCAGATTGCCCTCCTGAATCAAATCAAGAAAGAGCATCCCACGCCCAACGTATCTTTTTGCAATGCTGACAACCAGACGCAGGTTGGCCTCTGCCAGCTTCTTCTTGGCAGCTTCGCCCTCAGGGCCGCCCGCCTCCATCTTCTGCGCCAGTTCGATTTCTTCTTCTGCCGTCAGAAGGGGCACCTTACCGATTTCCTTGAGGTACATTCTGACGGGGTCATCAATATTGATGCCCTCCGGGAGAGTCAGGTCAAGCTCCTTCTCAACCTCCTCCTCCGCTTCGATATTCCCCAGAATATCAATATTCTGACTTTCCAGATATTCATAGATTCTGTCAATGCGGTCGGGGTCCAGATCCAAATCCGCCAGATGATCCATGATCTCCTTATATTCCAGTACATTCTTTTTCTTTTTGGCCAGCTGCACCAGCTCCTCCAGCTTGGTCAATAATGTTGTTTCTTCGACGGATTTCAACATGATCCTTCCTTTCTCTCTGTTCCTATAGTCTAACCATATCAAATGGTAATATACAGGGAATCCAGTTTTCTCTTGGCCTCCACCAGCCGTTGTATCTCCTCAACGGTTGCGGCGTTTGCCGTCAAATGGTCGATTTTCGTCCGTTTCAGCCGCTTCACCTGTTCATTGATGGCTTTTTCCATATCTGCCCCGTTTTCTGTCGGCAGCTGTACGGCAAAAATCTCTGTCACCTGCTTCTGTTCCTTTGCATCCTCAAAGCGGCTGACCAAATCGGCAGGGAACACATGACCTGCATTCTGCCACAAATCCCCGATATCGCCGAAGGTGCGCCAATAAATTCCTTCTGTAAAATCATCCTCTTCCAGAATCTCTTTGAGCGTATCATAGATGCCCTGATGCTGGGCGGCATAATATAACAAGCTTCTCTGGGCTTCCAAAAGCCCCTTATCCTTTCTTCTGCCCTCCGGCGTGTAATTCTTCAGATTCTGCTGCCGCTTTTCGGCCTCCCTTTGGTAAGCCGCATCCTCTTTTTGCACCAGCTTCCGAATTTCACTGCGGATAGCCTCCTCCTCCACGCCTGTCACCCTGCTTACCTCTCCAAGGTAAACATTACGCTCAATCTCACTGTCCAGCTTTGCAAGGATTTCCGCCGCCTCTGTGGCAAAGCGAACCCTGTGCTCCGGATTTTTGAGATTATATTTGCGCTGTATGCAGGCAATTTCAAAGGATATATAATGCACAGCATTCACCAACAGCTTGGAAAATTCCGCTGCGCCCTTTGCCTTGATAAATTCATCGGGGTCCTTTCCGTCCGGCACCTGTGTCACCTTCACATGAAAGCCGTTTTTCACCAGTACGGGAATGGCGCGAAGCGCGGCATTGGTGCCCGCCTCATCGCTGTCATACAGCAAAATCACATCATCCGCAAACCGCTTCAGCGTTCTTGCATGCTCCTGATTGAAGGCTGTTCCCAATGATGCCACTACGTTATGGAACCCTGCCTGATAGATGGAAAGCATATCCATATAGCCCTCCACCAGAATCAGCTCTCGTTTTCTTGTCTGCTTCGCAAAATTCAGTCCATACAGATTTCTGCTTTTGCTGAACAGAATCGTTTCGGGTGAATTCAGATATTTCGGCTCACCCTTGGCAAGTATCCTGCCGCCGAAGCCGACCACACGCCCCTGCACATCAAAAATGGGGAACATCAGCCTGCCGCGGAAACGGTCATGGTAGCCCTTGCCATCCTTATTTTCCAGCACAAGGCCGGTTTTCAAAATCTCCGAAATCTTGAAGCCCTTCTCCTGCAAATGCCTGAAAAGCGCATCGTAGCTGTCCGGAGAGTAGCCTATGCCGAATTTTCTTGCCATACGGGGATCCATCTGCCGTTTTTGCAGATAGGCTCTCGCCTCTGCCCCCTCCTCCTTTTGCAGGGCTTCATAAAAGAACCTGCCTGCCAAGGTGTGCATTTCAAATAATCGTTTCTTGAGCTGCTCCGCCGCGATTGCCTGCGCATTCTTTTCCGGCTCGGGCAGGGTAATATGCGCCCGCTCCGCCAGTCGCTTCATGGCTTCGGGAAAATCGCAGTTTTCCATCTCCATTAAAAAGGAAAACACATTTCCTGCCGCGCCGCAGCCGAAGCAATAATAAAACTGCTTTTCGCTGTTGACGGAAAAGGATGCCGTTTTTTCATTATGAAACGGGCAAAGCCCGAAATAGGAGCTGCCCTTTTGCTTCAGCGGCACATACTGGGAAATGACCTCTACGATATCATTTTGCAGCCGCACCTCATCCACGACCTCCCTCGGATATCTCATGGCATCATCCCCCCTTCCATAACAGTCGAAAAGGAAGTTCTTTCACTCCCTTTTATATACTAAATTCGACACATTTGAGAAAAATCCTTCTCCTTGTATACATTTTGTAGAAATCAACAAAAATTTTGCAAAAAAGCCTTGACTTTTTCAAACTATGTGCAAAATGCAAGAATATTTTACCCCAAAATTAGTATCTTTTTCAGCCTGTAGCCAAAGTGATTTCGGCTTAACCCTTCAAAGAATCGTCCATTCCTGCGGAATAAAAAGCGTCTTATATTTCGCAACGGCAAAGCGATCCGTCATGCAGGCAATATAATCGCAAACCACCTGCCGCACCGGATCTCTGTCATCCAGAAGTGCCTGAAACTCTCCCGACATTTCCTCCGGATATTCCAAATAATAATCAAATAAATCCCCCACGATTTTCTCCGCCTTTTTATGCTCCGCCACCGCAATATCACTGGCATACACATGACGGAACATAAAGGCGCGCAGCTCCTTTAGGGTCTGCCGCATTTCCTCGCTCATGCGAATATCGTTGATACCCATGCTGTGAAAAATGGTATCCCGCACCATGGCATTGATGCGGCTGCTGGAGCGTGTGCCGATGCGCGCAACAATATCCCTTGGAATATCCTTCGGCTTGAGCATGCCTGCGCGGATGGCATCGTCAATATCGTGGTTCGTATAAGCAATCTTATCGGAAAGCTGCACGATTTTCCCCTCTAGGGTAGAAGGATTGCCGCTGGTGCGGTGGTTCAAAATCCCGTCCCGCACCTCCCATGTCAGGTTCAGTCCGCGTCCGTCCTTTTCCAGACGCTCCACCACACGCAGACTCTGCACATTATGCGCAAAGCCGCCCGTATCCCTGCAAAGCTCATCCAGCTTGCGCTCGCCTGCATGCCCAAAGGGGGTATGCCCTAAATCATGCCCAAGGGCAATCGCCTCTGTCAAATCCTCATTCAGCCGCAATGCGCGCGCAATGCTTCTGGCAATCTGCGAAACCTCAAGCGTGTGCGTCAGCCGTGTCCGATAATGGTCACCCTCAGGGGAAATAAACACCTGCGTTTTGTGCTTCATGCGGCGGAAGGATTTACAGTGGATGATGCGGTCTCTGTCGCGCTGAAAATCCGTCCGAATGTCGCATTTTTCCTCAGGTCTTTCCCTGCCCCTCGTCCGGCTGCTTTTTGCTGCATATTCCCCAAGGATTTTCTCCTCCAATTCCTCCTGAAACCGCCGTAATTCCATAGCAATCCCTCCTTTTCCGCCTTTCGTATCAGTCGAACGCTTTCCTATTACTTTTTAGAATACGCCATTTTCCCGAAAATTCCTTTTTCTGCACGAAAAAAAGCCTTAAAGCTTCTGATTCTCTAAGACTTTTCATTCCTCCGGTACCTTTCCGCCGCCGTGATATTCCGCATATTTTTTGCCGCGCACCTGCACAAATTCAATTTCCGGATAGCGCAATGCCGTCAGATAACCGCCATAAACACAGCCCTGATCGATATCAACGGTGCGGTTGATGATTTCGGGCCGTTCCGCCACCGTATGCCCATAGACCACAAAGGGCTGCCCGTCATATTCCGCCGCCCAGTCCAAGCGCTCAGGCTTACCGTTTTCGTCAAAATTGCCCGTTGTTTCGCCATATAAACAAACTGCGCGTATTTTATTGGAAAATTTTCCGATGGATTCGGGACGCAAGCCCCCATGCACCACCGCAAGACGCTTTCTGTCCAGCAGAAGATAAAAGCATTGGCTCTCATAGCAGCGCATGTATCGGCTGCGAAACACCATGCGTTCTTCCTTCGGGAGTGCCTCCAGCTCCGCTACCGTCCGCTCCAGTCCGTGTGACAGATGCACACGATTCCCCAGAAAATAGCGGTACAGCTTATTGCAGTGGTTGCCATGCACCCAGAATGCGCCGCCGTTATTGACCTGCTCAATCCAGAAATCCAGACACGCCAGATTCTGACAGCCCTTATCCGCCACATCTCCCACGGAAATCAGCCTTCTGCCCTCCGGATGCGTATAACAGCCATCCTTTTTCTCATAGCCGAGCCTTCCTATCAACTCCATCAGCTCATCATAGCAGCCATGCACATCCCCAATGATATCAAATTTATTTTCTCGAAATTCCAGAATACGGAAATTTCGTTCTCTGCGCTCCTTCATTTACAGCTTCCTTTCAGGAGTTTTCTTTTTTCTCGTTTCTCTTATGATATATGATACCACAAAAGCCTGTTTATTTATAGGAAAAACATAAAAAACTTTTTTAAGCATACACTATAAAGGAAAGAAAACCCACGGAGGCTGTCATGTATTCTCGAAAAAAAATTCCTGCGCCCTTCGGCAAAACGCAGAAAACAGCCGAAAAAAAGAAGGAAGCCACTACAGTCCTTCCCCAAAAGGAAACCTCAAAAGAACCCATTTTTCTTCACGCGGAGGAAAAAACAATACCGCAAGGCGGCAGCTCGCCTGTGCTTGTTGGAGCTGATTTCCGCAAAAAAAGATGCCTCTCCGGCGTGTGTCGATAACCGGATGCTTTGAGGGTTGCCCGTCTGCATACGGATGCGCCTGTCAATGAATTGCCTTCTTGAAAAAGCAGCTTAGACTATGTATAATGCAATATATACATACTCTTTAAGGTTATCCAATCAGTACCATGGAGGAAAAATGAAGCTGTCATCCTTTTTTCACTTTGCTGCCTTTGGCGTAAAGACAATTCTGTTTAAAAAGAAATCTGCAATTCTCGGAACGATCATCGTAACCGATAAATGCAATCTGCATTGCAAGCACTGCTCCGTCAACAATATCACAGCAATCATCCATCCCTATAAACAAATTCGGCAGGAAATGCAGCAGCTCTATGACATGGGCGTTCGCATTTTGTTCTTCTGCGGGGGCGAAACATTTCTTTGGCAGGATGGCACACGCACGCTCAGGGATTTGGTGATAGAAGCAAAGCGCATGGGCTTTCTCATCGTCAACGTGGTTACGAATGGGACGTTCCCCCTTCATCTTCCGGAGGCGGATTTAATCCTTTTGAGCCTGGATGGAGATAAGCAGCGCCATAATGAAGTGCGTGGCGATACCTATGACACCATCATGCAGAACATCCGCAATGCTTCCGCAGATAATATCTGCTTCTATATGGCAATCAATCAAATCAATAAGAACCATATACGAGATGTTTGTCTAACCGCTCGGGATACCAAAAACGTAAGGGCAGTGTCCTTCAATTTTCACACACCATATCCCGATACAAAGGAATTGGCCTTAAGCAAAGAGGAAAAAGCCAAGTGCTGTGCTGTGATAACCCAAATGATGAAAGAGGGCGCACCCGTTTTCAACCTCAAAAGCGCGTTTCCATATCTCATCGAAAATCGTTTTCCCACGCCCTGCCATCAGTGCGTAGTCATGGAAAACGGAACGCTGTCTACCTGCGGACGCTGTATCTCTGTTCCCGGTCTTTGCGACCAATGCGGATACTTTTTCGTTGCCGAATATACGCTTTTGTTTAAAGGAAATCCAAAAATAATCTGTGAGATGCTTCATACCTACTTGAAGTACATTTAGGAGGAATATGCGTTTTATTACAAGCTTAACAAGAATGTGGCTTACCCGAACAATACAGCCATTTACGTTCAAAAATGAATATGACCGTCTTTTGCCGTTTGCAGAATGTGAAACCCTCGGGTTATATGTGCATATCCCCTTTTGCAAGAGCATTTGCAACTTTTGCCCCTATTGCAAAGTGCGGTATTCCGCCGAACTGTGTGATACATATATAGACTCTTTGATACAAGAAATCCATCTTGTAGGGAGCCAACACACAGAACGGAAAAAAGTAACCTCCCTCTATTTCGGCGGAGGGACACCTGCGCTTGCGGCTCATCGGATAAAAGAAATTGTTGCTGCACTGAAGGAGCACTTCGTAATCACAGAGGGGATTGGCATAGAGCTTCATCCCGATAATGTGAATGTGGCGGTGCTGCAAGCATTGAAGGATGCAGGTGTAACAAAAATCAGCATTGGTGTTCAATCCTTCTGCCACAAGTATCAAAAGCTTCTTGGCAGAAAGAAGCTTGATACCGACAAAATGCTGTCTGCGTTGTCCGCCGTTCCCTTTGAAACCGTTTCCATGGACTTTATCTTTGCCTTGCCCGGACAAACCTATGATGATTTGAAATCGGATATTGAAACCGCCTTTTCCTTGGGTGCAAATCACATTGCCATATATCCGTTCATTGATTTCACTTTTACGGAAAGTCCCCTTGCCGCAATGCCTAAAAAAGCGAAACGCAGGCTGTTGGATGCCATCACACAATATTGTTTGGATATGGGATATTTCCGCAGCTCTGTTTGGACATTCTCAAGTGAGTCAAATGCAAGCTATTCCTCCATGACCAGAGATACCTTCCTCGGCTTCGGCTGTTCCGCAACCAGTCTTTTCAAAGGGCAATTCAAAATCAATACCTTCGATGTTGCCTCCTATTGCGAAAGAATTTCCTCCGGCAACCTTGCCACAGCATTGACCATTCGCTTTACCAAACGGCAACGGATGATTTACTGGCTGTTCTGGACAGCATACAGCACAAGAGTAAATGCAAAGGCTTTTGAAACATTCTTTGGTGTGCCGCTGAAAAAAATGTATGGCATTGAGCTTTGGCTTGCAAAACAATTCGGGTTGCTCAAGGAGCAAAACGGCACTTATGAAATGACGCTAAAGGGTGCCTTCTATTATCATTACTACGAAAATTTTTATACACTGTCTTATATCGACAAAATGTGGGGAATCCTGCGAAAAGAAGCATTTCCCAAGCAGATTAAGCTGTAAAAGAACGAAAACCGCATCCTGCCAAGCAGATCCGCTTGGTATAGATCCTTGCATAAGCTGAAAAGCGGAACAGGCATACCCAAAGTCATGCCCGTTCCGCTTTTCAGCCTTTTTTACTGCCTTCCTTTTATACGCCCATTATTTTCATCAGCTCGGTCAACTGCTTTTGCTCCTGTTCGGGCAGGCTTGCCGCCACCGCCGCAAGCAATGCCTTCTGCTCCTGTGGCGCAAGCTGTCTCCCTTCGGATAATTTTTCGCCATATTCCAGAAAAATATCCAGCCGCTCCATGCCGCTTTTCCCTCTGCATTTTTCTGCCGCCTCCTGCATCAGGCGCAGCCGTTCCTCGCCCAATGCCTGCACCTGTGGCATTTCCCATGCGTTCATTTTCATTCCCCCTGCCCCAGAATTTCCTTCATATCCATCATTTTCAGCAGCAGCTGCACCTGTCCGCGTTCCTGCTGTGATACATATTTTTCAACCGCCTGCAAAAGCTTCTTCTGCCGCAGGCGCAGCGGCTCCTCCTGCCGCTCTCTGGTTTCCAGAAGCTCACTGCCCATCACGCGCCGCAGCTCCATCAGCCGCACCACCAGATACAGCTCCTTCTGATATTCCCGATTCAAAAAGGGAATGGCGGCGGAAATCATATTTTCCCTGCGGCTGCGCGAAAACACATCCGCTTCCTCCTGCGGCGCAGGTGGCAATGCCGTATCCTGCGGCGCACCCAGCAGCCTTTGCAGTCTCTGCATCCGCAGGAGCATTTTTGCCGCATCCTGCCCTTCCTCTCCCATCAATGCCGAAAGCATTTCCATCTGTTTCTGTTCTGCCACAGCACTTCCCCCCTTTTTTCTTTCTCAAATAAAGATATGCAGGGCTGTGCCGAAAAATGCTTTTTCACATATTTTGATAAGGAAAGGAGATGCTTGCCATGTCTTTGATGAAGCGCATCTTTTCCACAGAATCCACCGGCAAAAGGCTTTCCATCGCCTTTCTGGATACGGGAATTTCCCCTGTGGCGGATTTTATTCTGCCTGAAAACAGGATTATTGCCTTCCGGGATTTTATCAACGGAAGGACAGCGCCGTATGATGATAACGGTCACGGGACACATGTCACGGCATCCGAAGAACGCATTTTCTGCATTAGATATTCTGCTCTCCTGCTATCCTTCTTCCCGTCACCCGTTCCATCACCCAATAAAACGCAACGCAGAACAGCAGGGCAAACACAACCCCAAACACATTTTGCGCCACACGAAGCCCCACTGCACCCTTGAGGCCGTAAAGCTCCTCTGCAATGGCAAGCGCACCAAAGGTATTAAACACTGCCTGCCAGCCATACTTCGCAGAAAAGCCAACGCCGATACCGCCAAGGATTCCGATATAGGCATAAATCGAGGTAGGCAGAAGGGTATAGAGCACCAGAAAGCAAAGCACTCCTGCCACGTTGCCGATGATTCTGTTTTTCACCCGTGCCTGCATATCTGCCATCAGCGGCACAATGGCAGACATCGCCGCAATGCCTGCCCACATGGCACGGGGCATTTTGCACAGCTCCGCAAGAAAAAGCACCACAGGCACGCAGATAATCTGGCACAGCTGCCAATTTGTGCGGGAGGAGGTCAGATCAAATGCCTGCAAAACCCCCTTGATTCCTGTTTGATAGGTGTGGCTTTTATGGTTTCTGTAAAACACCAGACAGGAAAGCAGTGCGCCGACAGCCATGGCAATCAAACGCATCCGGTAGCTGTCTCCCGAAACATCATATCCATAAAGCAGCAGATATCCCAAAACCAGAGTGGACTGATTATACATAAACGGATTATGGCACCCGAAAATAACAAGAAACGCAAGTGCCGCCACATTCAAAAGCAACGCCGGCAGTGGTGCTGCCTGCTGTGCCAAATGCGGAAAAACCGCCATGTCCACAAAAAATAACGCCAGCAGCAGGGTAGATTGCCCTGTATGCAGCCCAAAATCCGCATTGCGGAATACCATTAAGCACAATAAAACAACAACGCCCACAACGCTGTTTTCGTTACCGAATAAAATGCTGAACACGCTGACGAATGCAAAGCAAAACAGCATTGTAATTGCAACCTTTGCCAGATAAACCAATGCGTGATAGCGCCTTTCCTGTGCCGTTTCACTCTTTCGCAGCAGCTCCTTTGAGCCGGCCTGATTTAATTGCAGCTCCTGATAAAATGTCATACTTCTCCATTCCTTCCGTTTCGTTTTTTATTTTGCAAAAAACGGCAGTATCGCCTGCCGCATTTCTGTTTGCCTTTCGTACGCCGCTTCATCGGCGTAAGCCTCGCAATGAGGCTATCCTTTTATTATAGCACTCTTTTCTGTTTTGTAAAACATTCTTTTTCAAAGCGTCCGTGAACAAAATTTTCCGCAGTATAGCAATAGCCCCTCTCCCATGCAGGGAGAGGGGCTACGCGGAGTTCAATATGAGCCACATCTATTTAGGATAGATGAAGGTCAACGAGTTTTAACCGTAGTAATAAAACATACAAAGTGCTGTCATCAAAATGATGCCGCAGTCCAGCAATCTTTGCACTATTCTTTTTGAAATACTCATATTTACCAACTCCTTGAGAAGCTTTTAACAATACTGTCTTAGCCCATCAGATTAGGCAAGAACATGGAAATTGCAGGGATATAGGTGATGCACAGCAGTGTAATAATCATCAGTGCCAAGAAGGGAATGATACCCTTAATAACCGTATCCAATGTGGTTTCGCCAACACGGGAGGCAACGAAAAGGTTTACGCCCAGTGGAGGAGTAATGAAACCGATTGCAAGGTTTACTACCATGATGATACCGAAGTGTGTTACATCTACGCCCATTGCTGTTACAACGGGGTACAGGATGGGTGCCAGAATCATGATGGCACACAGTGTTTCCATAAAGCAGCCAACAATCAGCAGCAGCACGTTGATAAGCAGCAGAATTACAATCTTGCTGTCTGTCAGTGCCAGCATTGCGGATGCAACTGTGGTAGGGATACGACCCAGTGTCAGAACCTTGGAGAAACCGGCAGCACAGCCGATAACAATCAGGATGGATGCTGTTGTTTCACAGGCATTTTTGGTACACTGAATCAGCTTTTTCAGATCCAGCTCTCTGTAGATGACACAGCCAACGATGATACTGTAGATTACAGATACCGCAGCTGCCTCTGTCGGGGTAAAGATACCGCCGTAGATACCGCCCAGAATGATAACGGGGGAAAGGATTGCCCAGAAGCCTTCCTTTGTTTCGCGCAATGCTCTCTTTACGGAGAAGGGTTCGTCATCGCCCTTGTAGCCCATCTTCTTTGCATAGAAGTAGGAATACGCAATCAGTACCAGACCAATCAGGATACCGGGTACGAAGCCTGCCAGGAACAGTGTAGATACGGAGCTGTTTGTTGTTACAGCGTAGATAACCATAGGGATACTGGGAGGGATGATAACACCGATGGAACCGGCAGCAGCAATCAGCGCCAGTACGAATTTTTTATCATAGCCCTTTTCCAGCATGGTAGGGATAACCATACCGCCTACCGCCGCAACAGTTGCCGGACCGGAGCCGGAAATTGCCGCGAAGAACATACATACAACAACGGTTACGATTGCCAGACCGCCCTGAATTCTGCCGAAGAATACGTTCGCCAGATTCAGCAGTCTTTTGGAAATGCCGCCGCCGCCCATCAATTCACCTGCGAAGATGAAGAAGGGAATCGCCATGGTAGGGAAGGAGTCGCAGCCTGTTACCATGTTCTGTGCGATAAAGCCGAATGTCAGCTGTTTTGTGTAAAGAATGTAGCCCAGAGATGCAATACCCAGAGAGAAACCAATGGGAACTGTCAGCACCAGACAAGCAATCAATGTAAGAAATACTACTGCAGCAATAGAACCTGTCATGCCTCAGTCACCTCCTCGTGATTTTTCAACGCCTTGATTCTTCTGTAAATGCACTGCAGCTGACGAATTGCTGTCAGCCCCATGCCGATCATAGGTGCCGCATATACGAACTGCATAGGAATACGCATTGCGGGAGACATCTGACCGGACCATGCAATCTTACCGAATACGGTGTAGCCTGTTACAGCAATAAAGATAGCAAAGCCCAGAACAATCAATTCACTGAGGATTTCGATGTAAGGACGTGCCTTTTTGGGATACAAATTGATTGCAGCATCAATACGGATGTGCTTTTCTCTTCTTGCGGTATAGCTTACGGAGAAGTATACCAGCCATACGAACATATATCTTGCCATTTCCTCAGACCATGTCAGAGAGTTCTGGAACACATAACGACATACAACCTGAATGAAAATGATAATACTCATTGCGAAAATCAGTGGAATCATGAAAAATTCTTCCACATGGTCTAAAACCCATTTCATAGTATTTTACGCCCCTTTCCTTTTTAGCCTTCTTCAGGGAATTTTTCCTTTGCCTTGGCAACTTCCTTATACAGCAGGTCTACCACATCGGGATTGGTTACCTTTTCATAAGCCATTTCCTTCAGTCCTTCGCAAGCCTTCACCATTTCGGCCTTAACCGCAGGGTCCAAGTCGCTGTACTGCATGGTGCCGCAGTTTTTGATGTTTTCCAGTGCAACCTTTTCATATTCGTCACATCTCTGACGTTCATAAGCAACTGCTTCATCAGAAACCTTCAGCACGATTTCCTGCTGTTCGGGAGTCAGCCCATCAAATTTATCTTTACTCATCAGAATCAGGTAAGGAGAGTAAATGTGTTTTGTATATGTATAGTGGCTCTGTACTTCATAGAATTTTGTCTGCCATGTCAGCTCCGCACCGTTATCCTGTGCGTCTACTGTTTTCTGCTGCAATGCGGTAAACAGCTCTGTGAACGCCATGGGTGTGGGGTTCGCGCCGTAGTTTTTCCACTGCTGCAGCTGCAGCTCGTTTTCCATAATACGAATCTTAACGCCCTTCAAATCGGACATATCGTTGATGGGCTTGTTGGTAGACAGTGTACGGAACGAATTTTCCTGCCACTGCAAAAGCTTAAAGCCGGATTCCTCCAGACCATCTGCCAGTCTGTCGCCCAGAGGCCCGTCCAGAACCTCATAAACCTGCTGCTTGTTATCAAACAGCCAAGGAATATCCAGACAGAAAATGTCATTTTCAAAGGATGCTACCGTTGCGTTTGTTGCCAGAACGATATCATAGTTACCAAACTGACAGCCCTCCAGCAGCTCACGCTCAGAACCAAGTACGTTGTCGGTGTAAATATCACAGCTCAATGCGCCGTCGGATTCCTGCTCCAGACGCATTTTGAAAAACTTTGCAGCGTCAATTGTCGCAGGCGCATTCCCCAGTGCATAAATGAAGTGATAGCAGTCATCCTTCAATTTTACGCCGGAATCAAAATTTACGGGTTCGACCTTCTTTTCTACAAAACCCTTTTTAACTGTTGCTGTGTCTGCCTCTGCTGCATCATCGGAACCACCGCAGCCCGCCAGACCAATCACTGTGACCGCTGCCAGAGCAGCAGCAAGGCCTCTCTTTAAGAACATAATATTCCCTCCTCATATTGAACT
>OOBP01000740.1_pt1 | contig 20455 bp, 17 predicted proteins | sample 1671681 | NCBI WGS metagenome assembly OOBP01 (sample SAMN06348181, study PRJEB24527) | human gut metagenome
GGAATGGAAAGGGTTTTCTTTACGGGTCTGTACCGCTTTTCGTACTCTTCCATATGATGAAGCCGATTGAACAGTAAATTTCCAATTTGCAATTAGAAAAGCTGAAACATCTTGATTCTACGAGAAATTTCAGGCTTTTTCTTTTGATGGATTTCCAGCGAAAACTGCGCCATACGCCAATTTTACGCCAAACGATGCAGGTTTTTGTGCAGAGCAAAAAGAGCGTTGTTCGCGTTTGGCGCAAAGTTGGAGCGTATGGTGGATGGGTGTAGCCTTATAAAAGGCTGCATCAAAAAGCGGATGCATAGATCTGCAAACGGACAGCCGGAACTTTCCACCGCAAAAGAAACAACTGTGAAGAATATGGAGGTTTCCGCACTTCCATCACAAAAAGACAACTTCCTGTCACAAAACCACTTTGGGAAAAGCAACTGCCCATGATAGAATAATAGAAATACAATAATAAGGAGTTTTCTTTATGGCAGCTACTTCTCAAAAGCGCTCCGGTACCACCGACCTTACCGTGGGCAAGCCGCTGTTCCAGATTTTGCGGTTCGCCTTGCCGCTGGTGCTGGGCACCTTATTCCAGCAGCTGTACAGCTTTGCGGACACCGTCATCGTAGGGCGGTGTCTGGGCACCGATGCGCTGGGCGCGGTGGGCACCACCTACTCCCTCAACTTTCTCATTCTGGGCTTTGTGCAGGGTGCCTGCGTGGGCTTTGGCATCCCGGCGGCAGAGACCTTTGGCGCAAAGGATAAGGACGGACTGCAAAAATACCTGCTGAACGGCGCACTGCTCTGTCTGGTACTGAGCGTGGTGTTCACCGTGCTTACCACCCTGATGGCAGGGCCGCTGCTCCGGCTCATCCATACGCCGGAGGAGCTGTACGCCGATGCGGTGCTCTACATCCGGCTCATTTTTCTGGGCATCCCGGCTACGGTGCTGTATAACTACGCCTCCAGCGTGCTGCGGGCACTGGGCGATTCCCGGCACCCATTTTATTTCCTGCTGGTCGCCAGCGTGGTGAACATTCTGCTGGACTACCTCTTCATCGTGCCGCTGGGCATGGGGGTGGACGGTGCTGCCATCGCCACCGTGCTCAGCCAGCTGCTCAGCGGCGGACTGTGCGTCTACTGGTTCTTTACCCGCACGGCAAAGCTGGAGGGGCTTTCCTTCCGGCAGCCGCGCACCCTGCTTTCGGCAGGGCACTGCAAGCGGCTGGCCTACATCGGCCTTCCCATGGGGTTTGAGTATTCCGTCTCTGCCATCGGCGCGGTCATCATGCAGGACGCCATCAACCTGCTGGGCAGCACCGCTGTGGCAGCCCAGACCGCCGGCGAAAAGATCCGTCAGATGTTCACCCTGCCCATGGAGAGCGTGGGCATGGCTATGGCTACCTATGTGGGGCAAAACCACGGCGCCCGCCGCACCGACCGCATCCGGCAGGGTATCAAGGACGGCTGCATGGTACAGCTGCTCTACTGCGTCGTGGCGTGGGGCGTGATTTTTTTCATCAAGCCCTACGCGGTGGGGCTGGTGCTGGGCGAGGCCGACCCCGCCGTCACGGCGGGTGCCATCCAGTACCTCAGCGTCATGGGTATGCTGTTCTGCTTCCACGGCATGCTGATGATCTTCCGCAACACTTTGCAGGGGCTTGGTTACAGCGTGCTGGCGGTTGTTTCCGGCGTGGGCGAGCTCATCGGCCGCAGCCTTGGCGGCGTGCTGGCGGTAAAGACCGGCCTTGGCTATCTGGGCATCTGCCTTTCCAACCCCTTTGCTTGGGGCTTGGCGATGTTCTACTGCCTGTTCATGGTCTGCCGCATCCTCCGGCGGGAGTCGCAGACCGAAGCCTGAAACTTATAAAAACACGAAGGCCCGTGGGGAGTTCCCCACGGGCCTTCGTGTTTCTGAAGAAGAATCAAAGAAGATTGGAAATGGCTTTTTAGTCCTCTGCCATACCGATCAGGTCAAACTTTTCGGTGGAGACAGTCACCGTAAAGTCCTTCTTGGCAGGCTTTGCGAACTTGACCCAGATGGTGCGGTCAGGCAGGTTGTAGTACCAGCCGGACTCTGCGGCCTCCCAGCCATCGCGGACGATGTACTGGGGAAGCTGCTGTCCGTCCACGCTGGCCCAGAGTGCGCCCTTTTTCTTGCTGACCAGCTTCAGGGTCATGCGCTCCACGGGGGATTCGTAGCTGCCCTCGGTGGCAAAGCGGATGTCGGTGCGGTCACCGGCCTTGACGGTGATGGTAGTCTTGGCATAAACGCCGTTTTTGTAGTCCTCGGTGTGGCCGTCGTCATCGTACAGCACAAAGCTGGTGTCGGTCTCGGCAGCGACCAGCAGGTCGATCTGGCGCATGGTGTCCTTGAGAATGTGCTTGACGTCCTCGGTGGTCACCACAACGGCAGAGCCACGCAGGAACATGGGGATGCTTGCCAGCGTGACCGGAACCTCGATGGTCTGGCCGCCCTCGTAGGCACGAAGATTATCGTTCATATCGTACCAAGTGCAGTCTGCGGGCAGGTAGATGGTGCGGGTAGTGGCACCCTTTTCCACCACATTCGCCACCAGAATGCTCTTGCCGAACATAAAGGTCAGGTTCTTGTCGGTGTAGCACTTGGGGTCCTCCGGGAACTCAAGGAACAGCGGACGCCATGCCGGCATACCGTTCTGGTTGGACTCGTACATCAGGGAGTACAAAGTGGGCATCAGACGGTAGCGCAGCTGGTAGGCTGCACGGATGTAGGGCAGGTTCTCCTCGTACATCCACGGCTGGGTAACGGTGTTGTCGTTGTTGGCAGAGTTCAGGCAGAAGCGCGGCTGGAAGATGCCGTTCTGCAGCCAGCGGAGCAGCAGCTCTGCTTCGGGTGCAGGGCCCGCAAAGCCGCCGATATCGCAGCCCATGTTGGAGCAGCCGGACAGACCCATGCCCAGAATGGTGGCAATGTTGAACTTGACGGTGCGCCAGTCGGTCAGGTTATCGCCGCCCCACACCTGTGCGTAGCGCTGGATACCGGCGTAGCCTGCGCGGTTGATAATGTAGGGGCGCTCGCCGGGGTACACATCTGCCAGCGCCTGCTTGGCGGTGTAGGCCATCAGGTTGGAGTGCAGGATCTTCAGCTCTGCCATGGTGCCCTTTTTGCCCTCAAAGTCGCACTGGGCGTCGCGGTCCTCCACGCCGTCCATCTCGCAGTTGTCGTTCCAGACGGTCTTGGTGCCCTTTTTGAGGATGTTCTCTTCCAGCAGCTGCTTCCAGGTGTTGCGGCCATTGGGGCCGGTGAAGTCGAAGAAGCGTCCCTCGCCGCCCCACCAGCGGCCGTAGTACGGAGCCTTGCCGTCCGGGGTCTTGATAAAGACATCGTTCTTTTCAAACAGGTCGATGTAGGGGTGGTGCTTCAGGATGCCGGGCTTCAGGTTGGGGATGACGTTGATGCCCCGGGCGTTCATGTTCTCAAAGAACTTTTCCGGCTCCGGGAAGCGCTTGTAGTTCCAGTTGAACACATAGCGCAGGTTGTCCTTTTCGCCGCTGGAATAGCCGGAAGCCAGCCAGAAGTTGTCGATGAGGATGCCCTCTTTTTCGTGCTTGTCGATGACCTTGTAGATCTCCTCGTCGCAGTTCTTTTCCAGCTCGGCGTAGTACATGGTGGAGGCGCAGTAGCCCAGAGACTGCTTGGTGGGCAGGGCGCTGCGGCCGGTCAGCAGGGTGTACTCGTTCAGGATCTCGGGCAGGGTCTCACCGGCCAGCAGGAACAGGTCGATGTCGCCGCCATCGGTCTGGTAGTAGCAGTAGCGCTCCCAGTAGCCGGACAGCTCCTCGCCAAGGTCGAACACGCAGTCGTAGGAGTTGTGGTAGAACAGACCCACCGGGCGCAGGTCGTGCTCATTTACCCGGATGTAGAAGGGGATGTGCTTGTACATCGGGTCGCCGGTCTCGGGGTCGTGGCCGATGGCATCCTTGGGGGACATCCGCAGGCGGCGTCCCTTTTTGTCCAGATGGCCGGTCTTTTCGCCAAAGCCGTAGAAGTGGTCGTATTCCCGATCCACCTTGGAGAAGTGGCTCAGACGGCCGATCTGATCCTTCTCAAAGGCGCGCTCCCGCAGATCCTGATAGATCAGCTTGCCGGACTTATCGAACAGCTCAAAATGGAAGGGCTTTTTGAACAGCTTCAAAGTCAGGTGTGCGGTCTCAAAGGTCAGGGTCTTATCGTCCTCAGCGCAGGGGACATCCAGCGCGGTGATGCGGGTGCGCTCGTCCTTGAGCAGGGTGTCCATCCGATCCTCCCACGCGGTGGTCACCAGCGTGTAGGACTCCTCCTCCATGGGAGTGCCCTTGTCGAAGTGCACCCGGATGCGGATGATATCGTCTGTCATGAAAACCAGCTTCACATCGGCGGCATCGCCGTGGATGAGGTAGCCGTTTTCGATCTTTTCAAAGGATTCAAAACTACGCAGCAGCAGCATAAGAGGTTCCTCCGTGCAGTGTTACATACCGATCAGGTCGAACTGCTCAAACGAGACAGTCAACTCGTGATCCTTGGCGGGGTTTGCATACTTGACCTCCACAGCCTTTTTGCTCTGGCTGTAATACCAGCCCTCGGCAGCGGCGTCGAACTTGCGGCGGTTGAGGAAGTGCTCGATCTTGCGGCCATCCAGCGTGACCCAGAAGGGGCTCTTTTCCTTGGCAATCATCTCCACCTTGATGGTCTCCACGGTGTCCTTGTAGCTGCCCTCGGAGGCAAAGTTCATGGTCACCCGCTCGCCTGCGGTGGTGGTGATGGTGGTCTTGCGGTACACGCCGCTCTTGAAATCGTTGGTGATGCCGTCGTCATCGTACAGGGTCGTGGTGGTGGTGCCCTTGGGTGCCACGATGAGGTGCAGGGCGGTGGTGTGGTCGCCCTCCATGGTCATCAGCTGGTTGTCTGCCATGGCGATGACTGCGCCCTCGCGGACGAACATGGGGATGGTAGCCATGGTGACCGGCACTTCGATGGTCTGGCCGCCCTCGTAGCAGCGGAACTTATCGTTCCAGTCGTACCACTTGCAGCCTGCGGGCAGGTAGACGGTGCGGGTCTTGGCGCCCTCTTCCAGAACGTTGGCCACCAGAATATCCCGGCCGAACAGGAACTCGAAGCTCTCCTCCCATGCCTTGGGGTCGTTCTGGAAGTCGTAGACCAGAGCACGCATGATGGGCGCACCGGTCCGGCTGGCCTCGTACTCGGCGCTGTAAAGATAGGGGGTAAAGCGATAGCGCAGCAGGATGGCGTCCCGGATGGTATCCGCAGACTCCCGGAACATCCACGGCTCGGTGACGGTGTTATCGTTGGAGGCAGAGTGGATGGAGAAGCGGGCCTGAAAGATGCCGTTCTGCACCCAGCGCACGAACAGCTCCTCGGTGGGTGCGGGACCGGCAAAGCCGCCGATGTCCGCGCCCTCGTTGGGCTGACCGGACAGACCCATACCGGTGATGATGGGGATATTGTACTTCAGGCTCTTCCAGCTGGTGTAGTTGTCGCCGCACCAGGTCTGGGCGTAGCGCTGGATGCCGGCGCTGCCGCTGCGGCACACCATGTAGGGGCGTGCCTTGGCGTTGTGCTCCACCACGGCATCGGCACCCGCCTTGCACATCAGGGTGCTCATGAGGGGCTTCAGCTGGCCGATGGTGCCGCCCTTGCCGTCAAAATCGCAGGTGCAGTCCTTGTCCATCAGGCTGTCGTACTCGCAGTTGTCGTTCCAGACGGAATCGGTGCCCACGGCGATGATGGACTCGGTGAGGTACTTTTTCCATGCTGCACGGCCTTCGGGCTTGGTGAAGTCCCAGAATGCGCCGTCGCCGCCCCACCATTTGCCGACACCGTAGGTCTCGGGGTTCTTGCTGTCCTTCACGAATACGTCATCTGCGTTGAACTCGTCGAAACGGGGGTTGCACAGCAGGACACCCGGCTTGACGTTGGGCACGTTCTGGGCGTGCTTTTCGTTCATGGCGTGGAAGTAGGCGCTGGGGTCCTTGAAGCGTTCGGTGTTCCATGTAAAGACGCAGCGCTTGTTGTTCTGGCTGGTATAGCCGCTGGACAGGTGGAAGCCGTCGATGGGGAAGCCCTCTTCCTTGATGGTGTCGATGAAGCCCAGCACGGCGTCATCGCTGTCCTTTTCCAGCTCGGGGTAGTACATGCTGGAGCCCTGATAGCCCAGTGCACGCTTGGGCAGCAGTGCCGGACGGCCGGTCAGCAGGGTGTAGTTGTCCACGATGCGGGCAATGGTGTCGCCGCCGATCAGGAAGCAGTCCAGATCGCCGCCGTCTGCCTGAAAATAGGTGTAGCGGGGCCAGTAGTTGCTCTTTTCGCAGCCCATGTTGAACACGGACTCGTAGAAGTTGTGGTAGAACACGCCCACAGCCTTGTGGGTGTCGCGGTCCAGACGGATGTAGAAGGGGATGTGCTTATAAAGGGTATCCATCTTCTCGGCATCGTAGCCCATGGCATCGGTGGCGCGCTCCCGCTGGAAGGTCTTGTTCTTATCCAGCAGGCCGGTCTTTTCGCCAAAGCCGTAGAAGCAGTCGTTCTCCTTCATCCGGCTGTAAGCCACCACGCGGTTGTTGGCGTCCTTGACGAAGGGGTTGCCGGGCAGGGTGCTGTACAGCTCCGCGCCATCGGCAGCCAGCAGCTTGAAGTTGATGGGGTCTTTATCCACCACCAGCGTCACCTTGCCGGTGGCAAAGGTGAGGGTGCTGTCGTCCTCGATGACCTCGGCGGCAAAAGGCTCCACACGGGTGCGCTCACCCTTGAACAGCGCGTCCATCCGATCCTCCCATGCGGTGGTCATCAGAACATAGGACTCCTCTGCCAGCTCGTGGTCAAAGCTTGCGCGGACGCGGACGATTTCATCGGTCACAAAGCAGATCTTGATATCTGCGTTATCAGTATGCAGCAGGAAAGCGCCGTCTTTGCCCTCCATGCCGGTAAAACGGGAGCAGATCTCCATAATTTTTGTTCCTCTCGTTATATTTTGATAAAAAATGCCCCCATTCCCCCTCAGATGCAGGATATCTTCAGAGAAATGGGGGCAACGTTCTTGTTGCTTTACCCGGAACTGTCAGGGTTTAGGACAGCCAGCCAAGGCCGGGGACCAGACCGCACAGGTACGGAATGCACAGCGAAATGGCAGGGATGAAGGTAACAAGGAACAGTGCCACGACCATGGCGGCGAACAGCGGCACGATGTACTTGGTGACGCCTTCGATCTTGACCTTGCCGACACCGCAGCCCACGAACAGGCAGGAACCGACCGGCGGGGTGACCGAGCCGATGCCAAGGTTCATGATGAGCATGATGCCGAACTGCACATCGCTCATGCCGATGCTGCGGGTGATGGGCAGGAAGATGGGGGTGAAGATCAGAACCGCCGGGGTCAGATCCAGGAACATACCCATGACCAGCAGGAACACGTTCATGACCAGCAGGATGACGTAGCGGTTGCTGGAAATGCTCATCAGGGCGTTGCTGATGGCGGCAGGGATGCCGGAGTAGCTCATGACGTAGGACATGATGGAGGAAGCGGCGATCAGGAACAGGATGGTGGCGCTGCTCTCCATGGTGTCTGCCAGCAGGTCGTAGAAGCTCTTGAAGGTCATCTCCTTGTACAGGATGGACAGCAGGCCGCAGTACAGGCACAGCACCACACCGGCCTCGGTGGCGGTGAAGAAGCCTGCCAGAATGCCGCCCATGACGATGATGACGGCCAGTAGAGAAGGAACTGCGTCAATGATGATCTTGATGGCGGGATCGGGATCCTTGACGTCGGAGGACTTATAGCCCTTTTTGACGGCGATGAACACTGCCAGACCAGCCACGCACAGACCCATCAGGATGCCGGGCAGATAGCCGCCCATGAACAGAGCAGCCACAGAGACGCCGCCGGCGGTGATGGAGTAAAGGATCAGCGGACCGGACGGGGGGATCAGGATGCCGGTGGGGGCAGAGCAGATGTTGACGGCTGCGGAGTAGTTGGGGTCGTAGCCCTCATCCAGCTCCAGCGGAGCCATGATGGAGCCCATGGCAGAAGTAGCTGCCACGGAGGAGCCGGAAACGGCGCCGAAGAACATATTGGCCAGAACGTTGGTGGCAGCCAGATAGCCGGGCATCTTGCCCACAGCCAGACGTGCCAGACGGACAAGGCGCTTTGCAATGCCGCCCTTGTTCATGATGTTGCCGCCCAGAGAGAAGAAGGGCAGTGCCAGCAGAGAGAAGGAGTCAATGCCCGAGAAGCAGCGCTGTGCGGCGGTCAGGGCAAAAATTGCGGGATCCATGCTGAACAGCGCCGTGAAGATGGATGCAATGCCGATGCCTGCCGAGATGGGCACACCGGCCAGCAGCATGACAAAGAAGGAACCGAACAGCAGTAACGTAGCCTGTGCAACCATTATGCGTTTTCTCCTTTCTTTTCCTTACGCTCCACAAAGAGCTGTACATACTTCAGCACACGTGCCAGAATGATGAACACGCCGGAGATCGGCAGGATGGAATACAGGAACTTGAAGGGGATGCGCATGACCGAGGAAACGTTGGTGGCGTTTGCAGTCAGCTTCCAGCCGCCGTAAACAAAGACGTAGCCCACAAAGAACACGATGGCGGCTTCGATGAACACGCTGAGCACGACGTTGAACGCACCCTTTGCGCGCCCCTTGACCAGATCCAGTGCCAGATGCTTATCCTTGTAGAAGCAGTAGGCGGAACCGATCATGGAAGCCCAGATCAGGACATAGCGCAGAAACTCGTCCGTTACAGTGGAGGGGTTATGCAGGATCCAGCGGGTAAAGATCTGCCAGGTACCGCCTGCCAGCAGGGCGAACATTGCCACTGCCATAAGGAAGCGCATGACATTATCCAGAATTTTATCCAGTTTTTTCACAAGATCATCTCCTTGAGCTCATTCCCTCCCGTGCAGCTGCGGGCAGCACCGTGCGCCGCCCGCAGCATGGGAGGTAAGAATGGGAAACAGCAGACCGGCCCTTAGGCCATTGCGCGGATCTCTTCCACAACCGCGTAGGTGGTGGGGTTAGAGGTCTTGAGGTTCTCGTAGATGGGCTGCACAGCGGCCTGAAATGCGGCGATGTCCACATCCTTGACCAGCTCGACGCCGTTCTGGTTCACAGCCTTGTCCAGCACCTCGTCCTCGAACTTCTTCCATGCGTCCTTGTACTCCTCGGTAGCGGTCTTGGCGCACTCGGACACAGCAGCCTTCTGCTCGTCAGAGAACTTGTTCCACACGCTGGAAGCGATGACCACCATATCGGGGATGCGGGTGTGCTCGTCAAAGCAGTAGTACTTGGTCACATCGCCGTGGTCACGCAGTGCGGTGACGTTGTTCTCGGCACCGTCGATGACGCCCTGCTGCATACCGGTGTAGATATCGCTGTAACCCATAACGGTAGCGGAGCCGCCAAGGCAGTTCATCATGTCAATGGCCATCTGGCTGTCCATGGTGCGGATCTTCAGACCCTTCAGGTCAGCCGGGGTGCGGATAGCGGTAGCCTTGGTGTAGAAGGAACGTGCGCCGGAATCCAGCCAGGTCAGACCGCGGAAGCCCTGATCGTCGGTGGACTCAAAGACAGCCTTTGCGGAATCGCTGTCCATGTAGCTGTAATAGTGTGCCTGATCGTCGAACACATAAGGCACGGAGAAGGCGTTGTACTTCTCGCTGAAGTTGCCCAGGGTGGAAGCGGAGACCTTTGCCATATCCAGTGCGCCTGCCTGGATCTGGGAGATCATGTCAGCCTCGCTGCCCAGCGTGCCGTTGGGGATGATCTGGATGTTGACGCTGCCGCCGGTCTTTTCCTTGACCTGCTCTGCAAAGCTGGTCAGCTGGATGTGCACAGCGTGATCCTCGGCCAGATTGTGACCCAGCTTCAGGTTGAAATTGCCGCCGGTGGCAGCAGCTGCGCCGGAACCGGCAGTGCTGCCAGAAGAACCGCCGCAAGCGGTAAGCAGGGCAGATGCGCCGGCAACTGCCATGACCTGTACGAACTGTCTGCGAGTGATTTTCATAGTGATTTTCCTTCCTTATCTTGTTTTATCGTGTCCCACGATCACAGCCAACCGGCTGTGAAACAACATGATTGCGGTGCAGCGCTCAGGACGCGCTGCGCTGAAAGCGGTCTTTTCCCATCTGGATCAGGTCTTTCAGGTTGAGCCCCCACAGGCTCTTGGAGCGCTGCCAGTCCTTGCCGGTCTCCTTGGCAAGCACCTTTGCGAACCGCTCCGGGTTTGACGGCAGCAGGCTGCCCTTGGGGATCATGACTGCCATCTGGCGGCTCTGGAAGATGTAGAAATACTGGTCATCCTCCACCAGCCGGTCGATCTTTGCAAAGGGAATGTGAGCACCGTTTTCCACGTCTACGCCGCCATCGTTGACCCGGCAGCTCACGGTGGTTTCCGCGCCGCCCCGCTGCATGATGACCCCCTCTGCCGCCACCCGGCTCAAAAAGTCCGGCATGGCGAACATGGCGCAGCCCACCAGCAGGCAGAGCACCTTGACAACGGTAGGGATGGCGGTGAACAGCGCCGCCATCACCAGCACAAAAGCTGCTGCGAGCCACAGCAGGTGCCGCATTCCCTCGTAGGTGTAGAACTCCGTGCGGAACATCCGGCGGATGGTCTCATCGTTAAAGACCACTTTGGCTTCAAAATGATTCTTTGAGGTCTGCATGGGTTAGCTCCTTTCGGACAGTCACGAAATGCAACCAATTTACTTGTCAATTAGCATAAAAACATTGAAACATTTTTGTGCGTTTGGTCAATCTCGTCTCCTTGCACCCTTATCATACTAAAAATCCCGCTGTTTTTCCGCAGATTTTGTGATTTAAATGTTGCAAAATGTGATATATACTGATATACTGGGGCAAAAAACGACGTAAAAGAATGGTTCTTATTTTTTTAACAAGGGACAGGAGCGGTTATGGGCATTGAACGGGTCTCACATTATATCGATAATGTCCTTACGGAAGCACAGGCGCGGATGGGGCTGCGCGACACCCGGCTTCTGGTCACATGGTACACCAACCGGGAAAACAGGCAGTCTGTGGTGCACTCCCACCCGTACCACGAGCTGGTGCTCCCCATTGGCGGTAGCACGGTGCGCTACTCGGTGGACGGCAGCGTGTATCTGGTCCATGTGGGGGAGCTGGTCTACTTTCCCTCTCAGGTCTACCACTCCGGCAACTTCCGTATTGATGCCGACCAGTCGGATCGTCTGGTCGTCCAGATCGATGATGCCCTATGGCAGGCTACCCGTCGGCGCGCGAACCTGAAAAATACAGGCTGGCTGCAGCAGGTCACCGTGCTGGACAGCGAAGCCTGCCGCAAGTGGGATTTTGCGGGGCTTTTCATCCGTATGGCGCAAAGTCTGGAGCTGCCAGGCTCTATCCGGGACACCGTTTTTGAGGCGCAGACCAGCGAGATGATGCTGCTCATCACGCAGGCCACCGGCAGCGGACAGACCACTGCGCCCAGCAGTACCAGTGTACTGGTCGCGCGCGCTGTGGCCTACCTGCAGGCGCATTATCAGGACCCGACCCTGACCACCGTGCAGCTGGCGCAGGAGCTTTACGCCAGCCGGGAGCACCTTTCCCGCGCCTTCAAGGAGTGCACCATGGAGAGCATCCACAACTACCTGACCTATCTGCGGATGCAGCACTGCCGCAAGGCGCTGGAGGAGGGGGTATCCGTTCTGAACGCCTGCACCGAGAGCGGCTTTCCGGATTACAGCAGCTTCCTCAAGACCTTCCGCCGCCTGTACGGCATCACCCCAGCGGAATACCGCGCACAGAACCGGACAGTGGTGCGTTAAAAATCGTTTCATGAGATCCAGGCCTTTCTCTTTTTGCCAAAGTATTCAGCGTGTTTTCTTGCAAGCTGCCGAAATCAGCGCATTCTCAAAAGTTCGCGTTTGCGAAGCGCAGCACAGCAATGAAAGCCCCAGTGGAGCTTTTAAGCGGCAGAACGGTCTTGCGCAGCAAGATGGAGGGGCTTCGCCCCGACAAGCTCACGTTGACACGGCTCGATTATTGTGGCTGCTATCCCAGCAATTCAATATAACATATTTACTTAGAGTTCCAGCTCGGCTTCCGAAGGAGTCGGAGCGAGTTTTTGACTTTCTTATCGCTACATAGCAAACCCGAACCAAGGCCATCCCGGAAGAGATGGTCAGGCACAGGTTGTTGTGTGGCGATTTTTTCGTTTGTGACTTTTTTGTTAATTTTCGAAAAGATAGCTATATTTTAGCTATTCTCGTCGGCTACCTATTGAGGGGACTTTTTCGAGGTGGGGACTTATGACAACTTTCTTACAAAGAATTGTCAATGGGTGTCAAATGGCCTTTTTCGATGCCTACCAAGTGAGAGCATCTTTTTTCAAGAGTGCTTCGACTTTGGATACGCTCACTGTTGCAAATTGTCTACTTCAGTTGGCTGCTCGATAAACTGACGATATTTTAACTCGGCGGTTATTTCAACTATATTTTCCAAGAAATTTTCAACAAATTTCTTTTTCGGGTTATATTTTAGCCGTTTTCAATGCCTACCAATTAGAGAGATGATTTTTCGGAAGCCCTAAATTCCGAAGATTTTCTATAAAAATCGGCTCCTTGAAAACAGAATAGTTCAATCGTCCGGTACTTCGCAAAAGGTACTTCTGTAACTCGCAGCCCGGCCATAACGAAGGCGGGGTGGCTGAAATGCCAATGGTGTGGTGAGAATCCGCTGCCGGACGATTCCCCACTCCTAGGGAGCCGAGGGCGAATATGGGAGACCTTAACATATTAAGCAGACCAGTGTGCTGGTCTGTAATTGAGAGAACCAACAAATACGCTGGTTCTCGATACATATTGAAGCCGGACGAGCTGTCCATTCCAGGACAGCTTGCCCGGAGCAAGAGTGCAGAGAGCGCAGCTCTTTGCCCCAGTGATATGATGCTGTGCGTCATATCCTACTGGGTATTATCTGGCGCAAAATGGCGGCAGATCCAGCAGCTCCGCTGCTGCGCACTCTCCCGGCAAGCTGTTGAAATGAAAGAAGCCTCCGCTAAACCTTATACCAAAATCAGGAAAAAGTAATCAAAACAGGTTCACTTAGGGAGCCAATAATAGGCCTACGAGGCCCACGACTTTAGTGATTTCAGGTGCTATAATAATTGCAGAGATGCAGCATCTTAGTGATTCCCCGCAAAGAAAGAATAGCGATGCAACAAGAAATGGGAACGATGCTTCCTACTTTCATTGAAAATTGGGAACTCTCAGTTCCTGTTCGATTCCAAGCTTCTCTGCTATACTTTTCTTGCAGAGCAGAAGCAAACTCTTCTAAGCAGAAAGCGACGAACGCCAAGATCTCCCACTGAGGGAAGGAGCGATAGGCCACTTTCTTTGCAGTATAACAAACACATAAATCCTTTTCCGAAAGGATTACCTTTCGATTCCGAGAGAAGATTTCAAGACACGGTCTTGAAATGCGAGACTCGTTGCTTAGAAGAATTGTATCACTTCTGTGATTTGATCGCACGAGTGGCCGTACACAAAAAATACAGGAAAAGAGGGATGTCTATCTGAAATTAACACGACACAACGGACGAGCCGGAAGCCACGGCACCTATAACCCAAAACACAATGACCGGAGTTTCAACCTTTCCAACAGTGAGCACATCGACCCTGAACGAGCCAAGGGCAACATCTACTGGGACTGCTTCCACGGTTTCCGCTCGGCTCTTGCTCCACCCGACCCGGATGATCTGGCGGCGACCTTCTCGGAGGTAGAACGACAATTTTACGAGAGCAGCTATTCCAACTTTGTGGAAAGCCAGAACGAGCGCAATGCCAAAATCCGGCACACGGAACGCAACCGCTCCATTCCCGACCTGCTGTCCAGCCGCAAGACCTGCCCGGAAGAGACCATCTACCAACTTGGAACGCTGGATGAACACGCTTCGGCAGAGGACTTGCTGAGCGTCGTCACAGAGTTCATTGACGAGTTCAAAGCCAAGTATGGCGAACACGTTCATGTGCTGGACTGGGCACTGCATCTGGACGAAAGCACCCCCCATATCCACGAACGTCATGTGTTCGACTGCGAGAACAAGTACGGCGAGGTGGCGCCCCAGCAGGAAAAGGCATTGGAAGCACTGGGCTTCGACCTGCCCGACCCGGGCAAACCCCTCAGCCGCCGCAACAACCGCAAGATCACCTTTGATGCCGCCTGCCGAAAGATGCTGTTTGAGATCGCCAAGCGGCATGGTCTGGAATTGGAGGAAGAAGCGGAGTATGGCAACCGCAAATATTTGGAAAAGCAGGACTTCATCCTTGCCAAGCAAAAGGAGCAGCTTGCGGCCCAGCAGAACAAGCTGGACGAATTGACCCTCAAGGTCAACGACATGGAAACTCTGATTGATGAAGTTTCGGCTGCGGCCTACGACAAGGCAGTGGAGGTCGTGACGGATGTGGTGCGCACTGAAACCCGCAAGGAAGATATGCGGATGATCGAGGACACGAAGAAGTGGGTGCTGTCCCCGGAGCGCAAGGCTCCGCAGGCCACGAGGGAATATGCCGCCCACCGTTTGGACACCGTGCTGGACAAGTTCCTCAAGACCATGCAGACCACCGCTGCCCGCTTGCAGGAGAAACTCCTGAAGCCGGAGGCTCGGCAGAAAGGCAAGGAACAGGTCAAGGAGAAAGCACGGGATTCCGTTCTGCAACTGTTGAGCCGTTTGCAGGCAGAACAGGCGCAGCGGAATCCATCTGTACTTTCAACTGCGGAAAAGTCAGAAAATCGTTTTCAATAGTACGAGGTGATGTTTATTGAGCAAAGAAGTCAATCAAGAAGAACGTGCTCCCCGAACCGTTGAGGATGTGAAGGAGATGCTGACCAAGCACTCCAACGGTGAAATCCAGCGGACGATCCAAAACTGCATCACGATTTTGCAGAACGACCATGTGCTTGCCGATGCCATCCGGCTGAACCTGTTGAGCGAGCGCATCGACATCGTAAAGCCTGTGGGCTGGCTGCGCTCCGGCAAGACCCTGAACGACACCGACATGAAGTATATCCTGCGGAGAATGGAGAAATACGGTATTTCCAGCGAGAAGAAGATCGAATCCGCCATCCGCATCGTTGCCAACGAGAACCGTTATCATCCCATCCGGGACTACCTGAACGGCCTGAAATGGGATGGGACGGGGCGGATAGCCCATGTCCTGCACCACTTCCTCGGTGCTGCGGAGGACGAGTACACTTGCGAAGCTATGAAGATCTTCCTGCTGGGAGCCATCAATCGGGTATTTCAGCCGGGATGCAAATATGAAACCATGCTCTGTCTGGTGGGCGGGCAAGGTGTTGGGAAGTCCACCTTTTTCGGCTGCTGGCCGTTAAGGACGAGTGGTTCTCAGACGATTTGCGGCGGTTGGACGACGACAACGTGTACCGCAAGCTGCAAGGTCACTGGATCATCGAAATGTCTGAGATGATCGCCACTGCCAATGCCAAGAGCATCGAGGAGATCAAGAGTTTTCTCAGCAAACAGAAGGAAACCTATAAAGTTCCCTACGAGACCCATCCTGCCGACCGTCTGCGCCAGTGCGTCTTTGCTGGCACGACCAATCGGCAGGAATTTTTGCCCCGCGACCGCACAGGCAACCGCCGCTTCATCCCCATCCCGGTGGATGCGGAACTGACTGAAGTCCACATTTTGGACAATGAGGAGGAATCTCGCACCTATATCGACCAGCTTTGGGCAGAAGCCATGACCATCTACAACAGCGGCAACTACAAGCTGGCGTTCAGCCCCGCCATGCAGGAAACGCTGCAAGCCCATCAGCAGGACTTTATGCAGGAGGATGCACAGGCTGGCATGATCTATGCCTTTCTGGAGGACTACTCGGGTGACCGGGTGTGTTCCAAGCAGCTCTATGCGGAGGCGCTGGGCAACACCAACATTCCGGCAGAGTGGGAGACCCGTGCTATCTGCGAGATCATGAACACCGGCATTTCGCGCGGTGATATCCAAGGCTGGCAGGCGCACAAGACCGCCAAGCGTTACCCGAAGTACGGGGTTCAGAAAGGCTGGGAGCGCGTAACCAGCCCCGAAACCGGGGCTGAAAATTTCTCCGAGATAACGGATGCGGAAGCCAAGCAGCTGGGCTTTCCCTTCTGATGGACATCGGTTACACGTTTGGTTACAGGTTCGGTTATCCCCAGTTACGGCGAAAAAGCCGCACGACCGCTGCGTTTTCCTCTTTCTGTAACCATGTAACCTTAAAAAGAGAAGAAAAAGTATAAAGCCCACCGGATGCCCTGTGTGCAGAAAAAGAGAGTTTTCCTGCCCGGTTACAGGCGTTCGGTTACAAGGAATTGGAGGTCTGCCTATGAAAGATGTCCCGATTTGGGAAAAGAGCAATCTGACGCTGGAAGAAGCTGCGGCTTATTCCGGCATTGGTATCAACAAACTTCGCACGCTGTCGGACGGCGAGCATTGTCAGTTCGTTTTATGGATTGGTTCAAAACGGCTCATCAAACGCCGCAGGTTGGACGAATATCTCGATAAAGCCTACTCTATCTAAAATCAGACGTGCCAAGTGAGCCTTGATGTGGTATACTGAGGGTGTCATATCAAGGCTCTTTCCATTCAGGAAAGGAGTTTGACGATGTCAAGAAGAAAAGACAATAAAGGACGTGTTCTTCGGACAGGAGAGAGCCAGCGAAAAGACCTGATCTATCAATATCGCTACACTGATGCTTTGGGAAACCGAAAGTGCATCTATGCGTCGGATCTTAAAACCTTGCGTGAAAAAGAGGATGAACTGCAGAGAAGCCTTGAAGACGGCCTTGACTATGCAGGCGGCGAAATTACGGTATACGAACTGCTGCAACGCTATCTTTCGCTGAAGTGCGGTGTCCGCTATAACACGAAGGTTGGGTACGGCTTTGTGATGAACATCGTACAAAAAGAACCATTCGGGGCACGAAAGATCCGGGATATCAAGGTGTCGGATGCTCAGCGTTGGATGATCAAACTGCAAAAGGAAGGAAAGGGCTACAGCACCCTGACCAGCATCCGGGGCGTTGTAAAACCGGCTTTTCAGATGGCCTATAACGAGGAAGTTGTGCGGCGCAACCCGTTTGATTTTAAGCTGACGGATGTGGTGGCCAACGATTCGCAGAAGCGCATCTCCCTGACCGAGAAGCAGCAGAAGGTATGGATGAACTTCATCCGAGAGGACAAGAGTTACGCCAAGTACTACGATGAATTTGTGGTGCTGCTGGGAACCGGAATGCGCGTCAGCGAATTCTGTGGTCTGACCCTGCAGGATCTGGATTTTCAAAATCGCAAGATCCGTGTGGACCATCAACTGATCCGGGAGAGCGGCGGCAAATACTACGTTGAGAAAACCAAGACAGAGTGTGGCCGCCGGTTTATCCCGATGACGGAGGACGTGTTCCAGAGCCTGCAGAACCTGCTTGCAAACCGCAAACGACTGAAGAATGAGGTCATCATTGATGGCTACAGTGGGTTTCTGCTGCTGGATAAAAACGATCATCCGAAGGTGGCATTGCACATCGAGAACGAGATGCGTTGGGCGATGAAAAAGTATCGCAAGCTGTACCCGGATGCACCGCTGCCGCACATCACGCCTCATGTGTTCCGGCATACCTTCTGCACCAACATGGCAAATGCGGGGATGGATATCAAGGCGTTGCAGTATGTGATGGGGCACTCCGATGCAAGCATCACGCTGAATGTTTACACCCACGCAAGCTATGACCACGCTGCGGAACAGATGGCGAAACTTGTCGATTTTCCGGGGTCGTCTGACCGGCAGGAGCGAAAGATGTCAGGTTGATATAGCACGGTTTGGTACACCATTACTACACCATTTTGCTGAAAAGTTATGGAGAACAGCGTAGAGATGCGTGAAAAGTACCCAGAATCAACATTGGAAAATAATGCGGTGTATCGTATTATAAAGGCTTGTGGAGGGATGTGTAAGGAATGACAAAGATAATTTTTTTGTGCCACGGCAACATTTGCCGCAGCCCAATGGCCGAATTTGTAATGAAAGACTTGGTGGCCAAAGCCGGGCTTTCTGATAAATTTGAAATCGCATCCGCCGCCACCAGCACCGAGGAGATCGGCAACCCGGTCTATCCGCCCGCCCGGCGGAAGCTGGCCGAGCACGGCATCTCCTGCGAGGGTAAAACCGCCCGGCAGATGACCCGGAGGGATTACGAAACCTACGATTACCTGATCGCCATGGATCACAACAACCTGCGCAATATGGCGCGCTTTGTGGGCGGCGACCCGGAGCATAAAGTGTCTCTGCTGATGGATCATACCCGCCGCCCCGGCGATGTGGCCGACCCATGGTATACCGGGGACTTTGAAGCTACCTGGCAGGATGTGCTGGAAGGCTGCACGGCTCTGCTGGAAGAACTGCGCTGACAGGAGAATTTTATGACAGAGCGTTATTGTGAGGGTGAACGGTTTGCTGACCTGTCGTTCACCGAGGAGGCTTTTGAGGATTGCGACTTTACCGATTGCGTATTTGCGGATTGCTCTTTTACCAAGTGCGAACTGGATCATACCACGCTGAACGAGTGCAAATTCGTGCGGTGTGAGATCACAGGTCTGCGCAGCACCCATTCTTCGGTGCAGTCGCTGGATTTTGAGGACTGCCGCCTGAATGAAATCGAGTGGGCACCGCTGATGTCCAATGGTGCCTTCCCAGACCCCATTCACACGCTGAAAGAGTGCAGTCTGAAATATAACACCTTCACCGAAATGAACTTCAACCGCTTCAACTTTTCAGACGGAAACGAGATCGTCGGCTCAATGTTTGCCAAATGCGAGATGCAGCTGGCGAATTTCAAGGGCGTGGAACTTCACGAAACGGAATTCTACCAGTGTGACCTGCGCAAGGCGGATTTCCGGGATGCCGCCGGTTATAAGGTGGACATTCTGGGCAGCCGCCTGAAGGATGCAAAGTTTTCCCTGCCGGAAGCGGTGAATCTGCTGGCAGATTTGAAGATCAAACTGTCGTAAGAAGGAGAAAAAATGCGTCAACTCATCATTGCACGAAAAGATCTGCAGATGTCGCCTGGCAAGCTGGCGGCGCAGTGCTGCCACGCTTCGCTGGCGTTCCTCACCGACCCCATCGGCATGGGACAGGGCGTGGAACCCATCGAGAAAGACGGAGAAATTACCGGCTATCGGGCAGAAATCATGTTGGAGAAAGCAACCTATGAAGAATGGTTCGATGGTTCGTTTACCAAGACCGTATGTGGGGCAAAGAACCGCAATCAACTGCTGAAAGCAAAGACCATTGCCGAGGAATTGGGACTGGTGGAAAACAAAGACTTCTTCCTTATCCGGGATGCCTGCCACACCGAGCTGAAGCCGGAAGAATTTGATGAAAACGGAGAGGGAATGACCCTGACCTGCATCGGTTTCCGCCCGCTGCCGGATGAAATTGCACATCAGATCAGCCATAAGTTCCATTTGTATTGATTCCTGATTTACGGAATACGAAAGAAAGTCCCGGCCATTCTCCTGTGATTTGCAGGAAAATGGCCGGGATAGTTTGTTTTTTATTGAAGATTCATCCATGCCGCCAGCGCGTCCGCCGTCTGCCGCTGTTGTTCCTCGGCAGAGATGGTGGGTGTGCCATCGCCCTTCTGCGCACCGTAACTGCCGAACCCGGCATGACAGCCGCCGTCAATGACAGTTTCGGTGGTGTCCTGTGGGAGGTTCGTGCGGTCGGCTTCGTATTTTTCGCGGTTCAGCACACCATCCTCGCTGCCGTAAGTGGAATAAACTCGCAGGCCGCTGTCGGTCAGGTCGGCGGTGGAGTAGGCCGCCAGCAGCACCAGACCGTCCAGTTCATCGGTGTGTTTGGCCGCGTAGCTTGCCGCCATGGCTCCGCCCAGCGAGTGTCCGCCGATGTACCAGTCTGTGACTTCGGAAAAGCGTTCCGGGATGCTGTCCGCCGCGTTCCTATCCAGTACGGCCAGATTGCAGGGCATCTTTACCAGCACGCACAGAATGCCGTCCTCGGCAAGGTCGTGCAGGAGGGGAGCATAGGCGGTGTTTTCCACCTTGCCGCCCGGATAGAAGATCAGCCCGGCGGTGGGAGATTCCGGCGCAAAGACCCAGTTGCCGTTCTGCTCGGTGACGCTCACCACGTCATCCGACACCATTGCATCCTCGGCGGCGGGGTCTGTGTGGTAGTAGTCGCTGACGTAAATGTCGAATGCGATGCAGACGGCCAGCAAAATGGCCAGCAGGCAGAGGAACACTCTGCGGGAAAACGATTTTTTCTTCTGGTTCTTCATAGAACTCCTTTATTTTATAAGCATTTTCCGCAATCGCTGCAGCCGTTGCAGATCAACTTGCTGCCGCAGGTCTCGCAGTTTGCGCGGAAAT
>OOBP01000755.1_pt1 | contig 20143 bp, 22 predicted proteins | sample 1671681 | NCBI WGS metagenome assembly OOBP01 (sample SAMN06348181, study PRJEB24527) | human gut metagenome
GCGTGTTTGTGGATGTAGCCACCGGCAGCTATTATGAGGACGCTGTGGATTGGGCAGTGGAGAACGGCATCACCAAGGGAACCGATAATACCCATTTCTCCCCGGATGGCATCTGCACCCGTGCGCAGGCCGTGACCTTCCTGTGGCGTGCCGCTGGCAGTCCCAAACCCGAAACCCGCGCCATGCCCTTCACCGACGTCCCCGTGGGCAGCTACTACTACGACGCTGTGCTGTGGGCGGTAGAAAACGGCATCACCAAGGGCACCAGCGACACCACATTCAGCCCGAACATGACCTGCTCCCGCGCCCAGATCGTCACATTCCTGTGGCGTTCTGAGAAGTCCCCGGCAGCGGGTACAGCCAATCCCTTTGCTGATGTGAAGTCCACCGCCTACTATGCTGATGCGGTATTGTGGGCGGTCAAGGAGAACATCACCAAGGGAACCACCAGCACGACATTCAGCCCCAATGCGGATTGCACCAGAGCGCAGATCGTGACCTTCCTCTGGCGCTGCAAGAAGTGACCGGCTGACATACGGCTAAACATCAAAGCCGCTGGCATGACCCCATAAGCGAACATCGGACAGCGCAGCGGACGGGCATCTCGCCCCGAAGCTGCGCTGTTCTCTTTTCGCTACAAGAAACAAATCAATGACATTTTGAGCTGCGCCGCTATCCCAGCGCGGCAAGAAGACAGCATTATGAAAAGAATCACAAGAATCATTCGTCCGATCATCTGCATGGCCGTCCTTCTCTTTGCCATGACCACGGCAGTCATGGGCTGCTATCAGAAAGAAGTGGAGCCTATCGACATTCCCGGCAGAACGCCTTCCGGCACATCTGCGCCTCAGCCATCAGCGACTCCCGCGGGCGAAGTTATCCCCTCGGTGGACAGGCAGGCAGAGTTGGCGGAAGCCAGAGCGAAGAATCCCGACACCGTGGCATGGCTGTATATCCCCGGCGCGGAGGTAGACGATCCCGTGATGCAGGCGGAGGACAAGACCGATTTACAGGAATCGCTCGGTATTTAAGTGCGATACTCGCTATTATCAAAGAGAACGCCAGTGCCGTCTTTACTCGGCACTGGCGTTCTCTCATTCTATCTGATTACCTCGTTTTTGTTCCTGTTCTTTCTCCGAAATCGGCTTGAGGAAATCGTCCACGTTTGCCTTTATCGTGTCGATCATCCGCGCCGCCTTCCGATTGTTTTGCTACTATTAATTCATACCTGGGGAGATAGACAGGCTTTGATAATTACAAAAAAGAAATTATATCTTTCGCTGTTCAAAATTCTAAAAATCCATCAGCAAAAATTGGCATTTCATATTTCTAATTCGTATTAGTCAGTATCAGGTCAAAAGAGCATCCCCTTCCGCTGGAACGCCGAATACGGAAAGGGGGTAGATGCTATGCAATGGACAGAGGAAGATATTCGCCGTATCGAGGGTAAATTTGATAGCTTCTGCAAAACCGTTTTGAGAAATTTTGCAAGAGACTGGTATCGAGCCAAGCAACGGCATGGGAGAAATGAGGTCTTGTTTTCGGAATTGCCGGATGATCATTCGCTGGAGCCGATTCATATCGACCCAATCAGTCCAACGGAAAAATATTTCTTCGATGATTTAGAACGGTCTATCGCCATTGAGAATGACGCGCTGGCACAAGCCTTACATAGCCTTTCCGGACGCAAACGGCAGATCATTCTTCTGGCGTACTTCCTCGATTGGACAGATCAGCAAATCGGAGAGCGGTTCCATGTTGTGCGTAGTACGATACAAGCCGCCAGAACTAAAGCATTAAAGGAAATGAGGGATTTACTTGAAAAACAGGGCAAAGTATAGGTGCGCCATGATACGCCGTATCTCTGTGGATACCATTTTGAACGCGAAGAAAGGCGATGAGAGTGCGATTCAAACCATTTTGAATTACTACAAGGGATATATGCTGGAACTGTGCAAGTTCGAACTGTACGATGCCAGCGGGAAAATCTATGTCTGCTATGATGAGGACTTGTATCAGGAACTCCAGTTCAAGCTGATAAAAGAAATTCAGAACCGGTTTGAATTGAACTAAGCAAATTTGCCTGTCCTTCACAGGGGATAACTGCGCGTTGTCCCTTGTGAAAGGCTGGCAAGTGTTTACCCGCCTTACTGTACTTTGAAAACAAAATGAGCGTCCGTATCAGATACAGCGCAGGGGAAGCAGGCCATGACCTCCGGAGAGGAGGTTTCAGGAGCGAGCGTGCCAATGCGTAGCAAACGGTGTCCTGTCACAACAGGCAGTCCATCAGGAACAGGGTACGGGTGATACGCCAATAGGACAAAACAGTGTAGCCGCTGCCTTTGTACAGCGGCTACACATGATATAGGAGTGATCAATATGTCATTATCAGAACAGCGGCAGAAAGCCAATGAAACCGCAATGGAAATTCTGGCTTGCCGCGATATTTTATATACCGTCCCGGAAGCGGCAAAGCTGCTGCGCGTCAATAAAAATCTGGTCTATGACCTGATCCGCTGCGGGTATCTCCGTTCTATCAAGCTGGGTAGCCGCAAAGTAAGCCGCAAGGCACTGCTGGATTTTGTCGAGCAATTTGAAGGGCAGACGGTGGAACTGCCGGGTGTACGGTCAGAGTAGTGCCATCTATGCAAAATCAAGTCAGTTTACCGCACAATCTTCGCTCTTTCGCTTGGAAAGAATACCAGTTCTATGATATAATTTACACAAAGCATCATTTTAGAGGCAGGTACCCACAATGAACGTAGAAAATCTGATTGGTGAAGCAACAGAATATGACAAAAAACTTGCGTTGGAAGTAAAACGCCCAAAAAGCTGGTGTAAAAGTGTAAGTGCGTTTGCCAACACGCTTGGCGGCGCGTTGGTGTTTGGCATCTCTGATGATGACGAGATTGTTGGTCTGACTGATCCAAACGGCGACGCAGAGAAACTCAGTGAAATCATTAAGACTCGAATGGAGCCAATTCCTGAGTTCAGACTTCGCTTTCATAAGACAGAAGATGCAAAGGTCCTTCTCATTCTTGATATATTCAAGGGAGAGGAAACGCCTTATTACTATTCCGGTGACGGTATTTTGGAGGCTTATATCCGGGTCGGTAACGAGAGCGTCAAGGCGACCTCGACAGAACTGAAACGACTTGTACTGAGAGGAAGAAACACCTCATTTGATTCCCAGCTATCGGCTTATCGCGTCGAAGACTCTGCCTTTTCAAAGCTCCGAGAGCGTTACAAAAAATGGACAGGAAGCAGCTTCGATACAAAGGATTTGATCTCCTTCGGCCTTGCCAGCGAGGATGGGTATTTGACGAATGCCGGAGCCCTGATTGCGGATGAAAGTCCAATTCGTTGGTCACGTCTATTCTGCACTCGTTGGAATGGATTGGACAAAAGCGGTGGTACAATGGACGCACTAGATGATGCAGAATATTCTGGCAGTGTGATTTCGCTGATTGAGAATGGAGAAGCCTTTGTCAAACGAAATGCCCGCATGATGTGGAGAAAAACTGCAAATTCCAGAGAAGAAATGCCGGAATATGTGGAACGCAGTTACCACGAGGCACTGGTCAACGCACTGGCACACCGCGATTATTTGGTAAATGGCAGCGAGGTACACATTGACATCTACGATGACCGCATGGAAATATACTCGCCCGGAGGAATGCCAGATGGCTCTATCATACAGGAACGCGACCCGTTTACTGTTCCATCGACCAGAAGAAATCCTGTTCTGGCTGATATTTTCAATCGACTGGGCTATATGGAACGTAAAGGAAGCGGCTTTGGCAAAATTATACGAGGGTATGAAGTGCAGCTTAACTACGATCGAAGTAAGAAACCAAAATTCCGTTCCGACCGTTACCAGTTTACCGTTGTCATGCCAAACTTGAATTACGGTGTCACCCAAGATGTCACCCAAGATGTCACCCAAGATGTCACCCAAGATAGCATGGATTTGGAAATTTTAAAGATGATGAAGGAAAATCCGAAAATCAGCGCAGAAAAATTGGCTGCTGCATTAGGCGTGACTACCAGAACGATTCGTCGTCATATTAAAATGTTGAATAATGTCCATTATGTTGGACGCGGTTTCAGCGGCCACTGGGAAGTTGACGAGCGATGATTTTTTTGCGAAATGCTCATGCACCCTCTATACTTTTGAGCAGGAGGTGCATGACAGTGGATGCAAAAACAAGACAGGCAATTCAAGACATTCTGGCCGCCAACTGTGAGTTGCTGACGATCCCGGAAACGGCGGCTCGACTGCGTGTCAACAAGAATACCGTGTACGACCTTATCAAAAAAGGCTACTTGAAGTCAATCAAGCTGGGATGCCGCAAGGTATCTGTTCGGGCGCTGGCAGAGTTCATTGAACGCTGTGAGTCCGGTGAAATCGAATTGTGACCATTGTGGGCCAGTATTCAGACGCTGAGATATGGATATGAACGCTGGATTACTCAATTTGCAGACTAGGTAAAACCCGTGGGCAAAGTGTGGGGCGAGCAAAAATCCAAGTTCCATATAGACACGCCTGATAGTGTCTGCGATACACAGTCGGAAAACTGTCACCAGACGAGGCTCGTCACGGCAAGGCTTTCGAGGGCCTGCTGAAGCGTTACTTCAACAAGTAATTGAGAACATTTAGAGGGTGGGCAGAATGCCTGCCCTCTTTTTTCAGAAACCGATAAACAGCAGCCTGTCCGCTCCAAGAGCGGACAGGCTGCTGTTTTACTTATGTTTTTCACTTTTGCACTGTACGGGACAGCCGGAGCAGTGTCCGGAACAGCCGGACGGATGCTTTTTCATCGAACGGAGCGCGGCAAACAGCGCGATGCCGATCAATGCCAGAATCAAAATGGTGGGAAGATTCATATACCGTGCCTCCTTATGCCAGACCAAATGCCAGACCGACACAGCGGACGGCAAAGGCAATAAGCCATGCGATCACGCATTGGGTCAGCGCAGTCGTGATGGCAGCCCGCGTGCTGCCCATCTCGCGCTTTACGGTGGCAATTGCCGCAACACAGGGGGTGTAGAGCAGCACGAATACCAGAAATACGACCGCGGTAAACGGCGTAAACAGGGTGCCGATGTTGGATACCTCACCGCCAAGCAGCAGGGTCAGCGTGGATACAACGCTTTCCTTTGCGGTAAAGCCGGTAATCAGGGCTGTGGACACACGCCAGTCCGCAAAGCCGAGCGGTGCGAACAGCGGTGCAAAAATGCTGCCCAGCGCAGCCAGCAGGCTGCTTTCCGGCATAGACACCACATTAAAGCGTGCATCGAAGGTCTGCAGAAACCAGATTACGATAGAAGCAGCAAAGATAATGGTAAATGCCTTCTGGATAAAGCCCTTTGCCTTTTCCCAGATAAGGTGCACAACACTTTTGGCACTGGGCAGACGGTAATTCGGCAGCTCCATAACAAACGGAACCGGTTCGCCCTTGAAGCGGGAGACCTTCAAAATGACCGCATACAGGATGCCGCAGAGAATGCCGAACAGATACAGGCCAATCATGGCAAGCGCACGATACCGTCTGGGGAAAAAGGCGCTGATCATCATGGTGTAGATGGGCAGCTTGGCCGAGCAGCTCATAAACGGAGTAAGTAAAATCGTCATGCGGCGGTCACGCTCACTGGACAGTGTGCGGGTAGCCATGATGGCCGGAACCGAGCAGCCGAAGCCGACCAGCATCGGCACAAAGCTGCGGCCGGACAGTCCCAGCTTGCGGAGCGGCCGGTCCATGATAAAGGCCACACGCGCCATATAGCCGGTGTCCTCCAGAATCGAGAGGAAGAAGAACAGCGTTACAATGGTCGGCAGGAAACTGAGTACGCTGCCAACGCCGTTTGCGATGCCGTCTACAACGAGCGAGTGAACAACGGGGTTGATCTGCAGGGCGGATAACCCGGCATCCAGCCACGAAATGCAGGCATCGACCAGAACGGTCATGCCGTCGGACAGCCATGCGCCGATCCAGCTGAAGGTCATGATGAAGATCAAACCCATGATACCGGCAAAGCAAGGGATAGCGGTGTATTTGCCGGTCAAAAAGCGGTCGATCGCCATACTGCGTTTATGCTCTTTGCTCTCGTGCGGGCGGACGACTGTTGTGCTACACAGGTTTTCCAGAAAGCTGAACCGCATGTTTGCCAGCGCCGCTTCGCGGTCCAGACCGGAATCCTTCTCCATGACGGATACGATCTGGTCAAAAGCGGAGCGATTGTCATCGGACAGCGCGAGCGCCTTTTCGATGAGCGGGTCCTTTTCGATCAGCTTGGTGGCGGCAAATCGCACCGGCAGACCGGCTCGTTTGGCATTCGGCTCGATCATCAGAGCGGTTGCATGGATGCACCGGTGAACAGCGGCTACCGGATCGTTTTTATCACTGCTGTCCTGACAGAAGTCGATGCCTCTGGGTGTTTCCTGATAGCGGGCGATGTGGATCGCGTGGTCGATCAGCTCATCAATGCCTTCGTTTTTTGCAGCCGAGATCGGCACTACCGGAATGCCGAGCGCCTGCTCAAGCTCATTTACATGGACGGTGCCGCCGTTCGCACGGACCTCGTCCATCATATTCAGCGCCAGCACCATCGGAATGCCCAGCTCCATCATCTGCATGGTCAGGTAGAGGTTTCGCTCAATGTTGGTCGCGTCTACAATATTGATGATGCCGTCCGGCTTGTTGTCCAGCAGAAAGCTGCGGGTTACGATCTCCTCGCTGGAATACGGCGACAGCGAATAGATGCCGGGCAGGTCGGTAACGGTTGCCTCCGGATGGCTGCGGATCGTGCCGTCCTTGCGGTCCACCGTAACACCGGGAAAATTGCCGACATGCTGGTTGGCACCGGTCAGCTGATTGAACAGCGTCGTTTTGCCGCAGTTCTGATTGCCGGCAAGCGCAAATGTCAGTTTTTTATCGGCAGCCGCGGCTTTGGCATGCTCATAAATGTGGTAGTCCTTGGATTTCCTGAGCTCGCCCATGCCGGGGTGCGCCGCAGGACGGTGGCGTACCTGTCCGGCGGAAGGCTTTTTTGTTCGCTGATACGGCGTGCCGACTTCGATCTTCCGCGCTTCATCCAGGCGCAGGGTCAATTCATAGCCGCGCAGCTCAAACTGCACCGGATCCCCCATCGGAGCGACCTTCTGCAGCGTGACCTCGGTCTGCGGCGTCAGTCCCATATCGAGCAGGTGATGGCGTAAGGCTCCGCTTCCGCCTACTGCGGTGATCTTCGCACTTTCATGCGGTTTCAGTTTATCCAATGTCATATCTATATCTCCTCGCGGCTTCATGCCGTAGACAGTTTTGCTCTATACTCGTGTACTATTATTCTCCTATGAGCGGGAGTTGTCAATGCTTATTATACAGCAATCCTGCCGATTGTGCACGCGCAGCGCACGGATGACATTGAGAATTACGAGGAGCATAACGCCGCCATCGGAAAACAGGACAAATCATGTGTCCGCAATACCGGCAGCGCCAGACGAGCGAGCTTAACGAACAGGGCAAAAACGATATTCCGGTACGCTGCCAAGGCGCTTGCGCGAAATCCCGACGTTTCTTAGAAATCTTACAGAATATATTGATATCAAAACTTTCTTTATTTTATATGCATTTTTCCTGTCAGAACACAGGTACATATTCTCTAAAAAAGCCCGTTACCCCGCATAAACTCAAGGTTTCTTCGACAGCAGGCAGACCGTCTCAACGTGCGCCTCGTCATCTCGGAAATTATTCTCACCCAGAGAATCAGGCGTCATCGGCGTATACCCTTCGGCTACACCGGGAATCTCTTCCCAGAAGAAGCGCACCGGGCACTTGAACGTCACGTTGGCAACCACGCGCTCTTTGCGCGGGTTCTTATCTGTCAGGATGTGCACCTCGCTCACGGCCTCATGGATGAGGTCGAAGCGCGTCTGCTCGTCCGCGCCTTCCAACAGCTCGGGGATGCGGTCAAGCTCTTCCAGAAGCCTGCGCTCTCCGTCCATGCGCTTCTCGGCAGTGGTCATCTTAGCCTGCGCTTCCTCCAGTGCGTCGCTTAATCCGGCGTCGCGGTCATATAGGTCGTCCAGACGCCTTTGCAGGTCGTTGAACTTGCGCTCGTAGCTCCTGTCGGCGGGGTCGAGCGAGTCAATCTGCATCATGAGCATGCGCATGCGCTTGTCGTTCGCGGCCTTCTCGCCCTCTATGCGCTCAATATCGTCCTTCAGCTGCTCGATGTCCGTCGCGTCGTCAATACGACGGCGCAGGGCATCCACGAACGCGTCTGAACGAGATGCAAGGCTCACGAGCTGTACGACCTCGGCATCCACGCACTCTTGCGGGTACTGGCTTTTGAACGTGCAGCTGGCACCACGCGCTTTTGAAGTATGCGGGCAATAATATGCCCACGTTGTCTTTCCCCGCGTGCCGTCCTTCTTGAGCTTCCCGCGGTTGGGCTTGGACGACATCTTGCGACCGCAGACCGGGCAGACGAGAAGCCCGTTGAGCATGTTCACGTGGCCGTCGTCGTGCGTCTTCATGTTCGGCTTGCGCGTACCGACAAGGGCCTGAGCCGCCGCCCATGTGGCGTCGTCGATTATCGCATCGTGCTGGCCGTCGTGCATCTCGTAGCCGTCGCTCTTGACCACGTGCGTCTCTCCACGCGTACCTTCTATCGTCTCGGTACGCCTGCGGCCATAGGCAATCTTTCCGATGTACACCGGGTTGGTAATCATGCGCTGTACCGTTCCGCTGGAAAACGTGTCCATGCATGCGTTACCGCGTGGCTTCTTCTTGATTCCATGGTTGTTCAACCATGTGGCTATCGCCATCGACCCTTTGTTCTCGTGCGCATACATCTCGAAGATGCGGCGCACGACCTTCGCCTCGTCCTCATCGACCTCAAGCTCTTTGAACTTGTTGCCCTTATCGACAAGGCGATACCCGAAGGGCGCTTGCCCTCCGTTCCAGTAGCCTTTGCGTGCCTTCTCCTCGCGTCCGCTCATGGTCTGGGTGCGGATGTTGTCGCGCTCCATCTCGGCGAACACGGCGGCGATGGACAGCATCGCCTTACCCATGGAAGTGCCAGAGTCGATGCCATCCTTCACGCAACACAGTTCCACGCCGTAGTCTTGGAGCGTCTGAAGGGAGTTCCACGTGTCGGCGGCGTTGCGCCCGAATCGTGACAGCTTGAATACGAGGACGTAGGCCGGGCGCTTGCTCGGCTGCGCCTTGATGATGTCATCCATCATCTGACGGAACTGCGGCCTGCCTTGCACGTTCTTTCCTGAAAAGCCGGCGTCAACGTACTCTCCGAGCACGCGCATGTCGTGATTTTCGGCGTATCTTGTCAGCTCGAAGCGCTGAGCGTCTATCGACTCGCCCTTCTCGACTTGCAGCTTGGTCGAGACGCGGATGTACAGGACGCAGGAGAGTGGGCGGGCGGCATCTAACGTTTTGGGATTTTTTCGTGCCATAGGTTCACCCCCTCCCGTAATTCTCTACATGGCATCATTTCGCGTCGTCTATCCAACGTTGCCATTCTGCTTTCAATGCCTCTTTCATGCTGTTCTCTTTTTCGAAATCGCGCACCACGACCTTGAAGCCCGTTCTGTTGGCCTGCTTGAACAGCTCGTTCCAATAACTCTCGATGAGTTTGTAATCCCCGCCCTTTTTGAAGAAAAGCTCAAGCGCTTCGCCTTCGGTCCCGGACGCATGTATATCCTCAAGCTCCCTTCGACCTATGACGTTCACCAAGTCCTCGTCGTTCGGCCAAGGCAGCAATCCGACTTCATTCTCGCGGACCGCTTGAGGACGAAGCGAATAATCCTCTTGGTGAAAAATCGTAAGCCCCTCTTCCATCATGTCAAACTCAGCAGCGAGTAAGCGTGAGCACAAATCGGCGGGGGCATTGAAATTCAGAACCGGCAAATACGCGATTTTCGTCTTGCTCATAGTTGTTTCCTCCCTTGATTGATGAATTACGTAAATACGTATTTAATTATAAAGCCCGCCGCACAAAAGAACGACGGGCTTACTCGCTTACTTCAGGAACTCGTACTCAAACAGTGTCGGCACGATTTCAGCGTTGTAATACTCCTTGACGAGCGCTTTCAGCGTCTGCAACGCCGAATGCACCTCGACGTTGTTCCAAACCGTATTGCCCTCGTCATCCTTATACGACGTGTCTATCTCTGCGAAAATCTGGTACACGCCGTAGGTCAGCCTCGGGTCATATTCGTCGGTCTGCCTCACTGCATCCATCAGCGTCTTCCACTGGTCAAGAATGCGCTGCTCAGCAGGACTACAAATGAGCTTCTTCAAATCCTCAGATGCTACGGTCGGACCATTCGTCGTATCCATGCACAGCTCGTTGCGATAGAAGCGCCCATCGCTACCCGTGAACGTACGCATGTGATTCTGCATCTCCACACAGGTGAACAGCAGGCACTTGCGCAGCCACTGGTCGAGCTTGCCAGACGCCACGTCAGCGTTAAACCGGTCTGCACCGTCGCCCGACTTCATGATGCGCGCGCGTTCCGTCCACTCGCGGTTATACGTGATATAACGACCGGTACAAAACATCGTGAGCTTTTCGAGATAGGTTTGCTTGCGAAGACAAAAGCCATGCCCGTTGTATGCTTCAGCGCGAAGTAGCTTCGTGTTCAGGTCGGGATTATCGAAGCCTGCTGTCATCGCGACGAGATAACCGACCATATCATCGCTATACGTCTTCTTTGCGTAAATCTTCTTTGTCTTCGACAGGCATTCCGTGCCGTCGAACTCTAAGCACACACCGTCAAACGTATCGCTTGCTTCGGAACCCTTGTCATAGTATGCATCGCTCAAACGTGAGTACATGCGCTTAACGGGCAGCTTCCCAAAGCTGACAAGTTTGCCGTCCGCACCGATATCGTATCCGTCTAGGTCGAATTCGGTAATGTCCGATGTCTCTTCGCTCCAAAGAATGACGGAAACGCATGCGTCAATGTTTGTATGGAAATGCCTACGGTTAAAGGCGAACCCTCCCAAGAACTCACGGTCAATGAGATGTTGCGCCTTCCAATACTTCACGGGAGAGAACACGATGTAGCTGTCAGTGGGCTGACGAAGATAGTGCTCGAACGCCGACCAGATGAACGCGTTGCCGAGGTCGTTTGACGCCGTGCCCTTGACATGCTTCTTCATCTCGCCAACGACAAAGCTGTTCTTCCATGTCGAAGATTTCTTGCCAGCTCCCTTGCGCTGATGTTCAACACTCGTCGTTTCCGCATACGGCGGGTTCTCAAACAGGATAATCGTGCAGTTCGGGTCGTCGATATACTGCTTGATAACCGGGTTGTTGACGTACTCCTCACTCAACGCATCTGCGCCACGCACCAGACCCGCATTGAACGTATCATTCGACTCAATAGGCGGAATGATGTGACGAACTTTGGAACCCAGAATTTCCTGCATTACCTTGTACTCGTAGTATTCCACGGTGGAAAGGATGCAATGGGACAACTCCTCGTCCGTCAGCCCCTTCTCCAAATTACCCGTACCCGCGCAGCGGTCGATAATCACGTAATCGTTACCTGCCGGAACACGCTCAATCGCCATGCGCAGCAGCTCATGGGACTTCTCGGCATACGCCTCGGGCGTGTAGAACGCGCCCAGGTTCTTCTTCTGGAGCGTGTCGTTCAGCTTATCCATCAGGTACTGGAACTTGACGTTCGACGTGCCCTTGTACGGGTAGATGTACTCAACAAACACCGACGGGTTGCGAATCTCGCCAATCGTCTTGTGCTTGCCCGTATCGTCGCCGATAAAATCCTCTTTACGCGCGGTCGGCACAGCCTTATAAAACGCCGTTGCCCAGCCGACGATACAGTTCTCGTCAATATGGATGCGGGTGAACTCCGTCTCCTTCAGGCGCTTAATCAAACACGTCACGGCAAGCTGGTCTTGACCATACGCGTACTTCTCGTCGTATGCGCGGCCAACGAACCCAGCATTTGACTTCGATGCACCGCCCGAATACACCTTCTCGATGTCATCGAGATAATCAGCCGACTTATAGAGATATGCTTGTTCACCGTTCAAATCAACAATGATGATATTTGCGGGAACCGGCTTTCCCTTAATCCTCAGCGAAGAAAGATATTTCACGCACTGAAACAGCACGGCATTCAAATCGTTCACGCGTAGCTTGAACTCAAGCAGATTGCCGTTCAACACACCATCGTTATCGTCTGCGAGAATGTCATCCAAAGTGAGGTTCGGGTCAATGAGCGGCAGAAACGTCTTGTAAAACTCAATCTGCCCCTCGCGCTCAGTATCAAAGTTCGCCATTACTCACTCACCTCCTCAATGTGCTCCTGCACCCACTCATGAATGATTGCTGCAATCGTCGTCTCGCGTTCCGCAGCCATCATCTTGAGCGCCTTCTTATCGCTCACGGTGAGCGACAGCGAGAGCGTCGTGCGCTTCTCGTCCGCCGTCGTGTCGGCGACGACGGCCTTCTCTATCTTCTTCTGCTCGGCCTCGCGGTCGGCAGCGTATTTCTCGAACATATTCGCCATGGCGGCTCGACCTCCTTTAATTATTTACATATTTGTACAATTATACATCATCGAGACTCATTTGTCCAGATGGACAACACCTCTGACCTGCGGTTATTCCTTCGGGAATCCCGCAGCCTCGCGCACCGTGCTCACCAGAGCAAGAGTCGCCTTCGCCGCCTTGCCGCGTCGGTCGAACTCGACCACGGACTTGCCGGCGGCTCCCGCCTGAACGAACGCCTCGGACTGAGGCAGCTTGGCCACCGTCTGGTCGCCCGCCAGACCCTCGAACCACTCCATGAAGTCGCGGGACGCCTTGAAGCGGTTCCACCCGTTCATCACGTAGACAATCTTCGCGTGGCCGTTCTTGAACACCGCCTTGCGCATGCGCATCAGCGGCTCGATGTCCCTCGACGTGGTCCTGGTCGGGATGACCACCACGTCCGCCTCCTTCAGCCAGTCCGCCAGCCCCTCCTGCAAGGCCCCCGGCGTGTCCACCACGGCGACCTGCGCACCGTCCGCCTCATGCGTCTTGTGCAGCGTGCCGCCCTGCGTGTCCAAGTCGTAGAAGCTCACGGGGATACCGGAGCGCTCGAATGAGAAGGCAATCTCGTCGGCGACCAAGGACTTGCCAACGCCGCCCTTCTGATTGCATACCAGAATCGTCTTCATATCCTCACCTCGTTATATATTTAATCAATTACGTATTTCCATATTTAATTATACGTGCCGACAAATGCGTGTTCAACTGCCACTTTCGGGGCTTTGTCTGGGCTTTTGCTGGTCTCCAAACGGGCTTCGCGCCTTCGCTCCGCTCCGTCCGCTCCGCCGCGTTTTCCGAATCCTGCTCATAAATGAGCGGACGCCGAAAACCCCGATTCCCGCCCCTTGCGTGTACGTCCGCCAACAGCCCTTCTGAAGGTCTTTTCGTAGCCCGCGAGCGGACTGCACCCATGCAGGACGCCTGCGGCGTCGGGTGCCTATCCGAAGAGAAAGGAGGTCCGTATATGGACAGAGACCGATTTGAACCCAACAGCCCGCAGGAGGAGGCCATGTGGAGGGCGCAGGTGCTCAGGCGCACCGCCCGCATCTGCTCGGCGAAGGCCAAGGAGCTTGAGCGCATGGCCAAGGTCGAAGGGAACACCCCCATGTGCGACAGCGGCACCCTGAAGGACGTGCTCAAGCGCATCGACAACGTGATGGAGTGGCGGTTCGTGAACGCGCTGGGCGAGGTCGTGCTCGACGGGGACATCCTCGCGGAGAGCATCGACTGCGAGACCCTGCGCACCATGCGCTACTGCGTGGCGGAATACCTCAAGCGAATCGAGGAACGGGAAGCGGAGGAGGAGAGCGATGAGTGACTACGGCATCAAGACCTACGCCGACCTTGCCGAGACGTGCGGCGGGATGGTGCTCGCGAACGAGATTGCCAGCCGCCCGCTCGAACCCGTGAGCGGGGACTGGGCACCGTGGGAGGAGATTTTCCAGTGGTACATCGTGCAGGACCCGTCGTTTATCATGGAGCACACCAACGAGCCGGTGTTCCACGACGAGGAGCTTGACCTGTACGTGTGGGGAATCACGCACTTCGGGACCAGCTGGGACTACGTGCCAGCACCTGAAATCCATTGAGAAAGGGAGCAGCTTGACGCTGCTCCCTTATCTTTTCGGCTACTCGCCGAACTGCGTGTCCTTGCCCGCCGACCTCGGCGCGCTTGGGCTGGCACTTCGCGCCCTGGCATAGCGCGCCTGCATGGTCTTGGCGTGCGCCTTGGTCTCGCGCTCGTCCTCGTTGGACAGCGCCTTCTCAGCCGCCTTGAGGCGCTTCTCGACGTCCCACATGTTCTTGCGGGACTCGTAGACGCGCCTCTCCGCCTCCTCGCGCTGCCTGCGGCGCTCCTCATCGAGCGCCTGCTGAATCATCATGCGCAGCATCATGGCGGTCATGTCGGCCATCATGCGGGACACGGGGTCCTTGGCGTTGCACCCCGCCTTGGCGAACACGTGCATGCCGGCCAGAAGCCCCGGGCACGGGTGTTGCAGGGTGTCGCGCGCCTCCTTGGAGGCATAAAACTCGCGCCTTGCGGCGTCCACGTCCTCGCGCAGCTTCGCCAGCTGCTCGTCCGGGTGGTTGCGCGCCTCCACGAGCCTCTCGTAGCGCTCGTCCATGAAGGGCTTGCCCTCCTCGCGTGAGCGGTGGATGTGCGCCTTCTGAAGGTCGGACGCCATCTCCGACACGTACGCCCGGTCGAGGTCGTACACGTCGAGAGCGAAATCCGCAGAGGGCTGTGCTGCCGGCTCTGCCGTCTCGGGCACGTCGGGAAGGACTTCCGGTACCGGGGCGTCCTGCTGCGGTACCTCAAGCTCGCGCTGCTTCGCCTCGAAGTACGCCTCGATGCCCTCGCGGGTCAGGTCGTCGGCGAGGTTGGAGGCACGGCGCTTGCGGGTACGGCGCTTCGGTCCCCACTCGTCCACAGCCTTGTAGGACCATCCCGTCGTGACCTCGCCGGTCTTCCCGTCGGTCTTTGTGGTCTCCTTCAGCGTCACGCCGCTCAACTCAAGATTGCGCCTGAACTCGTCCAGCGTGCTGGAGCGGTCGCGGACACCCGCCACCCTGTCGCCGAGACGCCGGTCGAAAGAACCGGGCTGGAACGTCTCGCGTTTCTGCTCCCAGAGGGACATCTCCTTGTCCGCCCCGAGCACCGAGAAACCATTCTCACGGCTCAGCTCATCATTGACCGCCTTCACACGCGGAGCGTAGAGGCTCGTGTCCCCCTTGTTGATGACCTGACCGGTACGGGCGTCGTGGTTCGCAATGGTCGCGTGCGCATGCACGCAGCCTCCCTCGCCGTCCACGTGCATGGTGACCCAGCACATGGAGTCGGGGGCAAGCTCGTGGCACAGCGTGTACGCGTACTCCATGCCACGCTGGATGTCGTCGGCCTTGCTTGGGTCAAGCTCGTCGGTCGCCCATGAGATGCGCAGCTCGTAGCCCTCGTTGACCGCGTTCGGGTGGCGATGCTTCTGCCCCTCGCAGTAGACAATGAAATCCCCTCTTGAGGCGGCGTCACCCATCTGCGCGGCGATGCGGTCCGTGCCGTTTTCCAGATGAGCGCGTCTACGCTTTCCCTCGCCGAACTCGGTGTACGACATACGCCCGCGCACGTTCGGAAGCGACTGCACATGCGTCGTTGACATCAGACATCACCTCCCGTCTCCACGTACGCCTGCAAATCCGCACGCAGTCCATCGACTTGCGCCCGGAGCTTGTCCACCGAATCGCGGAACTCGCGGAACGCTTCCGCCTCGTCCTTCGTCCTCATTTCCTCACGCGCCGCGTCGAGCACTCCCATGCCGCTCAAGCGCCGGTTGCGCGCGCGGGCAATCTGATTCATGTTGACGCCGATGCGGTTCAGCTCGACACGGACACGGTCCAGGGCCGGGACGTCCAGAACCACCTCGCGGCTGGGCGGCGCGTACCGACTCGCGTACAGCTCACCGCGAAGAAAATTGGAACGCGAGCACGTCCCGCGCTGCTCGTCCAGCAGGGAAAGCTCCGCGTCGTTCATACGCACCTGAACCACCTTGTCACGGCGGTCTTTCACGTACTTCTGGCGCGTCGCCTTCCCGCTTCTTTTTTCATACGTTTCCGCCATGCGGAACACCTCCTTTGCTGCTATCCGAAACGCCCGCCTGCGGCGGACAATCCGAAATGCCGTTTTCGGCTAATCTCACAACGTTTCTGCGCAAAGGGGAAAAGAGCAAGCATTGACTTCGTACGTACAAATTGCGATTCTCGCAATTTGCCCTACTCCGTCAGCTTGCGAGGGGGCGGCTGCGCCGTCCCCTTCGAACCCCCGCCTTTTGTCCACCGAGCCTCGCCCGTCCATGTCGGACACGGGAACGACTTCCCCTGTCCGACATGGAACCCGAATCCCTCGGTGGAACCCGGCACGGCTACCCCTGGTAGGCCGCGCCGGAAAAACCGCCGTGCGCTTCCGACGACTCTCCAGCTTCTGCGGTAGAAACATGACCGGAATCCGCAGCGCCAGCGGCGCGCGCATCCGGCGTTCCGTGTCCGGTGCCCGGCTTCAGTCCCTTGACGAAGTCAAGGACCTCTTCCGCCGAACCCATGTCCTTCACTTCAGGGAAAACCGTCACGAGCGCGTCGGCGTAAGCCTTCGTCCTCGCGGCGCAGCTTCTTCGCCTGAGCCTCTAACGCACGTGCCTTCTCGGCCACATCATCAAACCTCTTCGTTGCCATTTCGGATACCTCCTTTAATCAAATAAACTTCGCTTATTCAGTCGCAAACATCTGCGAATCGGGAATCGTTTCAATCCAATTCGAATCATTCAGAATCGGCTTGGCGCCAGCCACACCAGCACCATCCGCATCAGGCGAATAGGCACCGGTCATCGGCTCATACCCGTCATAGTCGAAACGAATAAGGGGAATCACCTGCTCCTTGGTCGAGCCATCGGCAAGTCCGTTATCGGACAGCCACTGCGCCAGTGTCTGTCCCGAGAGCTGACCGCGATACTCCCAGCCGTGCGCCCCCTTTTCGAGAATCTCGATGCCGGTCACTGCGGACGATGCCTCAATCCAACCATCGGGCGCAGGAACGTCATCCTCTGTCTCGTAAGGCCCGCTCACAATGTTGCCGTCGCGGTCGCGCTCGTAATACTTCGTAACCATGCCCGTCATCGGGCTAATCTCGTCCACGGCATCGACCCAATACTTGCCCGCATCAATAGTCGATACTTCCGAGCTTGAATCGACCCAAATCATGCGGTTCCCGCACACGTAAGCATCGAGCGTACTGGTCGGACCTCCACCGAGGTCTGAAATCGAGCGGCTGTAATGTTCCACCGACGCATTTTGAACTGCCTCAGTCTGCTCGCTTACCGAATCACGGACATCGAGCAGACCGTCAACAACCCCCAGCCCGTAACGCGCAATCGGCGGGCCGAGAATCACCAGCGCGACAACAATCACTGCCACACCGGCAATCTTGCGCGCAACATCAATCGCATCAATGTTTCGCTTCGGCTTATCCTTCTTAGGCGGTACAGCACCCGAGGGCGGCGACGGAACAGCGGAAAGCTGCTCCGTCACATAGTCGTTGTACGCCCGCTGCTCTTCGGGCGTGAGCGTCCCGTGCTTCGCCTTTAGGCGAAGTCGAGCCAGCTCATCGGGCGTCAAATTGCTCATGATTTATTCCTCCTTAATCGTTGTCTTCTGTATCCGTCGCAAGGCCAAGCTGCTCTCTCACCGCCGCGTAACCGGCACCGAGGTCTGCGGGAGTCGTGCCATGGGCGGTGCAGTAATCGAGGACGACCGTGCGGAAAATCCCGCGACGTCTGCCCAGGAAGGGAACCCATCCGCCTGCGCCGCCAAAACCAGCAGCTCGCTTGCAGTAGGCCGTCAAGCCGGGGCACCACTTCTCGCAGCTCGTCTTGAGGACGGACCCTCTCGCGTCCTTGCTCTGCGTCCATTCGCCGTCGGAGCACGCAAGCTCGACGATTCGGGCCGTGAACGCCTTGCGGCTCATCTGCATCCGCATGCCCTTGTGCTCCGCGTCCAGCCATTCGTCGTAGCGCATGGACAGGTAATCATTCGGCACGAAGTCGGCCCTAATCGAATCCTTGACGTCCTCCCAGAACTCAGCCACCGTGTCGTTGCCGAGAACCCACTCGCGCTTCAGCTGCGCGGCCTCCTCAGGCTCGGGCAGCTCGTAATACCGGTCCCACTTCACCAGCGCCTGATAGGCCAGGTATTCGCAGAACTCGGGGGACACGACCCACTCGGAGCGGATGGTCTTGTCGTCGGCCTTGCCGACGAACTGCCCCGTGAACGGGACGTAGATGTTGCGGCCCAGCCAAGCGTCCCCCTTGTCGCGGGTCTTCGGGATGTCGTTGGCGGCGCAGACAATCAGCGCGTGGGGCGTGTAGTCGAACATGCCCTTGTTCTTGCGCTCCACGCCTATCGCGTCATGCGAGATGATTGACTTCAGGCGCGAGTTGTCCTTCAGGTACGCGCCCGAATCGGAGTCCTCGCACGTGATGAGGGAGACCCCCACGATGTTCGACACGCCGAACCGCCCGCCATCCGTGCCGCCGGCAAGCAGCGCTAGGCTTGAGGTCATGCACCCGTCGTAGCCGACGAGCGACTTGAGGCAGTCGAGGAAGGTGCTCTTCCCGTTCTGACCCGTCTTGTTGTAGAAGGTCACCATGACGCGCCAGTTGTGGTAACTGCGCAGGGACGCCCCCGCCACCTTGACGAGCAAATCGCGCCCGCCGTCGTAGGGGACGTAGGAGTCCAGCAGCTGCCAGAAGTCAATCTTCGAGCCATCCGGCATCGTGTGCTCGGGGACGGGCGGCTCCTTGTCGGGGAGGCGCGTGGCGCTCTTCCTGAGCGCAACGACCCCGGGGGAGAACTCGCGCAGGACGCGCTCCTCGTAATCCCAGATTCCGTTGGCCATGAAGACCAAAGACGGGTTATCGCACTCGCACACGCGGTTCTCACGACGCGATGCCATGTCGTGCAGCTTCTGGACGAAGTTCTTCTTCCAGTTGCCGTTCACGGCGCCCACGACCTCCTGGCACCACAGGTCAATCTGCCCGTCGCCAATCTCGCGGTAAATCCCCTCGTCGGGGTCGTACATAGCGAGCACGCCCTCCGAGGTCGGCTTGTCCACGGTCTCCTTGACGCAGACCATGCGGACGACCTCCTGCGCGAACACCAGCTCGGCGGCCTGCACGGGGTCGATGCTCTTGAGCTTCGGCCAGCGAAAGCCCCTGCCGTAAATCTTGCCCGCCGTCGGATTAGACGGCGGCTCGGACAGGTTGACCCACGCCACGAGGGCGTTCGTCACCTTGACCACGACGTCCGAGAGAGCGGACAGGCCATCGCCCGCGCAGCCGCGCAACACATAGCTCACCACATCGCTGAGCGCCTTGTGATAGTTCTCCCCGCCGTACAGGTAGTCAGGGTTGTACGCCTCGCCCTGATTCCCCTCGTCATACGCACGCCCCCACTTCATCTCATCCTTTGTCTGCAGGTCAGATACTTGAAAAATGGGCGGTAATGAGCTAAAATATTTATAGTTAGACGGAGCGGTTCCCTTTGCTGTGGCGGCGGGGGAACTGCTCTTTTCTTTTGCCTCCATATTCCCACCTCCTTAATTCGTCAGCTCGACGTGCTTCACGTTCGCGTTCTTCCACGCCTCGACGTCGTCAATCTTGTAGCGAACCGCGTTTCCGACCTTGTAGTAGCTCGGACCCTTGCCCTGATAGCGCCAGGTGCAGAGCGTCCCCGCACTCAAACCGAGGAACGCCGCCACCTCGCGCGTCGTCATGTAAGAGGGCTTTACCTCTTTTACCTGCTTCTTTCCTTTAGCCATAACCAGCCACCTCCATGTTCAAAGTCCTTTTCGCGAAACAAAAAAAGCTCCCGTGGAAACCAAAGAAGGACAGAGGCGCAAAGCCTTGTCTATCTCGGTTTCCACGGGAGCTTCGTGTTCGTTGTTTCGCCCGTGACGCACGGCCTATTCGACCGAGCGCTCGGCTCCTATTCCCGATAGCAACCCCGCATCAAGGACG
>OOBP01000775.1_pt1 | contig 19511 bp, 15 predicted proteins | sample 1671681 | NCBI WGS metagenome assembly OOBP01 (sample SAMN06348181, study PRJEB24527) | human gut metagenome
AAACTTCCGTCCGAACCCGCACCAGTCTGCGCCAGCTTGTGGAAGAAGGTCACTTTAAGGGCGGAAATGCGCCTTATGGTTATGACCTTGTGAAAAGTGGCCGCATCAACAAGCGCAAGCACGAACTCTACGAACTTCATATCAATGAGCAGGAAGCCGAAATCGTTCGGCTAATCTTCGATAAATATGTATATGAGGGTTACGGCGCACAGCGGATCGCCACCTATCTGAACAATGCTGGATACCGCGCCCGCTCTGGAAAGTGCTGGCATCCGGGCAGTTTGCGAGGAATGGTCGGCAACCTGACCTATATGGGTGTTCTCCGCTGCGGAGATGCCCGCTCCGAATTGATGCCCGAACTCCAGATCATACCGCAGGAGGAGTTTGAAGCTGCACAGCGTATCCGGGAAGACCGTTCTGCCCACGCAGCGGAAGAAGCCGAACACCATGTTCCTCTTCGTACCCGTGGACAGGCACTTCTTTCCAACAATGTTTACTGTGGTCACTGTGGTGCAAGGCTCGCCCTGACGACCAGCCGAAAGTGGCGCAAGCTCCCCGATGGCACTCTGGACGATACGCTCCGTATCCGCTACACCTGCTACGGAAAGCTCCGCAAGCAAACGGAGTGCACCGGGCAGACTGGCTATACCATGCACATTCTGGATGAGATCATCGACAAGATGGTTCGCGAGATTTTCTCTCGCTTGAGAGGTATCCCCAAAGAGCAGCTTATCATCAGCCGCTATGCGAAGGAAACTGCGGAGCGCAAGAACCATCTGCAAGCCCTTCAAGCAGAACGCGACAAGGCTGAAAAAGATTTGCTCGCCTTAAAAGCTGAGATTCTGGCTGTAATCAAAGGGGAGAGTGCTTTTCCGAAAGATACTCTTGCCGAGATGATCGCAGCACAGGAAAAGAAGCACACGGAGTTGGAAACTCTGTGTGAAGAAGCCAGTGCAGAACTGGAGCGAAACGCTGAATTGATGGCAAACGTATCGCAGCTGTACGAAGAATTGATTTCTTATGCAGACCTGTACGATAGTGCCAGCTTTGAAGCAAAAAAGATGATCGTCAGCCAGCTTATCCGCAGGATAGACGTTTATCGTGGATATCAAATTCATGTGGACTTCAACTTTGATCTTGCGCAGTATTTGGAGAACAGCGATGAACTTGCTTGCTGACAAACGCAAAAACACCGTTGACTTCGATTTGAAATCAACGGTGTTTGTAACTCTCATTTGAGCCGATGGTGGAGAATACCGGGATCGAACCGGTGACCTCTTGCATGCCATGCAAGCGCTCTCCCAGCTGAGCTAATCCCCCATAATTTTCCAGAAGTGGACGCTTCTGGAAAAGAGATGCTCAAACAAGAAATGCTTTATGAAGTTCAGTTGTGGGGGTGCGTGAGCGCACTGCTTGGGCTCCCAGCTGAGCTAATCCCCCATAGCTGGCGTATCATTCCTGACGACGTGTATCATTATACCAGCCAAAAGGAGAGTTGTCAATAACTTTTTTATTTTTTGTGAGCGACGCTGCGGCGGGTGCTGCGCTTGTAGTAGAACAGGTACTGCTGTACGATGCCAGCCTGCTGACCATAGGAAGGAAAAGGGTCGCGGCCGCCGAATTCCTCATCAATGAGTCGCTGTATCCAAACATCAATGGGAGCCATCGCGGTACGGCCATAGCCAAAGAGGCAGACGCAGTTTGCTACCTTTTTGCCGACGCCGTCCAGCTCGAGGAGGCGGGAAAAGAGAGCGTCGTCGGGCAGCGCCGCCAGAGCACTGAGGTCGAGTGTGCCGCTGGAAGCCTGTGCGGCAGCGTTCTGGATGTAACGGGTGCGGTAGCCCAGACCACAGCCCATCAGCTGCGCCCCAGAGAGGCCGCAGAGCTGCTGCGGGGTGGGGAAGAGGAAAACTTCATCGTCTTCGGCATTGAGCGGTTCGCCGCAGCACCGGGCAAGGCGTTCTACGGCGGTGCGGATGGCCGGAATGCTCTTGCGCTGGGAGATAAGAAAGGTGATGAGCATTTCCCATGGGTTCTGATGCAGGATTCGGATGCCCTGCCCGAAATCGAGCGATTTGTCCAGATAGCTGCTCTGTCCCGCCAAGCTGCACCGCAGCGCGGCATAGTTCCGGCCCAAATCAAAGTAGTTGGCCCAGTACTCCCGATTTGAGCCATGCCACGCGGCGTCGTATTGCCCATCGCCTAGCGGGGTCAGATAAAGGAGTGCACCGCCGGAAAGAAAACGGTATCGCCCGTCGGCCAGTTTCTGTGGCCGGAAGCACTGGCCGCTCTCGATGATCTTGTCGAGGTCAAAGTCGTCCTGGATGGTGACGAGCTGATGGGTAAGGGGAACGGTATGCATGGAAAACTCCTTTTTGGAAAAATTGTGGCGATGCCCGATTCGAGGTGAAAACTGGTTTCTATCCGTACCCTCTGTGGGGAGGGCAACCTTGATGCTGAAAAGACCGGCGTGGTTGTGACGATTTCTATCTACGCCCTCGGTGAAGAGGACGACTTGGTTACGCCTTTGAGAACCGCGATATGATTATTATGTTATTCTATCCACACCCCTCAAATAGAGCGACTTCAAGTCGAAGAATGCACCGGGGAACACAAACTGATTTCAACCAACGTCTTTAAGAGACGGAATTGTAGGTCAAAATACTCGGTTCCTTAGAGAGCGCATGGCAACAACTTATAGCAATTCAACTTTTTAATGCAATAGCAACAGCGTTGAATTGCATATCGCAAATATGCTGTTTTCATGTTGCACTAATTTCTTGCCTTGCGATAATAAGAGTTTACCATATTTTTGTGTCGATTTCTACCTGCGCCCTCCGTGAGGAGGGCAACCGGCTGTATAACGTCCTGTGCGGGCTGCTGGGGCAATTTCTATCCACGCCCTCCGCGAGGAGGGCGACGCTATACTACTAGGGCGATATGCCGGGTAGGCAAAATTTCTATCCACGCCCTCCGCGAGGAGGGCGACAAAAATTCATCTGCGGCAAAGATTACGCCACGGCTATTTCTATCCACGCCCTCCGCGAGGAGGGCGACCTCGTATGCCTTACTTGGCCGCTGTATGCGCTTCTATTTCTATCCACGCCCTCCGCGAGGAGGGCGACTTCGGCAGAGGCGGCGGCAAACAGAGCATGGCAGATTTCTATCCACGCCCTCCGCGAGGAGGGCGACTGATCTACTGCAAGCGGCTTAACCCGGACACCTGCATTTCTATCCACGCCCTCCGCGAGGAGGGCGACCAGCACGGCGCCGCCGTCGGTGTCAAATACTATGTATTTCTATCCACGCCCTCCGCGAGGAGGGCGACACGCAGGCCATCGTTGCCGCCCGGAAGATTGAGCGATTTCTATCCACGCCCTCCGCGAGGAGGGCGACCATCTGGCCGATAATGCTCGTCGCGGTCGCCTCATTTCTATCCACGCCCTCCGCGAGGAGGGCGACCTGCGAGGCGTTCTTTCTGCGCCGTCAGCTTTGCATTTCTATCCACGCCCTCCGCGAGGAGGGCGACCGAGATTACAACGGAGCGTTTTGGCTGGTGCTCGATTTCTATCCACGCCCTCCGCGAGGAGGGCGACAACTTTGTCCGGCTCTTTTCCCCGACGTAATGGGGATTTCTATCCACGCCCTCCGCGAGGAGGGCGACTCGGGGTGGAAACCTCGACCGCCTTTGCGTTGTAATTTCTATCCACGCCCTCCGCGAGGAGGGCGACATGACTACCTGCGTACCAATGTTGGTTTGCAGCTATTTCTATCCACGCCCTCCGCGAGGAGGGCGACGCGGCGATTGCGGCAAGGAGACCACTCTCAAATGATTTCTATCCACGCCCTCCGCGAGGAGGGCGACTGCTTCCCAGCAGTACGCCCTCGCCTTGCATATAATTTCTATCCACGCCCTCCGCGAGGAGGGCGACCTGCCTGCTCGCTCTGACGGCAGACTGGCTTCATAATTTCTATCCACGCCCTCCGCGAGGAGGGCGACCGATTAAGATGCCACGCAAGCACCTCACCCGCGATATTTCTATCCACGCCCTCCGCGAGGAGGGCGACTGGCTACTTACAATAAGATTCAGGTTGAGGACAAATTTCTATCCACGCCCTCCGCGAGGAGGGCGACGTTGTCGTCCCTCATGATGTGGTCGTACACGTTTTATTTCTATCCACGCCCTCCGCGAGGAGGGCGACGACCTACCAGAACGACTACATCGGCCGCTATTGGATTTCTATCCACGCCCTCCGCGAGGAGGGCGACGCTGCTGTCTGGGTACGGCCGAGTAAGGGATGATATTTCTATCCACGCCCTCCGCGAGGAGGGCGACCGACGCACTGCCCACACTGAGCACCGCTTGGATGATTTCTATCCACGCCCTCCGCGAGGAGGGCGACTCAGGGAGCGGTTCATCGGCGGCAGACAGCTACAACATTTCTATCCACGCCCTCCGCGAGGAGGGCGACACCATCAACCAGTTGCGTCAAGCATTCCAAATCCAATTTCTATCCACGCCCTCCGCGAGGAGGGCGACGCAGAGCAGAAAGCTGAGGAAATGAAGAAATTTGAATTTCTATCCACGCCCTCCGCGAGGAGGGCGACGCGGTTCCTGCCGTTAAAACTATCACAAAATCACTATTTCTATCCACGCCCTCCGCGAGGAGGGCGACGGAAAGTCAGCCGGGTGCCCTCATGGACCAGTACCATTTCTATCCACGCCCTCCGCGAGGAGGGCGACTGATGCCGTTGGCGTTGGTGGCCTTGGCCAGCTTATTTCTATCCACGCCCTCCGCGAGGAGGGCGACCCAGCCCTGGCACAGTTTGCCTATACGCCGTCATATTTCTATCCACGCCCTCCGCGAGGAGGGCGACCTATGAGCTTAAACTGCTGGGCATCGACACCGTGATTTCTATCCACGCCCTCCGCGAGGAGGGCGACCGACCATCTGGCGGCTGCATCCACAGGGGCACTTATTTCTATCCACGCCCTCCGCGAGGAGGGCGACCTTGACATTGATACCTATGAAGGACTGACCTGGGAGATTTCTATCCACGCCCTCCGCGAGGAGGGCGACCTTGACATTGATACCTATGAAGGACTGACCTGGGAGATTTCTATCCACGCCCTCCGCGAGGAGGGCGACCTCTTGACTGGGGTGCATACAGAAAGACACAGAAAATTTCTATCCACGCCCTCCGCGAGGAGGGCGACGTGACGGCAGACGGCGGGTTTGATGCCCGGGAAATATTTCTATCCACGCCCTCCGCGAGGAGGGCGACGACGGAGTGCCAATGCAAGGACCAATCCAAGTGATTTCTATCCACGCCCTCCGCGAGGAGGGCGACCACGGTCTTGGACAGAGACAAAGTACGTGCCAACAATTTCTATCCACGCCCTCCGCGAGGAGGGCGACAGCAAAAACAGAGACAAAATCTCTATTTTCAAACAAATTATACAACATTCTGCACGAATTTAGAAGAGCCTTGATTTACAACGGGTCAAAGAACTATCCAAATCATGCAAAATAACACAAAAATCCGGTGCGAAGGTGCCGGAAAAATGCTGAGAACTCGCCCTTCGCACCGGGGCGGGAAACTCAGAACAACAGCAGGCCGTCCTGCTCGAAGGGCGGATGAACGCCGACATGCTCCACCTTGCTCTTATAGTTGTTGCCCAGCTGGTAGAAGCGCAGACTGTCCAGCGCAGGGTCGATGAGAGACGTCAGCTCCGCCTTGAGAACGGCATACTGCGCGGCATCCAGCAGACACTCGAACACGGAGTTCTGCACCCGCTGGCCGTGGTCCACACAGCGCTTGGCGACTTTGCGCAGACGTTTGCGCCCGGCAGGAGTTTCGGTATTGACGTCGTAGGTGATAAGGACCAGCATACGCATCCCTCACTTCCAGAAAAATGGCGGGTAAAGCTCCATATCGCCCCGCAGGGTGCGGGCCAGAAGCAGAGCCTGCACATAAGGCACGAGGCCCCACGGAAGCTTTTCGTTCAGGAACGGGTGGGTGATAGTCTCCTGCTTGCGGGTCTGCCACCCGCCCAGAAAGGCGCGGCGGCCCTCATCGGTGAGAAGGACGGCCCCGTTCTCCTGCTTCTGGAAATGCTTCGGCGTCATGATTTTCTGGTTGATGCAGGAGAGCACAAAGCGGTCGGCATAAACTGCACGCAGCTCTTCCATGAGGTCGAGGGCGAGGCTCCTGCGCCCGGGCCGGGCGCGGTGGAGAAAGCTGACGTAGGGGTCGAGGCCCACACTCTGAAGAGCCGCCGTGCAGTCGGAGGCCAGAAGCGAATAAGCGAAAGAGAGCAGGGCATTGGTATTGTCCAGCGGCGGGCGGCGGCTCCGGCCTGCGAAAGGAAAATCATCGTGCTGCTGCAGGATGAGTGAATCAAAGCAGTCGAAATACCGCTGTGCCGCCTCGCCCTCCAGACCGCGAAGCTGGTCGAGGTCGTCACACTGCTCGATGAGGGGCAGCGCCGCCGCCAGCTGGGCGCTGGTGCGCTTGAGCTGTTCCACCGGCACCCGCTGAGGGTGGTCGCGGGTGGCCCGTTCCAGCACCCAGCGGGCGTTATAGACTTTGCCCAGGATGAAATTGCGCGCATAGAGACAGCTCTCTGCCTCGCTGTCTGCGATGCGGTACTGGGTCTGCCGCAGCAGGACGTTGCCCCGCTCTTCGCCTACGGCCCGGGCCAGAAAGCGTCCCTGCGGGCTGAAAAAGCTCAAATCGACCCCGAGGCGGGCGCATTTTCCCATCAGGGCAGGGCTTGCGCCGGGATAGCTGAAGCAGACGATGCCTTCCAGCCTGTGGAGCGGGACCCGGCCAATTTCAGCCTTGTTGCAGAGCAGGACGATGTTCTCCCCCTCGAGGGAAAGGTAGGCGTCCTTGTTGAGGACGTAGAGCGTGTTCAAAAACTTTCTCATGGCGCGGCCTCCTGCATCTCGTCCAGATGGGCGCGGAGATAGACTTTCGGGTCGGCACGCTGATACAGCACGGGGAGGCAGAGCTCTTTGAGGGAGCAGGCGTTGCAGTGGGTGCCGGGCTTTGATTTGGGCGTATAACCCCGGGCAAAATAGGCGTGCATCTCATCGGCCATCTTCTGGGTGGCCTGGCGCAGTTCTTCGGTCAGCGGCACGACCTCCCGCCGCCGCGTTTCCTCGTAGAAGAGCGCACCCTCCGGGATGCTGCACACCAGCATCTCTTCCAGCGCCATGGCCTGTGCGCAGAGCTGCAGCCGGTCAGCGTCGCTGGCCTTGGCGCGGCCATGCTTGTACTCGACAGGCACGGGCTTCCAGAGCCCTTCCGTGCTTTGCAGGGGGATGCCCTCCGGGTCGGCCCGGAACTCGACGACGTCGCAGTTTCCGCTCAGACCCAGCCGACGGCTGACCACCTGCATCCCTCGGGTGATGAGCAGGCCGCCGCGCCGTTCGGTCTGGTTTGTGTCATGGCAGCGGGCGTGGTCGAGCTGGCCTTCGACGGTGCGGCGGTTCTCCGCCCACTGCTGTTCCAGATGGATGAGCGCCCACTGGCGGCGGCAGAAGCAGAAGTGCTGGATGCCCGACAGGGGCAGCAAGTCATCTGCGCCGCCCATCAGGACAGCCTCTCGCAGGTGACTCCTTCCGGCAGAGTGTCTGCCACCGTGACGGTGTAGTCGCGGTAGCTGCGGGCGGCGTCCACATCGGGCTTGCGCTGGACGGCAACGGAGTCGAAGAGCTTATAGGCCGGGGCATTGCCCAGCTCAGAATCGTGCTTGAACACGATGAGCTCCCGCACGGCCATCTTGCCCCGGGCAGCGCTGTGGTCGTTCTCGAACATATTCAGAATGGCAGTCCACAGAAGTTTCAGATCATCCTCGGAGAAGCCGGTGGTCTTCCGGGCGAGGTTGGCTGAGACATAGCCCTCGGCGCGGTAGAGGGCGTAAGGCACGATGTGCTTGCGGCCCATCTCAGTACCCTTCTTCTCGGCATCGGCCTCGGTAGTGATGGCCACGCGGGTGATGGTGACTTCCTGCGGGACGATGGGATCCACCGAGCGGGCAAAGCTCAGCTGGACGGGGCCGCGCACCTGACCGCAGTTCAGCGCACCCTTAACGAAGGTGGTCATGACGGCACCGAAGGTGCGGATGTCGAAGTAGTTCTCGCACATATAGTCCCGCAGCTTGGCATCGATGTCGGGGTCGGCCTTTTTGGCGGCTTTCAGGTCGGGGTCGATGCCCAGAGTTTTGATGGCCTCGGCATCGCTGCGGTTGAGGGGAACGCCGTCCTTGATGTAGATGCGGTAGCCTTTTTCGTCCTCTTTCAGAGTCTCGACATAGTTGCGGATCTTTCGCTTGAGGCAGACGTCGGTCACCAGACCGTAGCCCGTCTCGGGGTCGATGCGGGGCATATTGCCTGCATCGGGGTCGCCGTTGGGGTTGCCGTTCTCGACGTCGAACAGGATGACGAAATCATAGCGGTTCTTGATGGGCTCAGACATGGTTTATTCCTCCTCATTCTTTTTGGCGTAGCGTTTCTGGGTCTGGTGGTAGTAGCCTATCTCAAAGGCACCCTGCTCCGGCAGGCTGAGCCGCGCCGGGAAGCCTGTCTCGGGCAGCTGGGCCATCAGCTCGGTGAGCTGTTTGCTGAAATGCACCTCGTTGGGGGTGCTCATCTTCTGCAGATGCTTCTGAGCCAGCTTGACCAGCGTAGGGAAGGCCGTTGCCGGGGTGGCACAGGCCGAGTTGAAGTACCGGTCTTTGATGGTGGTGTTGATGCCGGGGTTGGCGACGCTCTGGATCGTCTCCAGCACAGAGAAGAGACGCCCCAGAACATAGGGGACATTGCTGCTTTCGTTCAGGCTCACGGTAAATACCTCCTTGTTGAGCTCGGTGGGGTAGTTGCGGAGATAGTAGGCTTTCAGGATGGCGGCGCGGCCTCGGGTGACTTCCCGTTCGGCCCGGATGCGGAGGGTCACGCCGTTGAGCAGAGTGGCGGGGTACGGCCCGCCGGTGAGGATGGCCCGGAGCAGATCGCCCACCAGCTGAGGCGATGGATTTTTGTCCCGGGATCTCTGGTTGACCGTCTCCTGCGCCAGCGCCCAGACCGACAGGCTTTCCCGCTTGTCGAAGGCGGGGCGGGTGATGCTGAGCCGGTCGGCGTGGTCCTGCAGATTTTTGGCAAACTGTCCGAAGCTGTTGCGCAGGAAGAAACGGACGGAGAGCCGGGCCGCGTTGGGTGAGATGCCCAGCACATAGAAGTTCTGGTTCGGGTCCAGCTTGTCATCGAGGAAGGAGACAGGGCGTCCTTGAGAAAGGGCTTTCAGTGCGGCGGCAAGGTCGCTTTCCGAGACGCCGCGCGCCTCGGCACCGCCGCAGAAAAACATCAGCATGGCGTTTGAGTAGGCGGGAGCGGCGTTTTCGGCCCAGCAGACGATGGTGGTGTCGCCGATGCGCTGACAGCAGTTCCGGTCTGCCAGCAGCAGATTGAGGGCCGTGGTGTAGGCGAAGGCCGCGTACTCGCTGACGGGGGCGTTGGCACCCTGTTCATGGCCATAGGAGCAGAAAGCGGGTGCGTTGAAGGAGACCAGCGCCGCACCGGCGGCCTGTGCGCCCATCACACCCTTGATGGCGGGGTGGATGCGGGCGATGCCGGCCTCTTTGCCGGTGATGAGGCAGCGGGCCGTCTCGGCGTCGGCATCGGAGGTGTCAAAGGCGGACTGCCAGGCGTCCCGGATGGCGTCATCTGTGGTGGCCAGCCAGTGGGCGCCGTCGGGGGATTCGTAGCCTAACACAAGATTCGCGTTGTTGTTCAGGTCAGCCCACTGCTCTGCCAGCAGCGGGTGGGCGGGGGCTGTATCCGGCTCCCAGCTGTCAAAAAAGGCGAGGATGGCTTTGGCGGCAGGGGAGTCTACTCCGTCGAGTACCTTGTGGTGGAGGGCGGCGCAGGCTTCGAAGCACTGGCGGGAGCGCTCAGGCTTGCCCTTTTCGTCTGCGCCCAGCAGATAGGACGTATTGTCGCACAAAAAGTTTGAGGCGACGCCGGAGGCGCGCTTGACCCGGTGGGGGACAGGGAGTTCACGGGGGGAGATGACGGTCTTCTTGCCCTTGGGGACTTCCTGCCGCAGGTCGTTGAGGGCGAGGAGCTGGCCGTCGGGGCCGAGGCGCAGTTCATAGCTGACTTTGAAGCGACTGTCCCAGCCGGGGGCCTCCACTCTGCCCTGGGTCAGAAGCTGCTCATAATAGGCGGTGAGTGCCTGGAGTATCATGTAAACACCTCCACGTCCCGGCATTCCATCACGCCGTCCACCAGTTTTGCGCGGAAGAACTGGCTGCGGATGTTGGCCGAATCAGAGTAATCGAGGCTGTGGAGCATGAAGCCGAGGTCCTGCGTGACCTTCAGCGCCGGAATATCGCCGCCCGGCCACTCCCGGAAGTTGGCCGGGAACTCCCGGCACCCGAAACAGGGCTGGTGATAGCACTGACCTTTGCGCAGGCGTCGGCGCAGGATGTCCTGGAACTTGCCGGGATTGTCGCTGGGGGCGGCCTTGTCCGTCAAATCGAAGTGGCACTCGATGACGTAGTGGACGTCCTGCAGGACCATCGCAGCCCGCTGCTGGATGTCCTCCGAGGTGTAGAGCACCGGCGGTGTGCCGCCTTTGGCCGCACTGAGGGCGGAGGAGGACAGCAGGGTGGATTTGACCTCGTTGCGCCGGATGTTGGTGAACCGGATGGGCCGCTGGGTGTACTCCTCGGTGGACGCTTCGTCCTCGGGGGCAAGGCCGAAGGGCTTGAGCAGATAGATGCGGTCAACCGTATAACGCAGCCCAGGGTGCCAGTAGATGGCTTCCACAAGGCCCCGCGCAGCGGACGGGGTGATCATGTCGTAGCTCACACGCTCGGTCTTCATTTCCGGACGAGTGAAGCAGGCATAGTCGCTCCATACTTCAATGAGCATGGACATCAGCATCGCCTCCTTTCCGGGTGAAGTTGAATTTTCAGACTAAGATGAATATCGGTCATTGAAACCACCTCTTTCTTTTAGAAGTAGAGGCCGATGCCCGTCTCCACATCCATGGCAAGGCCGGTCTTTTCACTGTAGCAGCTGGTGTCGGTGAGGATGGCGGAACCATCGGGCCGCAGTTCCAGCGCCCCGGCGGCGTCGAGCTTGTCGAACTGGTCCTTATAGCAGGAGACGCTGTAAACGCCCAGTTTCCGCAGCAGCGTCCGGGTAACATGACCGCTGCGCAGCTGTTCACAGAGGGCCGCGCCCTCGCCGACGGGCAGATAGACCGTGCGGGCAGCGTTCTCGATAAGGCGGAATTCCTCCGCCACCTGTGCAAAGGGGAACTGGCAGCCCCGGATGCCCCGGAGAAAGGCATCCAGAATGCCGTGCTTGTCCACGGCGTCGGGGCCGCGCAGGTCGGAAAGCTCGTTGAAGTAGAGCTGAATGGCCCGGGGCGTGTCCAGTGTGTCCTGATGCCGGGCGGTGTAGTCCAGCGCGCTGACGTTCTGCCTGAGCATCTGGGGCGTGGAACACTCGTCCAGCCGGAACCGGTAGACGATGCTTTCCTCTGCGCCCCGCCGCCCCTCGCGGTTGCAGCGCCCGGCAGTCTGTAAGAGCGAGTCAAGACCGCACTGCTCGCGGTAAGCGACGGGAAAATCCACGTCCACGCCCGCCTCGATGAGAGAGGTGGACACCACCCGGCAGGGCAGACCCTCTTTCAGTCGCTGGCGGATGTCGTCCAGCTGACGGCGGCGGTCGGCGGCGCAGAGCAGGGTGGTCAGGCAGTAGCTGCCCTCGGCGGGCAGAGCAGCGTAGAGCTGCTGGGCCGTCTTGCGGCGGTTGACCACGCAGAGCACCTGCGGGTGCCGGGCCAGCCGGGCGGCGAATTCCTCCTGCGGCAGGGTGCCGAGGTCTTGCAGTGTGGTGCGCCGGAGCACTTCGTAGAGGCGGGCCGCGTCGGGCGTGATCTCCTGCGGGTGGAGTTCCGGCGCAAAGCGCCGGAACAGCGGCTCAAGGGCAGGCTGGGTGGCCGTGCAGAGGACGGCCGTGGAGTGGTAATGCTGGATGAGCTGGGCGATGGCACTGACGCAGGGGGCAAGGTAGTCGCCCGGGAGGGTCTGCGCCTCGTCGAAGATGATGACGCTGTCGGCGATGTTGTGGAGCTTGCGGCAGCGGCTGCTGCGGTTGGCGTAGAGCGACTCGAAGAACTGCACCGCCGTCGTCACCACGACGGGGGAGTCCCAGTTTTCGCTGGCCAGCATCTGGCGGTACTGGGCAGGGGTCAGGTCGTCCTGCTCAACAGTCTTGTACTCGGCGTTGGAGAAGTCGGCCAGAACATTTTCTGCGCCCAGCAGGCCCGAGAAGACGGCGGCGGTCTGGTCGATGATGGACATATAAGGGATGACGTAGATGACCCGCTTCATCTTCTGGGCGGCGGCGTGCTCCAGCGCAAAGGCGAGGGAGGCAAAGGTCTTGCCGCCGCCGGTGGGTACGGTGAGGGTGTAGAGCCCCTGTGGGCCGTGCGCGCCTTTCTCGAGACAGGCGCGGAGGACGGTGTTGCGCTGGACGCTGACGGGCGAGGGCGACTCGGCCCTGAGATAACACTGCGCCTGTGCCGAGACGATGTCCCGCAGCGCGGCGATGTCCGTACCGCTGCCCCGGGGTGCGGCCTTGCCGTCCATGAAGGTCTCGGTGTCGATGAAGTCGGCGTCCACAAGGCAGGAGTAGAGCATCCGGGTGAAGAACGCGAGGCTCAGCGGGTCGGCGCAGGCCCACGCGGGCGGCGTCGAGGCGGGGAGCGTTATTTCCTGCCAGCCGTCGTAGGGGTCTACTGGCTTCTTGCTCCGGCCATATAAGGTGGCGTCGCCCGGGTCATCGGCGGGGCTCCCGCCGTCGGGCAGGCCGCTGTGGTGTCCGGCCACGGCAAAGGCGGCGTGGAGATGCTGGCGAACCCAGGCCTCCTGCGCTCCGGCGGTGGAGTGGTCCACCTTGGGGCCGCCTTTGAGCCGCAGCTGGAAGGCGTCGCTGTATTTGCCGACGTCGTGGAGCCACGCGGCAAATTCGGCCTCACTCTGCGCCCCGAAGGGGACTGCGAAAGAACCGGCCAGCCTGGCAGTGCCGGCGAGATGGTCGTAGACGGTCTGGGTGCGGGTGCCGTCCTCGCTGATGTGGGCAAGAAGTGTGGAGTGCTCCATAAAATGACCTCCTGACTCTGATTTACAATAAGGATACGCTTTTCAAAAAGCGGCTGTCAACAAAACGCGCTTTTCGACGAAAAATTCTGGGACTTTGCACAAAAAGCAGACGGAAAAATCTGCAAAGTGACAAAGATGAAAGAAACGAGTTTTTTCTTGTTTTTATGATAATGCAAATACTGTCCAATAAACAGGACTCTTGCTGATTTTTTGAGCAAAAATGAAAAGAGATCTGCGTTTTCTGTACTGCGGGAGGAAGAACGTCTGTCGGCGAAGAAAAAATGAAGACGTTGTGTACAACAACACTGCATTAAGATGGAATTAAGGCAGAGTTAAGAGAACTGCAAGAAAAGTGCTTAATTATTCCATCTTGGAATGGACTTTCGGGAAAATCAAGGCGAATATCCCCCTTTTCATTTGCTGTAATCTGTTGTATTATGAATAACAGATATGGAATCTGAGCAAAATGCGCCTGGATGAAGCGCAAACAGGAATGATAAGAAAAATAAAGGGCAATAGAGGGAGAGCTACGATGGACGAAAAAGATTACGAGCTGCTGCACGCGCTGGACGAGACGCGCAACATCACCCACGCAGCGGACAAACTGTACATGACCCAGTCGGCACTGTCCAAGCGCATCAAGGCGCTGGAACAGGAGCTGGGGGTGGAGATCGTCCTGCGCTCGCGGCAGGGCATCCGCTTCACGCCGGCCGGTGAACAGGTGCTGCTCCACAGCGCTGCCGCCGCCCGCGAGATGGAAAAGATGCGCCGCCAGCTGGCCTCCATCCAGGGCGAAGCCTGCGGCACCCTGCGGGCCGGCATCTCGGTGAACTTCTCCTACTACCGCCTGCCCGAGGTGCTGACCGAGTACCACAAAGCCTACCCGAAGGTACGCCTCGACATCGCTACCGGCCACAGCCGGAACATCTACCAGCAGATGCTGGATTCTTCGCTGGACGTGGCAGTGCTGCGCGGCGAGTATCCGTGGGACGGCACCCAGTTCCTGCTCTCGCAAGAGAATATCTGCCTGATCTGCAGCGAGGAGAACAAGGACAGGCCCATCTCCGATTACCTTTATATCGACCACAGCAGCGACGCCACCATCAGCGCCCAGATGGCCCGCTGGCGCTACGAGAACGGCGTGACCAACGATGTGGGCAATTTTGTGGTGGATAACATCATGGTCTGCCGTGAGATGGTGGAGCGGGGCCTCGGCTGGGCGCTGATGCCGGAAGTGGCGCTGGATAACTTCAAGGGATATGTCAAGCCCTGCACCTTCGAGAACGGCGAGCCCTTCGTCCGGCGCACCTATATTTTCTGCCAGAGAGACGCCGCTGCGCTGCCGCAGGTGCAGCTCTTTATGGACATGCTCAAAAAACACCGCTGAGAGGAGAAAAACATGGAAACGACTGTTTCGCTGGTCCAGATGCTGGATGCACGGGAGCGCCGGGTGCAGTATCAGCAGGAGCTGCTGGCTCAGTACCACAAGCCGCTCATCTGCTTTACCATGAATATCTGCGGCCCGGTAAAGGATTCGCCCCTCATCCAGCGGGGCTTTGCGCGGGGGCGTCAGCTGCTGCGCCAGCAGTTTTTGCGGGCAAAGCTGGCGCCGCTGTATCAGGACACCGTCCGGGAAGTGACCGGCTGCGAGGCGTTCTATGTGCTGGACGCCGACCCGCTGACCATCAAGAAATTCACCACCGACATCGAGGACGCTACCCCGCTGGGGCGGCTGTTCGACATGGACGTCATCCGCCCGGACGGCCTCAAAGTGGACAGAGAAGAGCTAAACCTCGAAGGCCGCCGCTGTCTTATCTGCGGCGGGCCTGCTAAGGGGTGCAGCAGCCGCCGTATCCATACCGTGGCCGAACTGCAGGAAAAGACGACGGAGATCCTGACCGAGGCCCGGGACGCGCAGGACATCGCCGACGCGGCCCGTCTGGCCGTCCGCGCCCTGCTCTACGAAGTGACCACCACCCCAAAGCCCGGCCTTGTGGATCGGCGCAACAGCGGAAGCCACAGGGACATGGATGTGTTCACTTTCATGGACAGCGCCGCGGCGCTCTACCCCTATTTTGAAGCCTGCGCCCGGACGGGCCGCGAGACGGCGGAACAGTCCGCGCCCGAGACCTTCGCGGCCCTGCGGCCCCTGGGTTGTGAGGCCGAGGGCGAGATGCTGGACGCCACCGGCGGCGTCAACACCCACAAGGGAGCGGTCTTTTCGGTGGGCATCGTCTGCGCGGCGCTGGGACGCCTCGACCGCTCCCTTTGGGTGGATGCAGCCCGCGTTCTGTCAGAAGTATCCGCAATGACGGCGGGCCTGACCGAGAAGGATTTTGCAGGCGTCACTGCCGAGAACGCCGCCACCGTGGGCCAGAAGCTTTATATCCGGTACGGCATCACCGGTGTGCGCGGGCAGGTGGAAGCTGGACTTCCCGCAGTGCTGAATGTCGGCCTGCCGGTGCTGGAAGAGGGCCTTGCCAAGGGTTACGACTTCGACCGCGCCAGCGGCGGCGCACTGCTGGCCATCCTGGCCAACAGCACTGATACCAACATCATTGCCCGCTCGAGCCGGGAGCGTCAGCTGGCCCTCACCGAAGAGCTGAAAGCCCTTCTCGCCCAGACACCTTACCCGGATAAAGATGCGCTCGCGGCGCTGGATGACCGGTTCATTGCGGAAAATCTCTCGCCCGGCGGCAGTGCCGACCTGCTGGCGCTGACCTGGCTGCTCCATTTTGTTACTACTGAGGGGAATATCAATGAGCGAATATACCATTTCGCAGGTCTATCCGACCGATAAAACCGTTCTGGCCCAAATCGACACACTGCTGGGTCAGGAGGGCATCCGCCGCGACGGCAATCTGGACTACATCTGCGCCATGTTCGACGAGGAATACAACGTCATCGGCACCGGCAGCTGCTTCGGCAACACCCTGCGGTGCTTCGCCGTCAGCAGCGCCCATCAGGGCGAGGGTCTGCTGAACCAGATCATCACCCATCTCATCGAGGTGCAGTGCGCGCGGGGGAATATGCACCTGTTTCTCTACACCAAGGTAAAAAGCTCCAAGTTTTTCGGCGCCCTCGGCTTCTACGAGATCGCCCGGGTGGAGGATACCCTTGTCTTCATGGAGAACCGCCGCAACGGCTTCGGGGCTTATCTGCGCGATCTGGAAAAGACTAGGACCGAGGGCAAAAGTGCGGCCCTCGTCATGAACGCGAACCCATTTACCCTCGGTCATCAGTATCTTGTGGAAAAAGCCGCTGCCGCCTGCGACACGCTCCACCTGTTCGTGGTCAGTGAGGACGCCAGCCTCGTGCCTTTTGCCGTGCGCAGGAAGCTGGTGGAGGCGGGCGTGGCCCATCTGCCGAATGTGGTGCTCCACGACAGCGGCCCCTACATCATCTCGAATGCCACCTTCCCCAGTTACTTCCTGAAGGATGAGGCAGCTGTCATCGACGGCCACGCCCGGCTGGACCTCGCCGTCTTTACGAAAATCGCGGCGGCGCTGAACATCACTGCCCGCTATGTGGGCGAGGAGCCTACCAGTCAGGTGACGGGGCTTTACAACCAGATCATGTGCGAGCAGCTGCCCAAAGCGGGTATCGAGTGTGTCGTTGTACCCCGCAAAGAAGCAAACGGCAAGGCCATCAGTGCTTCCACCGTCCGCCAGTGCCTGCAGAGCGGCGACTGGGATACCCTCGAGACGCTGCTGCCCAAGACCAGCCTCGACTATTTCCGCAGCCCGGAGGCAGAGCCGGTGCTGGCACGCATCCGCAATGCGGGCAATGTCGTGCATTACTGAGAAAAACTTCCTCTCTCTTTGTGGTCATGACAACAGAAATAAGACGAAGCATCTGTTATAATAGGCCCATCAAGAAAAGGAGAGTGTGGATATGATACGTAAAATCATTCATATAGACGAAGAAAAATGCAATGGCTGTGGTGCCTGTGTCACTGCCTGCCATGAGGGTGCCATCGGCCTCGTGAACGGAAAGGCCAAGCTTATGCGCGACGACTACTGCGATGGCTTCGGCGACTGCCTGCCCGGCTGCCCCACCGGTGCCATCACCTTCGAGGAGCGGGAGGCCGCTGCCTACGATGAGCAGGCTGTGCTGGAAAACAAACAGAAAAAGGCTGCTGCCGCTGCCGAAAAGCCCGTCTTCCACGGCTGCCCGGGCAGCGCCATGCGCCAGTTTGACCGCCAGCAGGCCGCACCGGCTGCAGCTCCTGCCGCCGCCCAGCCCTCGCAGCTGGCCCAGTGGCCCTGCCAGATCAAGCTCGTGCCGGTGAATGCACCCTATTTTGACGGTGCCAAGCTGCTTATCGCCGCCGACTGCACCGCCTACGCCTACGCGAACATCCATCAGGAGTTCATGCGCGGCCATGTTACCCTCATCGGCTGCCCCAAGCTGGATGCCGTGGACTACAGCGAGAAGCTGACCGAGATCATCCGCAATAACGACATCAAGAGCGTTACCGTCCTGCGGATGGAGGTGCCTTGCTGCGGAGGTCTCGAACACGCCGCCGTCACTGCCCTCAAGAACAGCGGCAAGTTCATCCCCTGGAATGTCGTCACCTTCTCGGTGGATGGCCGTATCCTCGACCGGTAAATAATCGCAAACCAAAAAAGCAGACGCTGCACAAAGCGTCTGCTTTTTTTGTATCATTCAGTTTGTGGTCTGGGTGGCGGACTGTATCATCTTCCAGACAGACTCGACGCTCTGGCGTATCTGAGCCAGCGTGGCGATGTCCTCGTCGCTCATCCGGGAAGCCGGGGGAGAGAGCACCGTCTTGGCAGAGGTCACCGTGCCGGTGAGCTGGATGTGGACGTTGTGGTCCGGGATGGTCAGCAGCACATGGATGGGCGTGGTCTTCGAGAAGAGAGCGTCCGTCGAAAAGCCGAGCACGAGGGTTGTGCCGTCGGCTGCGGCGGGGAACTGATAGTAGCGGTAGCCGTCCCGTGCGGCAGAAGGAGAGACTTTTTTCAGCCCCTTGAGCGAGAGGGTAAAGCCGGAAAGCTCCTGAAGCTCGACCTTGTTCGTCTCGACGCCCAGCACGGCGGAAGCCTGCGTCTGGGAGATGTAGTCTCCGAGGCTCCATTCGGGCAGAAGAACGCTTGCGATGGAGAGCTTATCGGTGACAGCCTGACGCAGAACGGTGTAGAGCTGCCCGATGTCGAAGAGCGTCTCTTCCGAGTCGATATAGACCCGGGTGAAGGGAGACGTCTTGACGGAGTCGTCTTCATTGAGCTGGTAGAAAGAGAGCTGCAGCTTTCCGGGCGCATACTGGCCGCTGACGCTGCCGCTGGAAGCGTTCACCCGCTCGAGGATGTTCAGCAGCGGCGGCTTATCCGGGCTGTTGGGCGCTATCTCATACCGGAAGGTGAAGGATGCACCGGTTTGCAGAGCCGAGATTTTGCTGTGCAGCTGGAAAAAGACCACGCCCACAGCGACCACTACGGCCACCAGCACGACCGCTAAAGCAACAAAAAGCGGATTGACACGTTTTTTTGGAGATGCCATCTGCAAGACCTCCTGTCATAGACTCTATGATTATAGCATACGAGCAGGTGGACGAAATGTCAAGCCGGAACTTGACGTTATCAGACGGTCAGCGTATACTGTCTGATACATCTTATATAAGGTAGAAGGAGGCAGAGATGAAAATAGCGATACTTGGTACCAGCGGCAGCGGGAAATCCACGCTGGCAAAGCGCCTGGGGGAGAGATACGGCCTGCCGGTGCTCCATATGGATACCGTGCATTTCCTGCCCGGCTGGGTGGAGCGGCCCTTCGCCGAGGAAGAAGCCATTGTCCGGCAGTTTCTCGACGAGAACGCAGGCGGCTGGGTCATCGACGGCAATTATAGCAAGACCTGCTATGCCCGTCGGCTGAAAGAAGCGGATAAAATCATCGTGCTCTGGTTTTCACCGCTGGTCTGCCTTTGGCGGGCGATACGGCGCTGGCAGCAGAACAAAGGCCGTGTGAGGGAGTCGTCTGCGCCCGGGTGTGAAGAGAAGATAGATGCCGAATTTGTCCGCTGGATCCTCCACGATGGGCGTACAAAGCAAAAGTGGGCGAAGATGGAGAAGATCGGGGAAAAGTACCCGGAGAAATATGTATTGATTCGGAACCAGCGGGAGCTGGATGGGTTCTTGAAGAAACTTTGAACTGGTTCTCGCGCCGGTGGCGCGGGGGCAGAGCGCTTTTGCATTGGGGCTAAGTTCTCTTTTGCGTGCCAAAAGAGAACCAGAAAAGCACCAGCGATTTCGACGCGCTGGATCCACGAGAAAGGGGCTGCTCGCCCCTTTCAGACCCCGAAGG